>Ga0315283_10000462_pt1 | contig 30013 bp, 32 predicted proteins | sample YL17G09_0_MG_FD_204541 | JGI IMG/M metagenome (GOLD analysis project Ga0315283, IMG submission 204541) | Sediment microbial communities from Yellowstone Lake, YNP, Wyoming, USA - YL17G09_0 | ecosystem: Environmental > Aquatic > Freshwater > Lake > Sediment | place: USA: Wyoming | collected...
ATAACGTAATCCTGAACTTATCATTAGGGAATAATAGCTCATAGTGTGTGAAGTGTTGCCTCGTGTTAAAGGAAAAGTGGTAATTGTCGATTACTTCGTCGGTAAATCCCTCAATATACTCATTGGGCCAGATATCTGTACTTGTCCAGTCGGCATTGCAATGCACCACAGTATAATTATAGACCTTAACATCAGCTTGCAAATCGTCGAACGAAAGCAGAAGCTTTTCCGCGCTATTGAGATGAATTATAGGATCGGTCATTTCCCAACCAACCCGGTGAAGCAATACAGTCCTTATCAAAGGTTGATAAATATGATCCTCATTGCGTAAGTAACTCTTTGTGTAATAATCGGTTGAGTCAGGAGGCATATTGGGGAAGCAGGCAACAGCGGCATAGGGAAAAAGAAGGTCAACGGCAAAGAAGACTATCAATGTAGAAATGAATAAGCGATTAATCATAGTGGGAATATTGCAATTAATTTTCGGATAAAATTAGTTATTAAACTCTCCGCAATCAGTATTTTGTATTTTATCCGTTAAAGAAGGATTCGAATCGTCCGGATACTGGTATTAATATCTTTTGTTACAAATCGCTATGTTACCAATGGTTTGAAAAATAAATTAGAACAATTCTTAATAGATACATCGAAAATTATCTATATTTGCAAACGATTTGCACCAGATTCTTTAATGCTCTAAAGCTCTATGCCTAAGACGATTCAAATAAAATGCGGACTCAATATCAGCTTGATGGGAGAGGCCGGGCAAAAGATATCACCTGTAAGAGTGGACAATTACGCTATCAAGCCAACCGATTTTATTGGTGTATTCCCCCGCATGTTCATAAAGGAAGGCGATATGGTTAAAGCCGGCACTCCGCTTTTCTGCGACAAAAACAACGAAAATGTCTTGTTTACTTCGCCCGTAAGCGGTGTTATTATTGAAGTGAAGCGTGGTGACAAACGTGTGTTGGAAGAAATTCGTATTAGAGCCCACAGTGAAACCGAATTTATTGATTTTGGAGTGGCAAACCCGGAAAAACTGGATCGCGAAACCATCATCGGGAAGCTTCTCAGTTGTGGAGCCTGGCCGCTGCTCAGGCAACGCCCGTATTCCGTTATTGCAAATCCTGCCGGTAAACCTAAGGCTATTTTTATTTCTGGTTTCAATTCAGCACCTCTTGCTCCTGAGTATAAATTTGTTATTGAAGGACAGGATGAATTTTTTCAGACAGGTATACATGCGCTGCGAAAACTTACTGAAGGATTTATTTATCTGAATCTTCCGGCTGGAAAGCCAATAGCTTCAACTCTCGAAAAATGTGAGGGTGTTGAGATTAATTACTTTAAGGGTCCTCACCCTGCCGGTAATGTTGGTGTGCAGATAAACAAATTACAACCGATTAATAAAGGTGATGTTATCTGGTATCTTTATCCGCAAGATGTGATCACCATTGGAAAGTTATTTCTCCTGGGTAAATTTGACGCATCGATTACTATAGCGCTTACTGGTTCCGAAATTCTAAATCCGCAGTATTATCAGGTAAAGCGGGGAGCAGCAATCGCACCTTTGCTCGAAGGCAATATAAAAGTGGGAAATCTCAGGTATATCAGCGGTAACGTGCTCACCGGCACTAAAATAAGGAATGATGGATATCTCGGATTTTACGACGACCAGTGTACTGTAATACCGGAAGGTGATTATTACGAATTTTTCGGGTGGGCTACTCCCGGAGCTGACAAGTTCAGTTTTTCAAATACTTTTTTATCCAAACTCCTTCCGCAGAAGAAATACCGCCTTGACACCAATCTGCATGGCGCCGAACGGGCTTTGGTAATGACCGGGAAATATGAACAGGTTCTCCCGATGGACATCTTGCCAATGCAACTTATTAAAGCCATCATCATTGAAGATATTGACCTGATGGAAAAATTGGGCATTTATGAAGTGGCCGAAGAAGATTTTGCTCTGGTGGAGTTCATCGATACTTCAAAAACCGAGATACAAGCCCTTATCAGAAAGGGTCTTGATATAATGCGGAAAGAAATGAGCTAAACCCTAAAGTATAATATCGTCACTGCATAAACTTTTAAACGATAATAAATATTCATTTTGAATGAAAGCATTACGCCACGCTCTTGATAGGATTAAACCACGGTTTGAGGAAGGAGGTAAGTTAGAAAAGTTCCATTCTACCTTCAATGCCTTCGAGACCTTTATGTTTGTTCCAAGCAAGACCACTTTTAAAGGATCTCATATCCGCGATCATATTGATCTGAAGCGAACCATGAGCATCGTGGTACTGGCTCTGATGCCTCCACTGTTGTTTGGGATGTGGAATGCCGGCTACCAGCATTACCTGGCTTTCGGAAAGACCGGCCCTTTGCCGGAAATCTTTCTCTACGGGTTACTGAAGGTATTGCCAGTTATTGCGGTCGCTTATGTTTCCGGACTGGCAGTGGAGTTTATTTTTGCCCAATACCGCAAGCACGAGGTGAACGAAGGATTCCTGGTATCGGGAATGCTTATACCTCTTTTACTGCCTGTGGATATTCCGCTTTGGATGGTGGCTGTAGCTACCATATTTTCTGTTATCATTGCTAAGGAAGCCTTTGGCGGAACAGGCATGAATATTTTTAATCCTGCGCTTATCGCCCGCGCTTTTATTTTCTTTGCTTACCCTGCCCAAATAACCGGAGATACCATCTGGACTGCCGGACTAACCAAAGGACAAGGAATTGTTGATGGATTTTCAGGAGCAACTCCTTTAGCTCATGCAGCAGCCGGACAAAACGTTCCTGGCTTACACGATCTGTTTTTCGGATTTATTCCAGGCTCGATTGGCGAAACCTCCAAACTGGCTATTCTTATTGGTGCTGTCATACTTCTGATAACAGGAATCGGAAGTTGGCGAATAATGTTATCCATGTTTCTTGGCGGAATTACCATGAGCCTGATTTTTAATCTGGCTGCGTTAAATTCTTATATGCAGATCGATCCGCTTACGCAAGTGCTGATGGGAAGTTTCCTCTTTGGCGCTGTATATATGGCTACAGATCCTGTTACCGCAGCCCAGACAAACAAGGGCAAATGGATATACGGTTTCCTGATAGGCATGTTCTCCATAATGATCAGGGTGTTCAATCCGGCTTATCCCGAAGGTACCATGCTTGCCATATTGCTTATGAATACATTCGCCCCGCTAATCGATTATTATGTTGTTGAAGCCAATATTAACCGCAGATTGAAGAGGGCCAAAGTTGTCGTAAAATAATTTATTCTATTATCATGCACAGTAACAAATATATATTTATCTATTCAGCAGTAATGGTCGTTGTGGTGGCTATTGCCCTCACCATTGTGGCTGTGCAGTTGAAACCCCTCCAGGATATAAATATCAGGATAGAAAAAATGCAGAATATCCTGGCCTCGGTCAACCTGGTTACCACACCCAAAAATGCTCAGGAGCTTTACACGAAGTATCTCAAGGAAACGCTGGTTGTGAATGAAAAGGGTGACTTAATAACAGGTGTTGATGCTTTTACAGTAGACCTGGCCCTGGAGTTGAAGAAACCACCTGCAGACCGGCAACTTCCAATCTATATAGCAATACTCGACAATGGCGAAAAAGCCTATATTGTTCCGTTGCGGGGTAAAGGATTGTGGGGAGCTATATGGGGATATATTTCGTTTAAAAGCGACTTTAATACTGTTGTTGGTACCATGTTCGACCACAAAAGTGAAACGCCTGGGCTCGGCGCCGAAATAAACACACGTGAGTTCCAGCAACATTTTGAAGGCAAGAAGATATTTGATGATAAAGGTGTTTTTACTTCGATCGGAATTCTGAAAGGCGGTGCTAAACCTGATGATATGCACGGTGTTGATGCTATTTCAGGAGGGACAATCACAAGTAAAGGCGTGGAAAAGATGATCAGGGATTGCCTCGTTGGCTACGAAAATTATTTTAAAAATCCGAACAAATTATGAGTAGTGAGCAGTTAGAGAAGAAAGAAAAAGACCCGATGTTTTCGGCAAAAGTCGTTAAACTGCTGAAAAATCCGCTAAACCTGGAAAACCCGATAACCGTTCAGGTGCTTGGCATTTGTTCGGCACTTGCGGTAACAGTTCAGATGAAGCCAGCGTTGGTAATGGCATTATCCGTTACAGTTGTTACAGCTTTCTCCAACCTCATCATTTCGGCCTTACGCAACACCATTCCTTCGCGTATCCGTATAATCGTGCAATTGGTCGTAATTGCTGCGCTTGTAATTATCGTTGATCAATTGCTGAAGGCATATGTTTACGATGTAAGCAAGAAACTTTCAGTATTCGTGGGGTTAATCATCACTAACTGCATCCTGATGGGCAGGCTGGAGGCCTATGCTATGGCCAATAAGCCCTGGCCGTCATTTGTAGATGGTATCGGCAACGGAGTGGGTTATGGGCTTATTTTGGTTATGGTTGCATTTTTCAGGGAATTCTTTGGCTCTGGAAAATTTTATGGTTTTACCGTTATCCCAAAAGCATTTTATGATGCAGGTTATGTAAATAATGGACTCATGATACTTCCTCCGATGGCTTTGATAACCATCGGAATAATCATCTGGATACAAAGAAGTAAGAACCGTGGGTTAATCGATAATTAAATTAAATCAGCGAAACCAACTCATTGCATCTATAGAAGAAAGAGAATATGGAAAATCTTTTTAACCTGTTTGTAAGATCCGTCTTCATCGATAATATGATTTTTGCATATTTTCTTGGGATGTGTTCATACCTTGCAGTTTCTAAAACCGTAAAAACCTCACTGGGACTTGGCGTTGCAGTTACTTTTGTGCTTATCGTGACTGCACCTGTAAACTGGTTGTTGGACACCTATCTTCTTAAGGCTGGTGCATTATCCTGGGTGAGTGCCGATTTTGCTACCCTCGATCTGAGTTATCTTAGCTTTATTATTTTTATTGCAGTAATTGCTGCGATTGTGCAACTTGTTGAAATGGTGGTGGAGAAATTTTCCCCTTCGCTGTACAATGCTTTAGGGATTTTCCTTCCACTAATCGCCGTTAATTGTGCCATTCTGGGAGTTGCTCTTTTTGTGCAGGAACGCGAATATACGAGTATTAGTGAGGTTACAGTGTATTCATTTGGTTCAGGTATTGGCTGGTTTCTTGCTATTGTGTCCCTGGCCGCCATACGTGAAAAGATCAGATATTCGAATATCCCGGCTCCATTACGGGGCCTGGGTATTGCTTTTATCCTTACAGGACTGATGGCAATCGCTTTCATGAGTTTCATGGGAATTAAAATTTAGCGAACATCCTATAAACCCACATTACATATGATATTGCTTTTCAACCAATTATTCGGCCCGCTTGCCATAGGTTCCGGCATTTTTTTAACCGTTATTATGCTGCTGGTAATGCTCTTGCTGGTAGCCAAAGCAAAGCTTGCTCCTTCGGGCCCGGTTCAGATTAAGATCAATGGTGAAAAAGAAATTTCCGTTGAGAGTGGTTCCACTATTCTAGCAACGCTGGCCAATGAAAAAATATTCCTTCCTTCGGCTTGTGGAGGTGGGGGCACCTGCGCCATGTGCAAGTGCCAGGTATTTTCGGGCGGAGGAACAATCTTGCAAACAGAAGTAGGGTATTTTACGCGTAAACAACAACAGGATCATTGGCGTTTAGGTTGCCAGGTAAAGGTGCGCGAAAATCTCGATATTGGCATTCCCAAGGAAGTATTCGGCATTAAGAAGTGGGAATGTGAAGTAATATCCAATCATAATGTAGCCACATTCATCAAAGAATTTGTCGTAAGATTGCCGGAAGGTGAAATCCTCGATTTTCTGCCCGGAGGTTATATTCAGATTGATGTCCCCAGATGTGAAGTCGACTTCAGGAATATTGAAGTTGAGAATGAATACCGCAAAGATTGGGATAAACTAAACTTGTGGGAATTGAAAATGAAGAATCCTGAACCTGTCTTCAGGGCTTATTCCATGGCTAATCATCCTGCCGAAGGAAACATCGTGAAACTGAACATCCGCATTGCCACGCCGCCTTGGGACAGGGGCAAGAATAAATTCATGAATGTAAATCCTGGCGTTTGCTCTTCGTATATATTTTCACTTAAGCCAGGTGATAAGGTTGCTTTATCAGGTCCTTACGGTGAATTTCATATCAAGAAGACACAGAAAGAAATGGTGTATATTGGTGGAGGTGCCGGTATGGCACCATTACGTGCAATGATTTTCCATTTGTTTCTGACCGAGCATACCGACCGCAAGATATCTTTCTGGTATGGAGCACGTTCGCTAAGAGAAGTATTTTATGAAGATGAGTTTGAACAAATCGAGAAAAACAACCCGAATTTTGGGTTCAACCTTGCTTTGTCGGAACCCTTACCAGAGGATAACTGGAAAGGATATACCGGATTTATTCATCAGGTTGTACTGGATAATTACCTTAGCAAACAATCCGATCCTGAAGAAATCGAGTATTACATCTGTGGTCCGCCCATGATGAATAGTGCAATATTCAAAATGCTTGATCAGCTCGGTGTTCCGAACGAAAATATTGCCTTCGACGATTTTGGAGGATAAACAAAAAGCCATCCATACACAGGGTATTTTATGTTTTCGGAAAGTAAATAGATTAGATGAAGTACACTCTCTTGCACACATTGTTACTGGCTTTTTTATGGTCGGGCTTGTCCTCCTGCCGGCCTGCCAAACCTCTTATGCCAGTTAGATTTGGTGGAGAAGCTCAGGGTACATATTATGCTATCACTTATTTTGATGCCGATTCTAGAAACTTTCATACCCAAATCGATTCCTTACTTCACCGGTTCGATTCGTCTGCATCAACCTATATGCCGACATCAATCATATCGATGGTCAATAATAATGACACTACTGTGCGCACTGACAGTATTTTTAATATCATTTTCCGTAAATCCATGGAGATATCTGCAAATACCGGCGGGGCTTTTGATATAACAGTCGGACCGCTGGTGAATGCCTGGGGATTCGGCTTTACAAGCCACATTAAAGTAAATCAACATGTAATTGACAGTTTACTTCCACTGGTAAGTTATAAGTTGGTGCATCTTGAAGGAAACAGGGTTTATAAAGATAAGCCAGGGATTAAACTCGATTATAATGCCATTGCCCAGGGCTTTTCGGTTGACGAAATTGGGCGGTTCCTGCAGTTAAAAGGAATTGAGGATTACCTGGTTGATGTTGGAGGCGAGGTGCTTGGCAAGGGTAAGAAGCCCGATGGGTCCTCCTGGAACGTTGGCGTGGAAAAGCCTGCTGCCAATGCAGATGATCCCCAGGCTTTGAAAGCTGTGGTAAAACTAAAAGACATGGCTTTGTCAACGTCTGGCAATTACCGCAAGTATTACGAAGAAAACGGTGTTCGCTACGCACACACTATTGATCCCAAAACGGGTTATCCTGTGCAGCACTCGCTCCTAAGTGCTTCGGTGCTTGCACCCGATTGTATGACGGCCGATGGTTATGCCACGGCCTTCATGGTTATGGGATTAGAGCGGTCAAAAGCATTTCTTATGCAACACCCCGAGTTGCAGGTTTATTTTATTATTTCAGGATCAAAGGGCGAAATGCTTATCTATATTAGTCCGGGATTCAAACAGATTGTTGAGGAGCAATACTGATGCGCTATTTGTTGTTGCAGGAAGCTGCTGTTTCATTAGTACAAGTACATCCTGTTCTGGCTCCGGCAGATGAATCCAGACTGCCACAGGTTTTACGGAATTCCGAATCTTTAATAAAGAACATTTTCACTGCAATGCCTGCAAATGCAATGCCCAATAAGATTATGGACATTATGATGAGTTTGATAGTCATGGCCAAATCTTGTTTATAATAATTTTAGTTGCGATCCCCTGTTGGAGCCAGCGCGGTATGTTTTTGATTTGAGCCCGATGAAACTCTTTTTGAAAAAATGGAAAGTATTTGTCCTGTCCAGCTTAAGATTTGATAAGATGTTTTTGTCGGATGTTTTCCTGAAGGTGTTAACATAAACAGTTATGTCGGCAATATGTTTTGGCTCATTGAACTTCCCGAGATATTCTATTACGATCGCTTTAATGGTTCCGGTTTTCACGTTGTCCCATTTGCGCAATGAATAGGTACTTGTTTTACCAATGGCAACAACATCATCAATACTCAGAATTGATGATCTTAACGATTCTACGTTCGGTGGAACCTTTTTTGTTCGGGTTTTCAATTCTTTGCATATCTCTTCAAGTTTCATAGGTCTTCCAAAATGCTCCAGAATATCCAGGATATATTCTGATAACTTCACCATCGTATTGCGTGCAAATACAATTCTACCTTTCTCCAGATTAAATGCAAACTCTTCCAAAAGGATCTTTTTACAGATGGAGGCCGCTTTATCTGGAACTGCATTGCCCTCATGGGTAAATGAAATAAGGTATTCAGTGAAATCAAGGTAATATGTCTGCTCAATCCGTTTATCAATACGGTTAGCGATATCTTCATAGAAAGCCTTAAAATCAAAGCTATCGCGTAATTTAAGGTTTATCAGGTAGTAAGATTTGTAATGTGTATCTATTTCCTGAAATGAAAAAAAGTTCTTATGATAAAGCTCAGCAAAAACAAAACCGTAGAATTTTTGTGTAAACTGAAGGTCCTCGGATTGATTTATATCGCCTGCACTTTCTTCATTAAGGGGAATAAAGTCTTTTTTCGCATCGATTCCATAATCGAAATGCGTATGTAGGAATGGGAACTTATTGGCCAGCGATTTAACAGCATCCTTAATCTTGTCAGGAACACGCTGGGCAATCTGTCGCACCCGCTCCCGCGTAATTCCATATTGATTGCCTATTATCTGCAAGGTCCGCTTTTGCAACCCAATCCTGAACCCATAGTTGTTCGCGAAAATAAATTTCTCACGTTCATTAAGTTCATATTGCAATATGGTCTGCAAAAAGTTGAAAAAAGGAAATTTCTGCTGCGTGAAAGAATCTTTAAACTGAGCAGTTATTTCCGAAGGAACTTTAAAATGCGAATAACAATATAACTTCAGATTCTCAAAGTGTTCATCCTCTTCATTCATACTGATGTCTTCTGAATTCAATTCAGCAAGTTTTAAATATCTTTCTGAGAGGTTAATCAGCTCCAGGTCAGTTTTTAAGCCACAATTTCGAATTTTCCGAAAAGTTCCGTTCTCGCGATAATAGCTTAGAATCTTATATAATGTGTCCAGCGAATCTTCAAAACACACGTTCTTGGTGCGCTCTGATAAATTATCAATCTTCTGTAATTCTTCGATATGATAATTAATAAGTTTTGAATTTGTTGCCACCTTTTCCCGAATTAGGTTAGACATAAAATTATTTTTACAAAGGTAAGGAATTGCTGGCCAGGTTGTCAATATTATTTTTGTTCAAAGTTAATTGGTTGTTTGTCTGCGCCTGAATTCATAGCAAATAATGGCATTGGCGAGTGATGCATTAAGTGATTCTGCCTGACCTCTGTTCTCATAACCTGTCGAAAACGAAGGTATACGCAATCTTTCGGTGATTAGTGGAAGCAACGCTTCTGATATTCCATTCGATTCGTTCCCAATTATAATAATAGCAGGACTTTTAAGCGGAATTGCATGAATGTTCCGGCCATCCAGTAAGCAGCCATATGTATCCATTCCTGCTGGAGCTGACAGAATAAATTCTGACAGTTCAATATAATTTAGGTTAGTCCTCGTAATAGAGCCCATGGACGATTGCACTACTTTTGGGTTATAAGCATCCACGCATCCGGGCGAGCATACTATGTGCCGTATTCCAAACCAATCGGCTGTACGTATGATAGTGCCAAGGTTTCCCGGGTCACGGATATTGTCTAGTGCCAGTATAAGATCAGAAAACATATCGGCAGATGGTTCGGGTTTCTTAGGAATAGCTGCTACCGCAACTACTTTGTTTGGGGTTATTAATGTACTTATGCGGGCAAGATCGTCAGGCGTAATTTCCTGCACTTTTATCCTGTGCTTGTTCACAAGAGTGGCATTATCCTGAAGCCAGGTGTCGGATGCAAAAAGTTCTTTGACTTCAAAAGTACTCTCAAGCAGCTCGGTAACTGATTTTTCACCCTCGGCCACGAACTCTCCGTAAAGCTCGCGGTACTTCTTCAGATGCAGACTGGTAAGGTGTTTGAGTTGATTTTTCGATAGCATAATTAAAAATAAATCCCGGTTACAAGCCGGGATTTAAAAATAGAAAAAAATAATAAACGTCAACTGGAATTATTCGGCAAAAACTTCAAAATTGATTATTGCCTGAATTTCTTTGTGAAGGATGATTTTTGCTTTGTATTCGCCTAATTCCTTGATGGCTTCACCATCAATATGAATTTTTTTGCGATCGACTTCGTAATTGAACTGCTCTTTGATGGCTTCAGCTATCTGAAGAGCATTTACTGAACCATAGATTTTTCCAGATTCAGCGGCTTTAGCGCCAATTCTTACTTTTATGAGATCAAGAGCTTTGGCAAGAGAAGATGCTTCAAGTATAACCTTATCCTCTTTATGAGTTTTCTGTTTAAGGTTTTCAGCATTTATTTTCTTGTTAGAAGAAGATGCCATTACAGCAAATCCCTGAGGTATAAGATAGTTACGTGCATAACCGTCTTTTACTGTAACCAGATCGCTGGCGTAACCCAGGTTGAGGATGTCTTTTTTGAGTATAATTTCCATCGTTTCCTCCCTATTTTAATAAGTCAGCTACATAAGGCAGCAGCGCTAAGTGACGTGCCCGTTTTACAGCCTGGGCAACTTTACGCTGAAATTTAGTAGATGTACCTGTGATGCGGCGAGGAAGAATCTTCCCCTGTTCGTTCACGAATTTAAGCAGGAAATCAGCATCTTTATAATCGATGTATTTGATTCCACTTTTCTTAAACCTGCAGTACTTCTTTTTCTTAACATCAACCGCTATGGGAGTTAAGTATTTAATATCGGAACTGTTCTGTGTTGCCATACTTTTCTTTTTCGGGGCTAATTACTTGTTACTTCAGTTTTAACCTCAGCAGCAGCTGCTTTCAAATTCCGTCTTTTAATACTGTAGGCCAGTGCATGTTTGTCGAGCACCAAAGTAAGAAAACGTATAATGCGTTCATCGCGTTTAAAAGCAACTTCAAGGTCGGCGATGATGCTACCCTCGGTTTTAAATGCGACATAATGATAAAAACCTGTCGATTTTTTCTGGATGGGATATGCCATTTTGCGTAATCCCCAATTATCTTCGTGGATAATCTCAGCCCCCTTGTCCTTCAGAATTTTCTGAAATTTGTTTACCGTTTCCTTCATCTGTTCATCAGACAAAACGGGAGTCATAATGAAAACGGCTTCGTAATTTCTCAGCATTTTTCTGTTCCTTATTGATTAAATTGATTTTTTAAATGGAGTGCAAAATTAGTAAAAATTATCAGGTTAACAAACTCAACCAATAAATGATTCCAGTTTTTACTTGTTGTGGCTATTAATCAGCTGGCTGCAGATATATTCTGCGGCATGTCCATCTCCAAAAACAGGAGGGAAGCTAATCCCTGGTCTGCTCATAAGCGTTTTATATGCATCGGTTATTCTAACTTTATCCGCATCTGTCAATATTCCGGCATGGTGTTCCACAATTTCGGTCCATTCGGTTTCGCTGCGGACGATGATGCAAGGTTTCCCGAAGAAATATGCTTCTTTTTGAACACCTCCCGAGTCGGTAAGGACAAATTGTGCGTTCTTTTCGAGCATAATCATGTCAAAGTAAGAAGCAGGAGGAAAGAGCTTTATTAGCTGCGACTTGTTTATCCTGGTATAGAGTTCAGATGATAATGTCTGCTTTAGGATTTTCGTTGTTCTCGGATGTAGCGGGATGGCTGCCTGACAGTGGTATTCTTTCGTAATTTGAATGATCGCTTCGAAAATAGATGCGAGCCTTGTTGCATCATCCGTATTATTGTCGCGATGGATTGTAACCAGGAGATATTTTCCCTGTTCCAGACTTTCCCTCTTTAGAATAGTTGAAAGCTCTGCAGCCATTTTGGCAAAATAGAGGGAATTGTCGAGCATTATATCGCCACAATGGAATACTCCCTGGTGGTCGGGCGAAAAAGGAGGCTGGTTATTTATCGGGAAGCCTTCGCGTAAGAGATTTGCAAGACCTGTAGCCGTTGGTGTGAAAAGCAACGTGGATACATGGTCGCACATAATCCGGTTAATCTCTTCGGGCATACGTTTGTTAAATGAGCGAAGACCGGCTTCGATATGAACCACTGGAATATGTATTTTGGAAGCAGTTAAAGCACCCGCAAGCGTGGAATTGGTGTCACCATAAACAATCAGATAATCAGGTTGCTCCTCCAGTAATATAGCTTCCAGGCCGGTTATCATCTGTGCTGTCTGCTTTCCGTGGCTTTGTGAACCCACCTGCAGGTTATGGTGGGGGGTTGGGATGCCCAGTTCATCAAAGAATATCTGTGACATATTCTGGTCGTAATGCTGGCCTGTATGCACAATAGTTTCGCTGATCAACCGGCTGAATTTTTCCTGAATGGCCCTGCTCAATGCTGCAGCCTTAACAATCTGTGGGCGGGCACCCACAACAGTCAGAATTTTAATCATCGAAATAAATAGTTAGTTATCGTAACGAATAAGTTTTTAGCAGGAGTATCAGTCAAGTTTTCCTTCGTCCTTGAAACTATAGTAGTTCTCTTCGCCTACTATAATATGGTCGAGCACCGGCATGTCGAGGAGCAATCCTCCCTGGCATAATTTCCGGGTGAGTGCAATATCAGCTTCACTGGGATTTACTTGTCCTGAGGGATGATTGTGGCCCAGGATAATGGAAGATGCATTGTTGTCGAGGGCCATTTTGAATATCTTTTTAGGATCGGCTACCGTGCCGGAAACGCCACCGTCGCTTATTGTAATAGTGCGTATAAGGTGATTTGCACGGTTCAGCAACAAGATACAGAACTGTTCATAATTTGCATCGGCCAGGTATTCCTGCAGGATGTCATGCGCTTGTTTGCTGCTGGTTATTTTCTTCTGCTGGATGGCTTCAGCGCTTCGCCTGCGTTTGCCCAGCTCAAGGGCTGCAGCAATTGTAACTGCCTTTGCTTCACCGATTCCCTTAAATTTCCTAAGGTCGGAAATGCTAAGTTTCGACAGCAATATAAGGTTCTCGGCAACAGAAGCAAGGATTTTTTTGGAAAGATCAACCGCCGATTCGGTATGGTTGCCCGAACCAATCAGGATAGCAATCAGTTCAGCATCACTCAGTATAGTAGTACCTTTGTTGATGAGTTTTTCGCGGGGGCGGTCGTCCTCTGCCCATTGCGAGATGGGTATTTTACCTGAAGGCTCTTCCATGGCGGATGTTTTATGAAGCGAATATAGTCATATTAACGGCAATAAAAAAAAGCCCCTGCCGTTAAAAGCAGGGGCTTGAATTTCTTCTCAGAGAAATTACAAGGCGTTTACCATACGCGTCAATTTTGACTTGAGGTTTGATGCCTTGTTTTTGTGGATAACCGAACGCTTTGCCAATTTATCGAGCAGCGAAGCAATACGTGGAAGTTTTTCAGCAGCTTCTGTTTTTTCAGTCAGTTCCCTGAATTTTTTTACAGCATTCCGCATGGTTTTAGCATAATACCTGTTACTCAGCCTTCTGGCGTCGTTGGTGCGGATCCTTTTTATTGACGATTTGTGGTTTGCCATCTTCGTTTTAATCTTGAAATGTTAGTAGTCCGTAGGGGAATCGAACCCCTGTTACCAGGATGAAAACCTGGCGTCCTAACCCCTAGACGAACGGACCATCGTTTAATTTGGGAGTGCAAAGATAGACCTTTTTTCTAATTCCCAAAAAAGTCGAAATAATTTTTCCGCTGCAGGGGATGAATAAATAGTGTTTATGTGGTTCGAATACTGTTTGACTAATATTGCATATCTTCCTTATCGGCCTGGAATTTAAATCCAAGTCGTTTTCCTGTTTGTAACTTCATGTTATCGAGTGTCGTCTGCATATCTAACACGCTGACTTCTTTCACAGTGTCGTAAGGCGGTGTAAGCAAATCGAAGTTCACTGTATACCTGATAGCAGATTCCAGAATCAGCAGAACTGCATCCCGATTGATTACAGAAGTGGCGAAATTGTTGTACAACATGCCTATTTCGCGCTTCCCTTCTATAAAATAATGCATTTCGCGGTTTACAAAAACACGTCCGATAAGATAACCAATGTCATTAACGCGGTTATATTTAAACGAATCGGCCAGAAAATTATAGATGTTGATAATCCCACAATATGATCTGATTAAATTCTCACGGATATAGGGAGTCTTCATCACTTCGTGGTCGCGCGAAAACTCGAACACGTTGGTATGCATCATAAAAATAAGAATATCGCTGCCAAATTTCAGTTCCAGTTCGAATTCACTCTTATCGCGAAATTCGAATGGCACTTGCTGGTTATCCTTCCTATAAGTGGACCTGTATTGATCATCCATCTCATGCATCAGAGACTTGAATTGCTGAAAAACGTTGAAAGTATTGACATATACTGCAGTCTTAAGTTCGAATTTTTTTCGTAGCAGGGTATATACGTCTGCAGTTCCGTCGTCGATTGTCATGAAGGTGGTTTATGATTAAGCTGTAAATTTAGTCATTATGCGGAAATACAAGATGCCTGATTATTATAGATGTAACTTTTGCTTCCGGGTTATGGCAGCTGCACATCTGACGCCATCAATGGCAGAAGAGATAATACCTCCGGAATAGCCGGCACCTTCACCACAAGGATAAAGATTTGCTGTCTGCACATGCTCAAGTGTGTCTTCTTCTCGGGGAATGCGGATAGGCGAAGAAGTACGCGATTCAACTGCAAGTATATTGGCTTCATTTGTGACAAAGCCTTTCATCTGATCGTTAAACATATTAAAAGCCAGCTTTAGCCGGTAGGAAATGAACTCAGGTAATAATTTGTGCAATGGAGCCGATCTGATACCGGGGTGGTACGATGTTGGAGCCAGTGATGAGGAAGGTATCCCTTTTACAAAATCGGCTAATCGCTGGGCTGGAGCTGTTTGCCCGCCATTTCCGGCTGCAAAGCTCATTTGCTCCATATCTTCCTGAAAACGCATTCCTGCAAAAGGGCCATATTGATGATATTTTGAGAGATCCTCCAGTTCAACTGTCGCAACAATCCCTGAATTGGCATATGGTGAGTTACGCCTTGAGTTGGACATTCCGTTAACGACGATCTGGCCTGCCATGGTTGCCGAAGGAATAATTATTCCACCCGGGCACATGCAGAATGAAAACACACCTCTTCCTTCCACTTGTTTAACAAGGCTATAGGACGAAGCCGGCAGGTATGGATCTTTTTTTGGATTATGATACTGGATGCCATCAATGATAGCCTGAGGGTGCTCCACACGCACGCCAAGCGCAAAAGGTTTCGCTTCGATGAGGATGTTGCTGTTGTGAAGCATTTCGTATATATCGCGGGCTGAATGGCCGGTGGCAAGTATTACGGCTATTCCTTCGTAGCAGTTGCCCTGATTGTCTGTCACTCCGCGTGCTTTGCGGTTCGAGATCAGCAGTCCGGTTATTCGTTTGTTAAAATGAAATTCCCCGCCTGCATCAATGATGGTATCGCGCATGGAGGAAATAATGCGCGGAAGTTTATCGGTGCCGATATGAGGATGTGCATCAATAAGGATTTCTTCCGATGCACCATGTGCAACCAGTGTGCGGAGAATATCTGTAACATTTCCGTGCTTGGTGGAACGGGTATAAAGTTTCCCGTCGGAGAAAGTGCCGGCACCTCCTTCACCAAAACAATAATTGGAATCGGGATTTACAATGGATGCTGTGCTGATTTGGGCAATATCAAATTTGCGTGCTTCTACATCTTTTCCACGTTCGATAATGACTGGTCTGAGACCGGATCCTAGTAGCCGCAAAGCCGCGAAAAGTCCTGCAGGGCCTGCGCCTACAATGATTACGGGTGGACGAAAGCGAACATCCGGATATTCTTCCCGGTAAGTTAGTTTGGCTGGTGGCATTTCTCCACTTACATATACATCAACGCTTAATCTTACCCGGGTTTTTTGCCCGCGTGCATCAAGCGAGCGTTTAACAGGAATTACTTCTCTTATTTTACCAACAGGAATGTGTAGGATCCTGGCCGAATTTGCTTTCCACTGATGCGGATCGCTGGCATCTTTCGGGCTTAATTTAAGATCGAGATGTTCGGGCATGCAGTTGCAGGTTACTTAGCTTTTGAGAGATTCAGCTGTGGCGAAGAAACATGAATGAATATAAGCCTGACTTTATTCGAAAGAAAAAGTAAGCTGGAAAAGACGCGAACGAAATTGATCAATACCGCCTGTATATATCGTGTTATCGTGTTTTAGCATATCGCGCAATCCATAGGACATCTTTATCTCGGTGCCAAATTTGAACCATTCCGTGTAGAAATCGAACCCAACACCTAGTTCGGCATATAAATCGTTGCGGTGAATGGCCACATTGATATTATTGGTATCGTCTTTCTTTTTGGAGTTGGAAGCGAGATCGATAGCATATTTTGCGCCGCCAAGAATATAAGGTAGTGCATTGTTGATACGTTTGCCTTTGTAACGAATGTATAGTGGAAATTCAACAAAAGTGGATTGTACTTTCTTTGAAGAGATGATATTTTCTGCTACCCCCTCACTATAGATTAACATTTTATAGAGAATTTGTCGTTCGCCGAATGAGAGCGAAGGAATACAACGCAGATCGAAATAATTCCCCAGGCGCAGATTCGAAACAATTCCAATAACAAAACCATTGGTAGGATTTGATTCTATGCCTTGCAGATAGGTGGAATCGCTGTTTAGATCAGGCGTACGAATAGGATCATACTTCACATTCATGAATCCGGCTTCGGGCTTTATGGTAAAAAACATCTTATTCATTCCGAGTATGAATCCAAAATGGTAAGGATCGAGATCGAATTCCGGAAGATTTGTTACTACTTTTTTTTGAGCAAAAATATTGCCCGATATCAGCAAGCACAACAAAATGCTTAAAACTTTTTTTCTCTTCAAATCACCAAAACATTAAATAATTTGATTGGGATAACGCTTTCCCTGCTTGTTTATTTTACTAAATTACAATAGCAATAAAGATAGAGCTAATTGATATTAAAGCCGAATAGTGATAGCATATCTTCATACGTGTGATTAGCCAATTATTTCTGCCCGCAATAAAGTGAAGCCACACCAAAAGAGAGTTGTCTGCATTCGACATGCCGAAAGCCTGCCTGAACCATCAACGCAAGGAATTCCGGCCCGTCAGGAAATGCGCTCACAGATTCAGGAAGATATGTATATGCAAACATATCTTTCGACACGATTCGTCCGAGTATCGGTAAAACATGGTTGAAGTACAGACCATAGAGCTGCTTTACAGGGAACTTCCCTGGTTTCGAAAATTCGAGGATATGAATACGCCCTCCCGGGCGCAAAACGCGGTACATCTGCGCAAGGCCCCTATCAAGGTTTTCAAAATTCCTGACGCCAAATGCGACCATTACAGCATCAAAGCAGGTATCAGGAAAGGGAAGATTCTCGGAGTCGGCATGCCGCAATTGGATCATTTTCTGCAATTGCAGGCGATCAACTTTAAGCTGGCCAATCGCAAGCATTTCTTCTGCTATATCTATCCCGAGAATTTTTTGAGGATTAAGTTTAGATGCCGCTATGGCCAGATCGGCTGTTCCGGTGGCTACATCCAGGATATCAGAAGGGTGGTATTGCCCCATCTTTCGGATAAGATTACGCCTCCAGAAGTTGTCGATACCTATTGATAAAAGATGGTTGAGAAAATCGTAACGATGGGCAATGTTGTTGAACATTTGCCTGACTTGCTCTTTTTTGCCGAAAGGCTCTGTCTGTTTTGCTGAATCCATGCGCGTTGTCTATCGGTTGACCAGGGCGAGGGTTTCGGCCAGTAGTTTTTTTTTATTTACAGGCACAACCCCAACGTGTTCGCATACCAGGCCACCGGCAAGATTAGCTATGGCTGCAAGTTCATGAATAGATGTTCCTAGGGCAAGGCAGAGTGAAGCAACACTTATTACGGTGTCGCCGGCACCGGAAACATCGGCTATAGAGCGCAGGTGAGCCGGCAGGCTGACAACTTCGGGGAGTTCTCCATCCTTGTGCCGGCTGATGAGTACGCCTGATTCCGAGAGTGTAGTAAGAACCGTTTCGATGGCTTGATACTCGTGCAATTGATTGATGGCATGAAGTACCTGGCTGATGTTGCCAGGTTCAATTTCCATCCTGAGCCCTTCGCGCAGTTCCTTCAGATTTGGTTTGAATAATGCTATGTCACGGTAAGTTTCGAAATTTGCTTTTTTAGGATCAGCAGTTACCGGAATGTTTTTTTTATGCGCAATATCAATAATACGGCTGATGGATTGTGATGTGAGAACACCCTTATTATAGTCCTGGAGAATGATTACAGCCGCACCTGGGTCCTCAACAATCCGGGTAACAACTTCAAGAAGTTTTGCAGTATCGGCTGGATTGATTTCGGTATCAATTTCTTCATCAACACGCAGCATTTGGGCTTTATTCCCAATAATACGGAATTTCGTAGTGGTGATGCGCGCATCACTGCGACAGATGCCGGATGTATCTAATCCTTCCTTTTCGAGCAATTGCAGGAATTCATCACCCCGGGCGTCATTACCTATTACTGAGCATAAAATAGGATTAGCACCGAGTGCTTTCAGGTTGAGAGCAACATTGGCAGCGCCGCCGAGCAGGCTTTCGCGACGGTTCACCAATACGATCGGAACAGGAGCTTCCGGCGAAATGCGTTCCACTTTCCCCCAGAGATAAGCATCTATCATTACATCCCCGGCAACCAGAACGTTAAGGTTGTCGAAGGCTTCAAACAATTTAATAATCTCTTTGCCACTTCGCATCATGCTCAGTCAGTTATTTTAATTTTGATAAGGCTTCTTTTATGCGTCGAACGGCTTCTTCCAGTTTATCAAGAGAAGTAGCATAGGATATCCTGATGCAATCCGGATCACCGAAAGCCACACCAGGTACAAGCGCCACAAAGACTGTATCGAGCAGATAATCGCATAAATCAGTTCCGGAATTCATGGTTGCAGTTCCATTTGACTTCCCGTAAAAAGCCTTTACATCAGCAAAAATATAGAAAGCACCGGCAGGAACATTTGTTTTGATGCCCGGAACTTCTTTCAGCCATTCGATCATCTGATCGCGACGGCTATGGAATGCTTCAAGCATTGATTTCAGGTCGGAACTGGTCTCAGGATTGGTGTCCATGGCCGCTATGGCCGCGCGTTGCGAGATCGTGCATGTTCCTGATGTAATCTGTCCCTGCAGCTTGTCACAAGCCTGAGCTATAACACGCGGAGCGGCCATATAACCAAGCCTCCAGCCTGTCATGGCAAAACTCTTGGATACGCCATTGATGATTACGACCCGGTCGCGGATAAAATCGAATTGGGCAATACTTTCGTGGCTGCCTGCGAAATTGATATGCTCGTATATTTCGTCGGAAATAATGATAATTTTCGGGTGCCGGGCAAAAACTTCGGCAAGTGCTTTCAGTTCCTCACGGCTATAAACTGATCCCGTTGGATTACAAGGACTGCTGAAAAGGAATACTTTTGACTTCGGAGTGATGGCTCCTTCCAACTGATCAGGCGTAATTTTAAAATCGTTTTCGAGACTCGCTGGCACAAACACGCCTTTTGCTTCGGCAAGTTTGATGATTTCCTTGTACGAAACCCAGTATGGACTCGGAATGATTGCTTCGTCGCCAGGATTAAGTAAGGTAAGTACGCAATTAGCTATGGATTGCTTGGCGCCGGTACTCACAACAATCTGATCAGGAGTGTAAGTCAGTCGGTTGTCGCGCTTGAGTTTGCGGCATATAGCTTCTCTCAGGTCAAGATAACCAGCTACCGGTGGATAAAATGTAAAGTTATTATCCAGCGCATCCTTGGCAGCCAATTTAATATGCCCCGGGGTGAAAAAATCCGGTTCACCAAGGCTGAGATTAATCACATCATGACCCAATGCCTTTAACTCGCGGCTTTTGCGCGTCATGGCCAATGTTTCCGATTCGGCGAGTTTATTGATCCTGTCAGATAAAATATCCATAGTAAGTTACTTTTGAGATGAAAAAGTACAGCAAATTTAGTAAATTTAAATATAAGCCTCAGCCAATATTTAAAAGGCTAAAAATTACGACCTTTGTCTGACTAATTTCTTTACACAATTGCACCATGAACACCTTCGCCGAAATACTGAAAATTACATTGCCCATGCTTGTGGTGGCTATTCTCGCTTATTTTCTTATCAGGCAGTTTTTGGAAAAGGAGGAGAAACGGAAAGTGCTGTTTAATCAGCAGCAACTGAAGCTTGAGATCCAGAAAACAATGCTTCCACTTCGTTTGCAGGCATATGAACGGCTGGTTTTGCTGCTTGAAAGAATCTCGCCTGCTAATCTTATGATCAGGGTAAACCGCACGGGAATGACTGCCGGGCAGTTACATTCAGCGCTTACGCAGGCTTTAAGGGATGAATTTGACCACAATCTGTCGCAGCAGGTATATGTGTCGGGCAAAGCCTGGGAAAGCCTCAGAAGCGCAAGGGAAGAGCTTTTGCGCATGATAAATTCAGCGGCATCGAAGCTGTCAGCAGAAGCAACTGGTGCCGATCTGGCTGCAGAAATCTTCACACTTGACTTACAGCCGGGCAAGCAGGCATACCAGATTGCTCTCGATCAGCTTAAAGAAGAATTTAGGGAATATTTCTCCTGATAAATGCAGATCATTATACTTCAGCCGAAGCAATCCCAAAATCCACTCTCATCGTGCATAATTAATATGCCTTTAAAAATAAATGACAATCGGGCTGCTAAGATCAGCATCGCTTTATTTGTGATAACTGCGTTCTTCTGCGGGAGTTGCAGACAATCCGCTTTAAGTAGCAGGAAAGAATTGACTGTTAGCATCCTTCCTCAGAAATATATTGTTGGGCGTATAGCCGGAAATCTCTACCATGTGAGTGTTCTGATGCCTCCCGGTTCAAACCACGAAACGTATGAACCCACTCCTAAAGTGATGAAATCCCTGGCCAATTCCAGGTTGTATTTTTCAGTTGGGTGGCTGGATTTTGAACGTACATGGATGCCACGTTTAGCAGATATGTACCCGGACATGAAGATTGTAAATACTTCGGAAGGCGGGCAATTGATCAGATATGCCGAACATAGTCATGGCGGTAATACCAGTGGAATTGACCCCCATACCTGGCTGTCACCCCGATATGTTAAATGGCAGGCTTCAATCATTGCAGCAGCATTAGCTCAACAGGACCCGGAATACAAGGCCACTTTCAATGCGAACCTCAGCCGTTTCAGTGCGCAACTCGACTCCCTGGATTCCGCATACACCAAACTGTTTGCAGTTCTCAAAGGAAAGAAGTTTCTGATTTATCATCCTTCGCTCGGCTACTTTGCCCGTGATTACATGCTAACGCAGGTAAGTCTCGAAACAGATGGTAAAGAACCTTCTGCTGCTCACCTAGGCCGGCTAATCGAAATGGCCGGGAAGGAAGGTATTCATACTATACTCATATCAAGGGAATTTGATTCCAGGAATGCCGAAACCCTTGCACGCGAGATCAATGGCAGGGTAATCGTTTTCGATCCTATGGCCGGCGATTTGCCGGGGAATATGGATCGGATATCTAAAATGCTTTCAGAAAACGAATAGCTGATTCCGCCGCAGCGAAATATCAGCACATATTCCGTGCCTTCATTATCTTTGCAAAAACAAGAACTTCGTGAGTCAAAATCGTACATCCTTTTTGAACGATTCGCATCCAAAACTGGTGGAATTGAAGTCGGTTTCGGCTGGATACGGCGATGAACCAGCTTTAAAGGATGTCAATTTCAGCGTATATAAGCAAGATTTTATCGGCGTTATTGGTCCAAATGGAGGTGGAAAGACCACCCTGGTTAAAATTATTCTTGGCTTGATTAAACCCTTTGCCGGTACTGTTGTTTCGGCTAATGATGGCGGACAAGCTAATGGCTTTATCGGATATCTGCCACAGATTAGCCAGATCGACCGGCGATTCCCTATAACTGTGCGGGACGTGGTGTTATCAGGTCTTATGTCCAGGCAAAGCCATTTCAATCGTTACAACCGCCATGACAAGGAACTCGCATTGGGATTGCTTGCACAAATGGGTGTGGCTCATCTGGAGAACAAGACTGTTGGCGAATTATCGGGCGGACAGTTACAGCGTGTTTTTGTTTGCCGGGCCATTATTTCGGCTCCCCGGCTGCTCATCCTCGACGAGCCCAATACCTATGTTGATAATAAATTCGAAAGCGATTTATACGAACTTCTCCGCAAGCTGAACGAAAGTATGGCTATCATCATTGTTTCGCACGATGTCGGAACCATTTCGGTTTATGTGAAAACAATTGCCTGCGTAAATACCTACCTTCATTATCATGAATCGAATATCATAACAGAGGAGCAACTGGTACGCTACAATTGCCCGATCCAGATCATTACGCATGGCGATGTGCCACATACTGTTTTGGAAAAACACCATCATTAATATGTCCGGAAGCCTGCTTAGTATTTTCCGTTACCAGTTTGTTCTTCACGCGCTGATGGCGGCTGTGCTGGCCAGTGTATCATGTGGTATCGTGGGGACTTACATCGTGGCCAGACGTAAGGTATTCATTAGCGGAGGAATAACGCATGCTTCATTTGGCGGGATTGGTATTGGGTATTACCTGGGCATAAACCCGGTGCTGGGTGCAGCTGTTTTCAGCATATTGTCGGCTTTGGGCATAGAGTTTATATCAAAGAAAACCGATGTGCGCGAGGATTCCGCTATCGGCATACTCTGGTCGCTTGGAATGGCCATCGGTATCATTTTCATTTTTATCACTCCCGGCTACGCTCCTAACCTGATGATGTTCCTCTTTGGAAGTATTCTTACCGTTACCTGGCTCGACATCTACCTGATGATGGGATTATGCCTGCTGATAATGACTTTTTTCCTGCTGTATTACCGCCTTATCCTGTATATTTCTTTCGATGAAGATTATGCACGCGCCCACCGCGCCCCGGTAAATTTTATCAATTACCTTCTGATGAGTATTATTGCCCTCACAATTGTGCTGCATATCAGGGTAGTCGGCATAATCCTGGTAATTTCCTTTCTCACTATTCCCCAATCGACCGCCAACCTGTATTCCAAGGACTTCCGGACAATCATATATCTTTCGATTCTCTTTGGTTTACTTGGTTCAATCGCTGGTCTTATTTTTTCTTACAGCCTTGATATACCATCGGGAGCCTCTATCATCTTTGCTTTTGTTATAATTTTTGTGCTTGCAAAGACCATGCGGCATTTTCAGATAAAGAGAAGAATGCGGAAAGCAATGTTGGAACAATAGTTTATTAATAGATTTTGTCCCATTTCTAAAACGTGTCCGGCAGGTAATTATTTCGAACCGTACTTGTTAATCAATTTTTCTATCAACTTATCGGATACCCTAAACCTTTTAGTCACCAGTAGTCGAATGGTACTCATAAAATCTTTTATTAATCCGTTTTGATCTGCCAATAACAGAACTCCGATGGTCCCGATTATCTTAAGGTTATACGATTTTGCAACCGTTCTGCCTTTAATTATGATTTCTTTGCATAAGTCCTTCAAGATGCCAAGTAATCCAATATTAATGAGAGCTATCAAACAGCTTGTATCAGAGATAATAATCTTATCCATTTATCAGTTTTTCAGGTTATCAGTTTTTCAAGGTCTTCAATACCTTCGCCAAAAATTGAAACTCCGTACTTTCCGGCATTTTCCAGGAACTCTCTTTTAGTGATCCCGGCTATATCGGTAGCTTGTCCCGAAGATAGAATCCCAGGTTCAAAGAGCAATGCTGCCAGATGCATTTTTATGACTGTCTCATTTGCTGTATCAGGTATACTTAATGTTAAAGTTTTTATTTTCATATGTTTTTTGTAATCATCATTATCCTTTCCAAAGCGCAACACTTTGTCCGGCAAAAGCGCAAAATGCAGAATGTTTTGTTATAGAAATAAGTAGAATATGCGATATTACTTTTCCGCATTAACCCATTGGTAATCTTCAATTTTCAGAATATTGAGATGCTCGTTTTCGTAACCGTCTTTTGATCCCGATTTTTTGAAATTAAAAGGAGCTTCAGATTTATTCGCCTGATTTCCAATACAAGGACCGAAATCATGCCCGAACTCCATCAAACTCTTTACAAAGAAAAAAGTCATATCGTATCCCAGGAATGCGTATTTGTCATTTTCCGGTTCAGTAGCAAAGCGGCTTTGAAACTTCTTCTGGAAATTCTTTATAGCTGGATCAGAGTAATTAATCCATGAGAAAGAATATTGATGATAATTCAGGTTTACGAGATAATCTGTTTCCGGATCCAGTGTTTCCCATCCAGGTGAACCAATAAGGATTATATTATGACTTTTGTGAAAGTTGTTGAGCCGCGAAATGAAGTCAGGAATAAAAACGGAGTTATTCGAGAGTACGATCACAATATTCTCTTTCACTGAAGAGAGGTGATTTGAAACGCCGTCGAATGATTCAGTTTGATATATGATATTGGTCACCGGAATGGCCGAACCCACGCGTCCGGTTTGTTGCAACTGATTTTTTATTTTTTGTTGAAGCAATTTTGCAAGGTCAGGGTTTTCCGCGTTCGTATTGCGCACAATCAGCACGTTTGCATCGGGATGCTGACGAATAATGAATGCCGCAAGTTTTTCGGCAACAGCATTTTCTGAAGGTTGAACTTTGAAGATGCAAGTGTTTCCTTTCACGATTTCTCCACGTTTGGATAAAGGATTTACAATATTTATCTCATGCTTTGCTGCAAAGCGCGCTGCAGTGGCAGAACTCCTGGCAAAAACAGGTCCAATGATGAGGTCCATATCTTTCATCTCGGGTTTAAGCAGAATTTTGCGTGTCTTGGCAGTATCGTTTCCAGCATCACTGTCGTACACGTAAAACTTCACATTACCCCCGGTTTTTTCGATTGAATCGAGTGCCAGGAGTGCACCTTCATAAATCTGTATAAAGTTGAATGGTTTGTAATCCCCTGCGTGTTTCATCACTGATATATCGGTAGCAAGCAAACTATCGGTTTCTGAAAGATCGAAAGGGAGCATCAGGGCCACTTTATAAAGTTGTCCTTGCCGGGTGTGGGGACGGCAGGGCGAATTCCTTTCAACTTCTTCGTATTGAGTCTCCTGCCTTTGAATGGGTTTGGTTTCTAATTCCTTCCCAGGAGCCGGTTCTGCTTTGCCGCCTATAGCCGGAACTTTGATTACAAGTCCTGCCTTAAGCCCGTCAGATAGTTCAGGATTCATTTCAATCAGTGTTTCAATGCTGATATTATGCTCTTTGGCAATGCTGTAAAGTGTTTCTTTCGGTTTCACTTTATAGCTTTCAAGTTTAATTGGAGTATTTTCATTTTCATGCTTTACAAATGGTTTTGAAACAGAAACAGGCTCCGTTGGTTTTGCTTTCTGTTCTATAAGTGGTTTATTCTCGCCTTCCGCCTTTTTGGGGATACGCAATATCATTCCATGCTCTATGACTTTCAGTCCGGGATTAGCTTCAATAATATCATTCATCCCGACGCCAAATTTTTTGGCGATTCCATACAAGGTTTCCTTCTTCTGAACCCGATATTCAGTATAGGTAACTTTTTGTTTTAATGTTACTTGTTGATCAGCAGGGGCTTCCGTTTTTTCGCTGGCTGGCTTCACCGGAAAATCAGAAATTGCTTTTCCAGAATCCGTGGTAATTTTAGTAACAGGTATTTTAAGTACCTGGCTCACATAAATCTTTTGCTGTGCTTCAGGGTTCTCAGCAATGATTACATCAGTTTTTACATTATAAGCTTTGGCAATATCAGCAAGGGTTTCTCCCTTTTGCACAAAGTGAATGTAATAGGATTTGCCCTTGAATTGCTCGATTATGGACGAACGGTTAATATTGGATTCTTCCTGTGACAGTCCGGCTACACTCATCAGAATAAGCGCTAAAACGGGAAGGATGATTTTAAAATATTTTTGCATCTGTATTTCCAATTTATGAGGCTGTATTGAGCCGGGAATCAAATTAATTGTTTATTCCCACTCGATGGTGGCAGGTGGTTTGGAACTAATGTCGTACACCACACGGTTCACACCTTTTACCTTATTAATAATATCGCTCGAAACCTTTGCCAGGAATTCGTAAGGAAGATGCGACCAATCGGCGGTCATCCCATCGGTAGAACCCACTGCGCGCAATGCCACTACATTCTCGTATGTGCGCTCGTCGCCCATCACACCCACTGATTGTACCGGTAACAGTATAGTGGCAGCCTGCCACACCTTATCATATAACCCAGCGCTTTTAAGACCTTCAATAAAAATCTGATCAGCGTCCTGGAGCGTCCTTACTTTATCAGCGGTAATATCGCCGAGGATACGGATGCCTAAACCCGGGCCAGGGAAAGGATGTCGCTGTAATATGGATGAACTGATGCCCAATGCCGTGCCAACGCGCCGGACTTCGTCTTTGAAAAGGCTTTTAAGTGGTTCCACTACCTTCAGTTTCATAAAGTCGGGGAGGCCTCCAACATTATGATGTGATTTGATAGTGGCTGAAGGCCCGCCATTTACAGATACCGACTCGATGACATCGGGATAAATGGTGCCCTGGGCCAGCCATTTTACATCCTGAATAAGGTGGGCTTGGGCATCGAAGACCTCGATAAAGGTTTTGCCAATAACTTTTCGTTTTTGTTCCGGTTCCGAGATACCTTTTAATGCTGAAAGAAAGCGCTCAGCAGCATCTACACCTTTAACATTTAAGCCCATATGAAGGTAGGAAACAAGCACATCCTGAAATTCGTTTTTTCGTAACAGGCCATTATCAACAAAGATACAATGCAACTGTGTGCCAATTGCTTTATGAAGAAGTATAGCAGCAACCGACGAATCCACACCACCTGAAAGTCCAAGGACCACCTTATCGTTGCCAATAGTTTTGCGAAGCCAGGCAATTGAAGTTTCGGCAAAAGAATCAGGGGTCCATGTTTGGTGGCAGCCGCAGATCTTAACGATGAAATTTTTAAGTAAGGTGCTTCCTTCGGTGGTATGATATACTTCAGGATGAAACTGGATACCAAAAGTTGGTTCGCCAATGATATGAAACCCGGCAATTTTTACATCTGCAGTGCTGGCAATGAGTTCTAAATTTTCCGGGGCAACACGGATGGTATCGCCATGAGACATCCATACCTGGCTACCGGGTGTCATTCCTTCAAGCAAAGGATTGGCTGTGTTAATAAAGGATAAATTAGCGCGGCCGTACTCCCTTGTTTTGGAAGGAACTACTTCTCCTCCCGAACTCTGGGAAAGGTATTGGGCGCCATAACAAATGCCTAGTAATGGAAATCTTTTCCGTATGAGGCTCAGATCGGGCGAAGGAGCATCGGTATCGCGCACCGAAAACGGACTACCCGAAAGGATGACGCCTTTTATATTTTCTGTAAGTTTGGGATAATGGTAGTATGGATGGATTTCGCAATACACATTGAGTTCGCGCACCCGCCGGGCAATGAGTTGAGTATATTGCGAACCGAAATCGAGAATTAAAATGGTTTCCTGCATGTTGCAAAAATAGCAAGAATGTAGCCCACATTTTGTAAAAAGTAAAAATTGAACGTTGATAACGCTGATTTTCAATCAAAGATAAGATAAGATTTTCTAAAATGTCCACTTACCTCAGAGGGGCTGATTCATTAGGGGGAGAAATCATCCGGACAAAAACCGAAAAATTAACCAATGGGCGAATCGACGGGAAATAACTTTTCGTAGATTTGGGTTGTCAAAAATGGTAAATATTTTCAGAGTATTTTCAAACAAATAAATCATTGGTCATCATAAGAATCAGCGTCATCTGCGTTCTATTATCAGCCAGGTGAGCAGTTATCAATTTAATCACTGAATTATGCCAACAGAAACCATTTACTCCGTCAGCCCATCGGGCGAAAAATTCCCTGTGCCTCAAAAACAGGACTTCCAGATCGAAAAAGAAAGAGTTGCTGCACTGGCAGCAAAGGCCAGGGCAGAGGGAAAGGAGATTGTTGTTGTAATGGGGGTGGGGTTTGTGGGTGCCGTTATGGCTGCAATCATTGCGGACACTGTTGATAATGCCGGAAATCCATCAAAATTTGTGATCGGCTGTCAGCGTCCAAGCATTCGCAGTTATTGGAAAATCCCAATGCTTAACAGGGGCGAATCGCCTGTAAAAGCAGAAGACCCGGAGGTAGAACTTATTATTACCCGTTGCGTAAATCAAAAGAAAACACTTATTGCCTCATTTAACAGTGAAGTTCTTGAATTTGCTGATGTGGTGGTGGTTGATGTGCAGTGTGATTTCACAAAACATGATCTGGGGGACATGCGGACCGGCGAAGCCGATATGGCAGCTCTCGAAGCAACGATTAAGACCATAGGCGAGAAAATTCAAGCGCACTGCCTTACCCTTATCGAAACAACGGTGGCCCCGGGCACTACAGAGTTTGTGGCATGGCCCATCATGAAGAAAGCATTTGCAAAACGCGGTATCACTGCAGTTCCTCTGCTCGCACACAGTTTTGAGCGGGTAATGCCAGGCCGGGAATATGTTTCCAGCATCCGCGATTTTTGGCGGGTTTGTTCCGGCTGCGAAGCAGAAGCCCGGGGCAGGGTTGAAAAGTTTCTCCATGAAGTGCTCAATACAAAGGATTTTCCGCTTACCGTAATGGATCGTCCTATCGAATCGGAAACTACTAAAATTGTCGAGAATTCCTACCGGGCAACGATACTGGCCTATATGAATGAGTGGAGCATTTTTGCCGAGCGCAATGGTGTGGATTTGATCAAAGTGATAAATGCCATCAAAATGCGTCCGACTCACAGCAACATGATATTCCCGGGACCTGGAGTTGGCGGATACTGCCTGCCTAAGGATGGCGGCCTTGGATATTGGGCTTACCGCCATATTCTTGGCTTTGAGGATGGTGACGAAATATTTAAAATAACACCTACGGCTATCGATATTAACGATACCCGGGCCTTGCATGTTGCAGAACTTACACGTGATGCATTGCGTAATATGGCACGCTATATTGCCGGCTCAGAAGTTGTTTTATGTGGTGCCAGCTACCGCCAGGATGTTGGCGATACACGTTATAGCGGCAGCGAAATGGTAGTTCGCAAACTCGTGGAAATGGGAGCCGAAATGAAGATTCATGATCCTTATGTCGATCATTGGTATGAGTTGGAAACCCAGGACGAATATCCTTCTCCGGGGTATTCATGGAAACGCTTTTTCCGCAACCAGGAACACCTTACGGAAACAACTGTTCTTAAAGATTTGCCATTGGCGCTTAAAGGTGCTGAGGCAGTTATTTTTGCCGTGCCACATACTGCGTATTTTTCTCTCTCTCCTGATGATATTGTTAAATGGGCTGGCCAACCTCTTGCAGTAATTGATTGCTTCGGCATATTATCCGATCTGGCAATACGGAGATACTTTGAGTTGGGATGTGAGGTGAAAGCTTTAGGCCGCGGTCATATTCAGAGGATTAAGAGTGAGGTGAAGGGAAGTTGAGATTAAGTACTTAAAGTGCCTTGAGTTTGGAGTACTTAGAGTTAAGTATAAAGTTAAAGAAAATAGAAATCCCTGGTGCTGTGAGGGAGGGCACTGAAAAAGTCCCTCGGACATAATTATTAAACTTAAAGCAGTAATATACAAGTTTTTAACTTATATATTACTGCTTTTTCCGTATCTTAGTGTCT
>Ga0315283_10000464_pt1 | contig 29953 bp, 26 predicted proteins | sample YL17G09_0_MG_FD_204541 | JGI IMG/M metagenome (GOLD analysis project Ga0315283, IMG submission 204541) | Sediment microbial communities from Yellowstone Lake, YNP, Wyoming, USA - YL17G09_0 | ecosystem: Environmental > Aquatic > Freshwater > Lake > Sediment | place: USA: Wyoming | collected...
CATCATAAATAAACAAAGTATTCTATCAAGATTATTTACATCATAAATAAACAAAGTATTCTATCAAGATTATTTACATCATAAATAAACAAAGTATTCTATCAAGATTATTTACATCATAAATAAACAAAGTATTCTATCAAGATTATTTACATCATAAATAAAAGTAAATAAATGTAAACGTTTACATCATAGTAGTTAATATGGATACAATTTGTTTAGATTTTTCGCTTTCCTTTTCCATTTTATGTTTATAATCATAACAAGTTCGTAATTCATTTTTGATTTGATTTAGTTGACTTTCAAGATGTTCAATTGAATTTTGATGTTTAGAAATTAGTTTTTTAGTTCCTGATAAAAATTTTCCGTGTAAAAACATTAATTCTTCTGTTTGAATTTGTTCAGTACAACAAGGGCATTTTCTACTATCAAAATATTCAGAATCAATAACTGGAAAATCGTAGATATCCTTGAAATGAGATTCTGCCAAGCATTTGATATGAAAAATATGATTACAAGATAAAATCAAATAATTTTTAGATGTATTATCCGAACAAATTTTACAAGTAAAATTTTCTTGATTGGAATTTTTTACTGGATGTCTATCATCTGTATGTCTATCATCTGTATGTCTATCATCTGTATGTCTATCATCTGTATGCCTATCACATGGACGTCTATCACCTGTATACCTATCATCTGTATACCTATCACCTGGTTTTTCAAGGTACATTTCTCTTAGAACAGCTACTTTTTGGTTTTGGTTTTGGTATTCAACACTACTGCGATCGCTATCACTTTCATAAAGATTTTGCATTTTATTATTGTCACAATATTAATAATAAAATCAATTTTTTATAACTTTACTCAAGTTAGTTTTCATTAATATGAAAGTTATATTCAAATTTTGGTAGAATAGTGGTTGAAATGACTATGCCACAGTATTCTTGTGGTGTTTCCGAATAATCAATATAACTATAAAGGTTTAAGCGTATAGCTTCTATAATTAATAATTTAAATATTTGTCTAAATTCTTCACCGTGTCCTTGTATAGCAAATCCATTTTTATCGTAATTACATAAATGTCCCAATTCGTGTAAAATTACATACATTAATAAATTAATATCATATACATTTTCAACGCGATCTCTTGTCCTTAAACATATATGCATATCCTTTTTATCAATTGTATATGTAGTATATCTATCATCTACAGCTCCTTCTGATAATATATAAGAATTGTAATTTTCAGCTAATTTTTTAATAAAATAATTTTTACCAGGATCTTTTTCATATTTTATTTTTAAATGATCTACTAATTTTGTAATACGCTTATTTATTTCAGCCAATGTATTTGCAGATTCTTTTAAATAAGTGTCACCTTTTGTATTTCCCCTTCTAATTATATATTTTCTTTTGTCTAAATCTGATTCTATATACAAAGTTTCATTGTACGTAGTAACTATATTTATTGTAAAATATAATACCAATACAAATGCTATTAATATTAATATCATATCCATTATTAATAACACTGAAAAAAAATTTTACTCAAAAATTTCTAAATTAATCAATTATTGTTGTTGTGGCTGTTGTGGTTTAGATTCGATAGCATCCTTGCAAACCGGGCATAACTTACAATCTGGTTGTTGAGAGCTTTGTGTATTATCTAACATTATTTTATCTGCATTCTTTTGTAAAAAATGTCTATAATGCTGAGAATTCATAATTTTGTATTTATTTTGAATAGTATTATTCATTTCGCAATTAGGATTATAATCTGTGAATACTCGCGCATCACTCATAGCAAATTTAGGCATTGTCTGTGTATTATATATTATAAAGAGATAAAAAATTTAAGATTTTTAATTTTTATTTATTAAAAATTGATCATAATTATTTTGATCAGAAATAATATCCCTAAAAACACCATTACCCCCACTGCTTTGACCTATATTTAATTCTAAACCATTATCTTCAACCAATTCTTCATTTTGCATAACAAATTGTTGTTGTGGTTGCTGCTGTGGTGGTTGTGGTGGTGGTGGTGGTGGTTGTGATTGTGATTGTGATTGTGATTGTGGTTGTGGTTGTTGCATAGGATTTTGACTTTCAGAATTCATATTAAACAATGATGTTAATAATTCTGGTGTTAGTAAAGAAACATTATTACTTGATGGTAAACTTGTAAATGATGAAATACGAGATAATCCAATATTCATAGGTGACATACTTGACATAGGTGACATACTTGACATAGGTGTAGATTGTAGATTAGATGGTAGATTAGATTGACGTTTTAAATGATCATTAATTAAAAGTAATTCGTTGTCTAATATTTTAAATGTTTTTGAAACATCATTTTTATAAGATTGTAAATCTTTAATTCTAGATTTCATTTTTTGATTTTCTGTATAAGATTGTTCAAATTTATTGTGTAATTTAGTGTATTCATTTTCTGATTCTCTAAATTTATTAAAATAATACCAAGATATAATACCAAAAACAACACATATAATAATAGATAGTTGATTTGGCATAGTTTAAATTAATATTACATTATAATAAAATATACATTACTTAACGTAAAATCGTATAAAAATTGTAAAATAATTATTGTAATAAATGATGATTGATATTGTAAATAATTATTGATATTGTAAAATACATAAAATATTATCTATATAAATTTGTTCATGTCTTTTGATTAAAGAACTAGTAACACTTCTACTCCTTTTGATATAATCACTTACTTCTGAAACACTACTCCACGTATTGATAGTTTCTTGAGTAGAACTATCAATTTGTAAGATTTGTTTTGCATTTTTTGGTTTGTAATGTTTTACAGGTTCTGGTTGATCATTTGATTTCAAACTAAAGCCCAACCAACCACCAAGACGACCGTCCTTTCCATTTGATTCATCTCCAGTTCTTAGTCTAATAAATTGTATATCTAAATAGTTTTTTAATTTCTCTTTAATAACATTTGTAAATGGATTACTATACCAGTTTTCGAATTCTAGGAAAAAGTCTTGCATTGTAATTCTATAACCAGGAGCTCTTTGGCATTTTTCATATAAAAAATTTTCTATAACATTATTCTCATTTTGTGGTTTTTGAAATTCAAAAAGTGATTGTTTTAGTTTTAAACCATTAAAATGTTGAGTTAATTTAGATGTACTAACTAATTGATTATGTCGTTTAATAGATGTGGTATAATGTAATTTTACATAATCAATTAGCTTTTTTAGTTGACTATGTTTTGCAGTTTTAGACCAGATTTTATATTGGTTTTTAACAGTTATATAACTTATAGATGTATCGGAATCTTCATTTTCACAATTGTCAGTCAAAAATTTTTCAAAATTATTAATGTCATTTGCTGTAAATTGGATTGTTGTAAAAATATCATTTGTAATAGTAGGTGAGGCTATATTAATATTGTTTTCATTTAAATTAGTAGAATGCTTAATGGTATCTATAAAATCAGTGGTGTCATTAATCAAATGTTGATTTTCAAAATTAATATCGTTTTCCAATAATAATTTTGCATAATCTATACTATTTTTAATAATATCATAAGAACAATTGAACCACTCACGTCTATTCGCGCACCTGTATTTATTGAGTAAAAAATGTACAACACGTTCTAATAAAACACAGTCTACACATTTAATCTGTAATAAAATCCCTTTGTAACTTGCAGTTTTATGAATAGCATCTCTACTGTTTGCATTCTTTGTTCTACCAACTTTATATAAATCTAAATTGTCAATTGTCGAATGAAAAATATATACACTTTCACCCAACTCAAATTTGTTAGTTTTTCTAGTCAATAAATTAATTTTGTCTTGTTTTTCCTGGTTTTCTAATTCCAAAAGTTGCAATTGATTTTGAGTATTTTTCTTTTCTGTTTCTAAAAGTAATTTTTGTTCATCGAATTCTTCTTTCATTAATTGATTATATATCATTTCTAGTCTTATATAATAATCATGAATCTTATCTGCATTTTCTGTGTTAGCTTTTAAACATAACTTTTTAAATGTATTTATATTCAACATAATTGTTTCTTGGTTATACCCACCTTCGTTTTTGCGCTCATCCCAACGGATGAGCGTGATTTTATAGTCTTTTTCCTCAGTAAAATTATGTTTTAGTAGTCTCTTTGCATTGGCCTTGTTAGAAAATCCTATAAATTTCCATACATTATCTAAATTGATAATGAAATCATTAATTGGATGATAATGTAAGAATAAAAACAAATTACATACATATAATCTTTGTTCATCTTCTGAGAAATGATGTTTTAATTTCTCTACTAATTTAGTTTTATCATATATATCTATAGTGCTAGTTTGTATAAGAGTTTTAATATCAACGGGTGTTTTAATATCAACGGGTGTTTTAATAATGTCCATCTTAATTTGTATATTCTTTTGTTTTTAAATAAATTTAATTAAATAAACGAAACTTAATTAAATAATTCAATTGTAATATTTTAATAAAATATATAAAGTCCAGATTCTTGTAATAGTTAATGATTACAAAGTGTTGGATCTGATGTTATTAGTATACGTAAATGGTTTATAAGGTGTTTTTTTACCAGTATAATAAAAATTAGAACAAACATAATCATCTTTCATTTCTAATAGATCATCATACACCTTTTTTACAACTCTTTTTTTATCTGTGTCATATGGTCTAATTATAGACATACATTCTTCGTAATTAAACCATCCTATATTTTGAACTTCTCCTGTCTGTATTTTATTCTTGTAATCTATTTTTGGAGGAGGTACTTGGTCTTTCATTTTAACCAAGTAATAAATATGTCTATATCTGACACCATTTGTACCAGTAAATTCTTCGTGAATAGTAGGATAATTTTTGATAAAATCATAACAAGATTTACCATAACCTGTTTCTTCATAAAATTCTCTTTCTGCACAAACAATATTTGTTTCCTTCATATTTCTTCTACCTTTGGGAAATCCAAATTCTTGAAATCGAAAACTTGCTTTTGATTGATTAATTAATTCTGGAATGTTTAGTTTTTTAAATCTTTTATGAGCAAATTCATATTCATTTTTAAAACATTTGCTATCGTGATTTACCCATAAAGCTCCCCAGATTTCATCAAATGATTTTGTTAATAAATTATTTTTTTCTGTATCAGTCATTTCATTTAGAAAAATTGGCAAAATATTATTTAATTCATTTTCATTTTCTGGGTATTTACCTCTTACAAAATCTGTAAATCCCATCGTATCCTTTCTTTGAATCATCAAAAATTTTGTTTTTGGATAACTTTTGTTATTATAAAAATTGTTATTGGATAGTATTTCTTGTAGTTTATCGTTTGTATCATACATTTCATCTTGTTTTGATTCAACTATTTTAAAAGCAATAATCCCAAAACTTGTAATTGGACCATTACAATCCTTTACAACGTGACCTTTTTCACCACAATTTACACAATAAATGTTTCTATATTTTAATTTGTTTGGTGACCTTTTTTTGCAGTAATTGTAATAAGACAACTCTTTTTCATCTAAATACACAAAAGTATCAGATTCTACATTGTTTTTAATATCGTTTTCATATGGGTTTTGGTTTTTATTATTTATTTCTCTATTCGACTTGTCATTATTTTTTGAATCTTTTTTGTCAAACATAACATCAATATCGTTAATCTTGTTAAATAAATTAAATTCGGCTTTTAAATTCGCTTTTTTTTATTTTAAAAGACGTTTGAAAATTATATTTTTAGTTATATATATTGTATATATGATTGATTTGTATCTGTTTAATACCATAGTTAATACAATTTGGTACATTTTTACAATATTATTTGTTTTGTATCGTTTTACGTCGTTTTTTAGTTATATTTACAATTTTGTTAGATTTTGTGGTAAATTATTTGTTGGTGTAAATTATGTATATAATCAAACTAAAATGTATATTAGGCGAAGAAGTGGGTATATTAATTTAAATAGCGATGATATAGAAGCACAAACTGAATTTCTATTACCTGATCAAAATACAAAACACAAGACAATATTTGAAACATTTAAAGCGAGTATTGTTAAAAAATATAATAATTATTATTATATGATATTTGGAAAACAAAATACACCTACACCTACACCTACAAACATTATACCATTAGTAGAAACAACCACGTCATCACATAATAATTTACGTTCTTTCACAAGACATTCAGAACAAGATTTATTTGATAAACATATAAATGAATTGTGTGCTAATAATAGTTCTATAGAATTTGATAATTATATAACCTCAAATAAACCTAACGTGTCTAATAACGTGTCTAATAACGTGTCTAATAACGTGTCTAATAACGTGTCTAATGAATCTAACAATATGTTTAAGACAGTAGATTTGACTACAAATACTGACAGTTTTTTAAACAATAATTATTTTAAAAATTTTTATGAACCAGTTGTAAATAAACCATACAATGTTCAAGATAGTAATATATTATTCGAGTCCACTTTTATGACTAATCAATTTAAAAATGTTAAAGACGAAACTTATCCAAAAGACAATTGTAATTTATCACAAAGTTTTCCAAGAAGTAACTTGTCACAAAATTTAAATATAATTCGAGAAGAAGAACAAGAAAGTCAAGAAGAAAGCCAACAAGAAAGTCAAGAAGAAAATGGTAAAATTGTATTTCATATTAATAGTGAATGGGGTGAGAAATTCCCTAGTGAATATCAGCAAAAATACAAAGATACCAATGACGTAGATGACAACGACGACACGTATAAAAATACAATTCTTAAAAATCCTTATATATAAATTAAGTTTAATTGTAAAATGTAAAAAATTTATCTAAAATGTCGAAGTTTATCTAAAATGTCGAAGTTTATCTAAAATGTCTAAGTTCTTCTTTAGTAATTTGATATATATTGTCATATGCATTATTATAATGTTTTAGTTTTTCATAAACCATATCTATATATTTTTTCTTGACCTTTTCATTTTTCCATTCCCAATCTTGGTATAAAATTCTTGGTACAAATGTAACTTCCAAGTAACGTTGGTATTTAATGTCAAAATATAGTGTATCATCGCTATCATCGCTATCATCGCTATCATCACTGTCGTTGTTATCGTTATCGTCGTCATTGTTATCGTCGTCATTGTTATCGTTGTTATCGTTGTTATCGTTGTTATCATCGTTATGTTCTGGGAAATAACATCGTTTTTTATTTAGTTCTACGAAATCTACACCACTAGAATGTTCTATTTTTAATCTTTTAATTATATAATAATCGCAACCCATTATATAAATAATTTATCCAAGTATTTTTTTCAATTTATTTTACATGTTTTCAAATGTAGTAGTCATTTCGTCTACAATGTTTTCCAATGTTTTGTAATTTTTAAAATTACCTTGTATAATAACATCAAAGTTTTCAACACATTCTATATCAGAATAATAATGAAAATTTATCGCCAACATTCTTGGATAATCCAAGTTATCAAATTTCCAAGTAATATTAGTATCTCTTTGCATACGTTGATGAAATTCACTCATTAAATTTTTAAACCCATTTGCTATATTATTTAAACCATTTACATTTGTAAATTTTGTTTCACCTGTATTAGTTATTATACATATATAATATTGATATAAAGACAACATCAATTGGTAAAAATCTTTATAATCCCTTTTTAAAATATGTTTACTAGATTCATTACATTGCTCTCTAAATGTCGAACTACTATTACATAATCCTCTAATTTCATTAGGATCATTTCTTTCTAATATTTCTTGAATCAATTCATTAGGTAATCTTTCCATATCGTTTTTATATATCGTCTTTATATATATCTTTATAATAAATTTAAATTTTATTTTAATTTAAATTTTAATTAAAATTTATTCATCATCTGAATTATCATCTAATTCTGGTGTTTTAACTCTCCATCCGTTTATTTTCGGTATATTCTTTTTATCGAGACGAAATTCTGTACATAAAGCATTTTCTAATTGTTTTGCAAATGCAGTAAATTTACCAAAAGTATTTCGTATTGTAAAATCGGATTTGTAGATTTCTTTAAGTTGATCTTTTGAAATATAATCGGCTTTTTCACCAACAACTATATTTTCATCTATAAATTGTTTAATAATATTATTATCGTTTTCATATTTCTTTGTAACTTGTAATACAGGTAATGGTGGTGGTAATCCATTCTCTTTGTAAAGTTTATAATAATCTAATAATATAGACATAAAAACACATTGGTAAGCCTCTAATTTTGATTTAAGTTCCTTGTCTATTTTAAATTCATAAATACCATTTTTTATATTTTCTTGATTTGGTTCATCGACAAAACGTGATACGAATTCTGTTATTTTTAAACGTCTTATGACACCACCATCTAAATCACTTATACTAGGTATCTTATTACAAGCCATAAAAAATTTAGAACACGGTTTAAATTCAATTTGAGAACTATTTAATTCTCTAGTTGATATACGATCACCTCCAGTCAACGCCTTCATTACATCTGCTTGTATTTGATCATTTGAACCAGGTTCTTGCATAATAACACAACGTTTATGTTGAATACTTGCTAATGCACTATTAGCCGAATTTGCAGATTCTCTTTTACCCGTAATTAATGAAACTGGACTAATACAACCATATTCTCCAAGTGCTTTTAAATGCAAATCCATAATAGTAGATTTACCATTACCACCAGTATTATTTTTACCAGACCATATGTAAAAATTTTCATCTCGTGTATGACCATCCAAACAAGACGCTAATGATCTTAATGTAAAATCTCTAACAGATCGTTCTGGTAAAATTTTACAAATTAAATCCATTAATTCAATGTACAAATGATGTTCTGGTGGATAATGAATATATTCATAACCAGTAGTTAAAGAAATATAATCACTAGATCTTCCTTTTCTAAATTCCATTTCTTTTAAATCATACACCCCATTTTCAAAACCTACAAGATCTTTGTCTTGGTCAATAATTTTATTAAAGTTTGAATTATAAAATTCTAGTTCTAAACAGTTTAATTTTATACCACTTCCTAATTTTTGTAAAATATTATGATAATTTTTAATAATTTCTTCACTTGCACCTTCCTTTATCAATTGACGTCTATACTTTTCAATTTTTGTAAATACTTCGTTGATAGTCAATACACGCAAATTATAACTCTTGTTTTCTTTTTTCCAACGAATACCGTTGAAATAATACCATTCGTTCTTTTCTGGTGAACTACATACAAAATTTTCACCATATAACCTATAAATTAATTTACTTAACACATTGTCAAAAGGACGTAGATATTTAATATCGTGATTCGGAATTTCCTTTGATAATTCATTAAATTCTTCTAAATTATCTATCCTAGAAAGATGAATTAAATTATTTATCGTATATATATACTCACTATTCTGAAATGAATCCCAAGCTATACCAGAATGACTTTCATCATAGTTTTCCCATTTTGATGAAAAATAATGCCATAAATCAATGTATTCTCTATTTATAGATGACAATATATAACCAATATTTAACCATTTTGATCTATCTGACCATCTTTCTGGATCCAAAATATCAAGGTATTTTCTTACAACTTCCTTATCTGAATAAATATCTTCATCATTATTCATCAAATGAACTTTTTTAGAATTGTCTTTTTTCTTTTCTGATTTATAATTAAAAAGAATACTATCTGGCTCAATATTTGTAATACACGTTTTCAAAAACATCTCAAATGTAGTTTCATCTGGAGATACTATTGTTTCATTTAATTCTGATAAAAACGAATATGTATCCAGCAAATATAATGGTCTATTTTGACCACATTTTGTTGAAAGTAAAGTTCTAAAACATATTGGAGCATACACTTTTGTATCAATTATTTTTTTTTCAAATAACTCACGAAATTTAGGTTTAATTTGTTCTTCTAAATACACTTGAATACTTTTAGCTTTTGGAAAATGAATACCGTCAAATATAATGTGATAACTTTTTTTTTCTATATCAGGATATGATTTTAAAATATAAACACCTTTTATATCTGGTAATAATTGCCTTATCGTATTTATTATATTTATTATATCAGTTTTATGTTTCATAGCATCACCATCATCCATTTTTTGAACACGACGTTTCAAATCATTTGTATCTATTTGTTCCAATTTTTTATCATAATCAATGTATAACTTCATTGATTGATTTGCACTCCAACTTTCATAATAATGAGCTTTATTTGCACCACGTTCTTTAATCGTATTCCATATATTTTGATAACTATCAGCTATAAAAATTTTAGATGAAGAGCTATTTAGATCCCTTTGAAAAAATGCTAAATTCTTTGTTTCACAATATTTTATACATTCCGCCTTTTGACCCTTAGAAAATTCCATTCCGTCTTGATCACGGCGTTCTAAATCACGGCGTTCTAAATCACGGCGTTCTAAATCAGCCATTGTTTCTCTTATTACTTGAAAACATATAAAGTTTTATTTTTAAGTAATATAAAAAATAATATAACATTTAAATACTTTTATTTCTTATTTAGTTTTGATTTTCTTTACTTTTGATTTTCTATAGTTAATTCATTAGAAGATTTTGCAGTCATTTCTTTAGGACCACTTGCATTATTTATACTATTTGCTTGAGCAGCTAATTTTGTATCAAAATTAGAAATACCGTTTAAATCATACGTAATTATTTGTTTATTTTTAATTTTTTCTTGTTTAATTTCTTCTGGGTTTGATTTACCAGAAAACAAAATAATTATTATTATTAAAATTAAAACAACAACTGCTACTCCAATGTATATATATGTAGTTTGATCAAATTCCATTTTATATAATAAATATCTAAAAAAAATTACATTAATAACTAAATTACATATTTTAAAGACTATTATATTTAAATAGTCTTTAAATTTATATTATCAAATGATAAGGATCGGAGAATCGAACTCCGGTGACGAATGTATCAGAATCGCATATTAGCCACTATACGAATCTTGTTTGTTTTATTTAAATTAGATATATAAATGCTCCATGTCAGGCTCGAACTGACGACCTCCGCATAACTCATTATGAGTGTTGGATTTTAACCAACTATTTCATATTTTCAAATATAAGTACGGCGCTCTAACCAACTGAGCTAATGGAGCTTTTTAAGTATTTTAATGTCTTACTTATGACAATACGCTCCCGGGTGGGCTTGAACCACCAACCTTTCGATTAACAGTCGAACGCGCTAACCAATTGCGCCACGGAAGCTTTAAATAGTTTAATGTCATATTTAGGACTTTGCCCTCACTGTGAATTGAACACAGGACCTCTTGTTTACAAGACAAGCGCTATACCTCTTAGCTATAAGGGCGTTCGTCACCAGCAGGATTCGAACCTGCGCGCTCAAAGAACAATAGCTTAGCAGGCTACCGCGTTAACCACTCCGCCATAGTGACATTTAAATAGTTTCAAGTCATATTTAGGACAGCGAATGTAATAAACTTTTATGATTATTACTCTTATATAATTCTATACATTTATTATATTTCTTATATACTTTATATTGTTTTTTATTTTTAAATACGTTTTTGTTTATTTTATTTTTTATAATTTTAATCGCCTTTACTTACCTTTAATCGTCTTTACTTACCTTTAATCGCCTTTACTTGCCTTTACTTACCTTTTAACTTACCTTTACTTACCTTTACTTACCTTTACTTACCTTTACTTACCTTTACTTACCTTTACTTACCTTTACTTACCTTTACTTACCTTTACTTAACTTTAATTAACTTTTTTTAAATGTTTTTTTAAATGTTTTTAGATGTTTTTAGATGTTTTAAGCTTGAACTCCTCTCTTAGTACGTCCCTTAGCTTTTGGTGGAGGAGGAGCTACTACAACTTCTTCTTCTTCTTCTTCTTCTTCTTCAAGTTCTTCTTCTTCTTCTTCAACAACTTCTTCTTCAACAACTTCTTCTTCTTCAACAACTTCTTCTTCAACAACTTCTTCTTCAGCTGCTTCAAGAGATTCTTCGTCGAGACTAAGAGCTTTAGTAGCTTTAGTAGCTTCAACTACACCACCATCAGTATCAAGATCATCGGGTTGAGAATCTTCATCAATCATAGCATAAGTAGTGATGCTTTGTTGATTCTTTGAAACTTTTCCTTGGACAAGCTTCCATTTTGCCGATACCTTTGTAGTAATACTAAGATAGACAAGTTCAAGTACACAAATAATTTGACTACCCTTTGGTACAACACTGTCAAAATTTGATTCGTTAAGATCAAGTGCAGTTTTGCTGTCATCAAATAATAAAACAGGAGTCTTAAAACGCTTGTTGCTTAAAAATCTACCAGTAAAATTTTCAGAATCAGATTCACGTTCACGATCCAACTTTGCTCTAACTCTTGAAGGGTAGTCAAGAATAGCACCATCTTTATCAGTAGGTACTTTTACAGAAGGGGCATAATAAGCATCTTCAATAGTTTCCATAGAAACCTTTTGCTTACCAAGCCATTCCTTACTTTTCGCCATAATAGTTTGTTTTACCAATTCATCAAATTGTTCAAGCTTATTATGAAAATCACGAATTTCAAGTGAATTCTTATCTTCTTTATCTTCGCCACCAAAAGATAATTCCAATTCAAAAGAATCATCCTTATTATCAGTGGCATCCTTTTTACGCCAACGCTTAATACCATTTGGTACATACATTTTTGGTGTTTGAACCATAATTTTACCGCCATTGTAATTTACATATACCATTTTTCTTCCGTGGTTGTCAGTTTTAACATCAGAGAATGAAACTTTGTTCAAGTCAAGGTTGATTGCTTTAATAATAGACATTTTTAATATTTGTTTTGTTGTTGTTGTTATAATTGATATTAATTTATATTTTTAAATCCTTTTTCAATTTTTTCTTAAATTCTTTTTTTAAATTAAATTGTAACTTTTTTAGATTACTATTTAATTTTTTTATATAAATGGAAGTGCTGAAGTTATATTGACTAAATTATAACCAATTCCTATACCTGCACCAAGACGAGAGCCTGAACCGACTTTTTCAGAGAATAAATCAAGAACAAAGAAACTGACTGATGCAATTGCTGCTATGACTATAATTTCATTTATTTTTGTTCTTCTATTAGGAATTACATATGCTGCGATTGCAACTGCCAAACCTTCAATTAGATATATCACTAAATTATGAATTGTTAATTGTGTTTTTACTGCTGTTAATAAGGATACCACTTCTGTTTTTACGTCTTCCATATTTATATTATCTACATTTAAAAAAAATATATTATAATAAAATACATTAATTTTTTATTAGTTCGTTGCTTTTTTAATTTAAAAATTTGTATAATATTAACTCTATATATGTCACTTTCAATTAGTAAAACAGAGGCTCGTGAACAAAGAAATGAACAAACGGGTGAACAAAGAGATGAACAAAGAGATGAACAAAGAGATGAACAAAGAGATGAACAAAGAGATGAACAAAGAGATGAACAAAGGGGTAGAATTAAAGGAGATTTGGACATTGATACTAAACTAAGTTTATTAATGAAATCCCTGACTGATTTTTATAGAAATTCAATTTACATTGAACAAATTCGTAGTATTATAGATCAAAATAGTATTATTTCATTAAGAATATTAGATTGGTTTATTACTAATTATTCAAAAAAACATCGTACTATTATTTCAAACAATAATAATAAAAATAATAACAATAATAAATCAATTGATGTATATCAAAATTATAAACTGCAACTAAAGTCCTTTAGTAAAAAACAATTTGACCCTTTTTGTCGTAAGAATAAGATCATTTTTTATTACAATGACGAAGATTACATAGAAACGTCTTGTGGTCAATTATGTTTCTTTAGATGGTGCTTTGAAAATGATATACTTAATTACGTAAAGACTAATTTAAACACCATAGAACAAGATATGAAAAATTCATTGAAAAGTAAAAAGTCAAATAAAGACGATTCTGCTCAAAAACGTCAACCATTAAGCATTTCTGCCTCGAGAAGTGTGTCTAGACAAAATGTAAAATACACTGTAAAATTTGATTAGCTTTACAAAACTTTGCAATTTTTTACAAAACTTTGCAATTTTTTACAAAACTTTGCAATTTTTTACAAAACTTTGCAATTTTTTACAAATTTTAATTTAAAGTTAAAATTTATATAATATTATAAACAATGGAAATGCAAAAACTTGATATAGTAAATTTAATAGATAATAATCCTATAATAAAGTTGTCAGAAAAATATCAAAACAATTTCCTTACAAAACTTAAAGAAAAATTCACAGAAACTGAACAAAGACTATTTGTATCAAGTTTTTATTGTTATCTTAACTACAATTCTAAAACAGATTTTGTTATAGATATGAGTGATGTATGGAAATGGTTAGGATTTAGTAGAAAAGAAGAATGTAAAAGAGTTTTAACAAAACATTTTACACAAAATATTCTTCAGTAAAATCCTTAGTAAGGATTTTACTGAAGAAAATAAGGCTCCGCAAGTTGGCGGAGCAGCTTTTCCTACTAAGAATTTAGGCGGTGCAGGTTAAAATCAAACATCCATTCGTAGAAAAAACAATGATGTATTTATTAAAACGACATCTTACATTCTTAAATAACGATACATTTGATGGATCACTTGATAATGTTAAATTAATATTTCAAATAATTTCTAAATTAGAAGAACTACTAATAAACAATGACCTGTATAATATAAATAATAAATTGTTTGGTGAATTAGTTCAAAATGTTGAATTAAATGATCCAGAAGTGCCATTTGTTAGAAAAGCAAAGAGATCAATTGACCAAATTGAAAAGGATACTGGAAATGATACTGGAAATGATACTGGAAATGTAATAGCTACTTATCCAAGCATCGAAGCAGCTGGAAGAGCTTTAAATTTAACAACGGGAACTGCCGTTGGTATAGCATTGAGAAATAAGAGTATATGTCAAGGTTATTTGTGGCGCTACAGTGGTGTAAGTAAAGAAGATCAAATGTTAGATCAACCTGTTATTAAAATAAACTGTAACACAGGTGAACGGACAAACTATCCAAATATAGCAGCAGCGGCTAAAGCTGCTAAAATATCACCACCAGGTCTCAGAAATCGTATTATAACTGATGTTCATACCAATAATTACCATTGGGTTTTTGATAAAACAGCTACTCATTATACAACTTAGACAAAAAAGACCAATAACTTAAATTATTGGGCTTTTTTTTTTTAATATACACTTTGCAATTTTACAACATATTTGAAATTTGTTTTTCGTAAACTTTTAATTTGTTATATGTTTTAACAACTGTAACTACAGATAAATCATATAATTCAGAAAACATTTTTAAATCGATATCTATATTATTTAACTTGAGAATATAATAAAAACAAGAAACTCCAACGGAGAGTGGTGTATGATCTAATAAGATGTCATTATCTTCGCAAATAGTAATTAATGACTGTGTGTGTTCCAAGATTTGATTATCTATATTTAGATTTTTACTTTTGATTGTATTAATTATATAATCATATGGTTTTTGTGTATCTAAAACCACTGATTTATTTAGATTTAATTTTTTAGAATTTACCAATTCCAAAATTAGTCTTTCTGCCCTAGTTACATATTTTATATCCAAATCTAATCGTTTTGCCATATCCATATAAGAATATGGTGTAACTGTATCTTTTGAAACATAATATATACATATAACTAAAATACCATCTTTAACTCTTGCTCTTTTTGTACCATCATTCCGCTTAATTGTATCAATAACCATAGTTACTACATTCACAATTTCCTCAATTAGATATTCTGATATTTTCAAATCTTTGCATAAATTTTTAACATACGTTTTAAGTTTATAAATATTTTTTTCATCATTTGTCCACATATACCAATCTTGCATCTTGCTTATTTTCTTGTTATAATTATTACTGTATTTTTTTTTTGGTATCGCTTCAGGTACTGTTTCGAATGAACTACAATTTGTTACATAATTTGAAGAAATTACTAGACCACAATCATAACAAATCAAATCTAAATAATTTATATTCAGGTTTTCGCTAAAACAATTTGTACAAGACGTTAAGGTATCTTTTTCATTAGACGTTAAGGTATCTTCATTAGACGTTAAGGTATCTTTACTTTTATCCGTTTTGAATTCTTTCCATATTTTATCTAAATTTGACATGATTAAAGTTATAATATTAACTTTTTAACTTTAATTCAATTTTTCAAGATGTGTAATTGGTTCACACATTAAATTATAATAATCTAATGCTTGTTTAATTACTTTATTATAAATGTTTTCTAATTTCGCATAATACTTTATCAAACGGAAAATAATTTTAATACATCTTGTTTTTCTTCTGGACTTAAATCGTTTGGTTTGTATTCTAATTTATGCTGTAAGAGACCATTTTCTTTTATATATTCTATAAATGGCCCTTCTACATATTCTTTACTTTGTTCAATCAACATTCTACCAACTGATGTGACTATAGAACCTAGTTCTTTTAAAATCAAGTTCCCCTGACCTCTACCAAGGAAACCATATGTAGAATTTAATGACACCTTGATAGCAAGTTGTGTAGAATCAAGAATACTTTCCAACAACTTGTTACCTTCTGCCGCTGCTTGTGCCATTTCACGTTTTACACGCTTTCTTTCCGCATAAAGTTCCTCTAAAAGAGCTGGTAATACACCCTTGTTAACTACAACACCTGTTTCATCTGTATGTGGTTGCACTATTGTATAATCATAACTAACATCTCGTTTTTGAAATTTCTCATCACTTGTCCTAGTTTTTTTTAATGTATCGTGAATTCTACAATAATATTTTTCATCTATTTCAAAGAATGCTTGTTTTCCACAAACTTGTCCTTTACTTTTACCACTTTTACCAATTGCTTCGCACTTTTGACGTAACTTGTATTCAACCGTATCATCCCATTTAATGTTTTCGTAATTTACATCCGGTATACCTAAATACTGTTTGTCTAACACAAACGAACTATAACATAAATTTCTACTAATCATAATTGTCGGATATAAACTAGCAAAATCTAAAACTGCCACGTTATCATTGAACATTCCACAAACAGGTTCTAAAACAGTTGCTCCAGTAAAACTAGTGTCTATAGTATCTTCATTTGAAGATATTCTAGAAATTACATAATCAGTTCTTCGGTATTTAAATTTTACATTGAAAAATTCTGATTTAATTTCTGTATCTGTCAAGGCAACAAATAGATTTTCATCAAGTATTTCTGATATTTTTGCTGTTAATACAAGTGGCTTATTAGATTCAGACTGACTTTTCCCACAATTAATTTCGATATATTCACCAATATCATCTTTATCTAAATTATGAGGTTCTCGACATTTAATTTGTAATGGAAAACTATCTTCATTAAAATTTGTATGAGGTACTAAAAAATTCATTTGTCTTGCTTTTCTTAAAACCTGAGAAAACACCTTGATTGTCTGACCTCTAGTTGTCAAAAATCCAATCGGTACAAACGTAACATTTGCCAATTGCATAATATTTGTCAAGATTAATTGTTTATCCACTAATCTTTGAAGTAAAGCTGTATCCTGTATACAATACAGAGCAATTTCTTTTATCTTTTCAGGATCACCTTGTTGGTAGTAATCAAACATCTCTTTTGCACTAACATCGTGTTTGTTTTGTTTTAATACTTCTGATGCAATATTGTCCAACTTGTAACTAGAATATTTCTTCATACCACGCTTGTAATGAATTAATAAATCATAATTTAAACGTCCAGGAATATATACACGATTAAATTCACTGTCACCATATGCGCTAGAACTAAAAAATTCTTTTTTAATTTCTGCTTGACGATCAGTCATTCTACTCAATTGTTTTAACAAGTATCCTTCTCTAACCGTTTTAGTTCCTCGTTTCTTTGATGATACCAAACCTAATATATCCGCTCTTTCAATCAAGTACATACAATCAAAAGAATCACCATTATATGTGTAAAAAATATCTGGATCCATTTTTGAAACTGTATCAACCCAACGTTTAATTAAATCACGTTCTGATTTACATTCTTCAACAATCACACCAGGATCATCTATCGGTTCACATCGTTTTAATGTCAATAAATGCTTTACTAAAAACCCATCAGTTTCATCGGTTCCGTCTAACGTTCCGGTTTTATCAACGTATTTATAAGTTGTTGCTATTTGGAAAATTTCATTTGGATAATTAATACTTCCATCAGGCATTTTTAATTTAAAACGTGGGTCTGGAAATGTCCTATCGTGACTATATACTTCAATATCCCAAGAAGCTTGTAAAAAATTTGCAAGATCTTTATGCTCTTTCATTGAAACTACAAATTTTCTATCAATTGCTACTTCTATCTGAGTTGTAGAGGTATCTCTTGTAATTGTATATTTACCCTTTGGTAATCGAATCCAACCAGCCATTAAAATATCTTTTATATGACAATATCTCATAAACGGTTCAAAATTACTTTCATATAATTTAAATTTCGTTGGACGTTTTGTAACATTTTGAATTTCAATTGCCTTTTTGAATAGATATCTACTCTTCATCATAGCTGAATAATTGTTAAAAACCAATTTGACATATTTATATTCTTTTCCATTTCTAAATCCAAACAAATCCTTTTTTTGTTCTATACACGATCTATGTTTACCATTTTCTTTTACTAAAGGTTCTTTAAAATTTTTCAACATGTACCCTGATTCAATATATTTCAAAAAATAGTTTAAATGTATTCTTGTAAATGAACTTGGAACTTTTACATAATAATAAGGTTTAAAACCTGTTATTTTACACGTAACTGATATCCCAGACTTTGTAACTCCAAAACATCTAATTGTATATACTTCTTTATTCAACTCCTTACCATCGTAACCACCCGAGTCTTCTGATAATATATCATTCTCAATATTTTCTTCATCTTGTGCCCACCATTCTATAATTTGCATATCAATATCACTTTTATAAAAATCATCTGGTATATGAATAAGATTCTTTTTATAAAACTTGTCCATAATTCTTTGTACTATCTATTTGTTGTAAATAATTCAGTTTTTTAAATACAAATTTGTTTTTTTAAAGTAAATTAAATTTACAAAGTTAAAGTAATGATTACACTTCCGTTTGATATTATTTATGAAATATATTTCTACTTAGATGATTATATAACAGCTTGTAATTTTTGGTTATTATGTAAACATTTTACAAAAGATTATATGAAATATATTTCATACAAGCATAAATTTAATATACTCTTTAATAATTTATTCACGTTTCTAGTTTTATTACCAGAAAATACAAACAACAATGAAAACAACAATGGCGATTTGGATTTCTATGAAATGATATCTACACAATTTTTAAATAATTATGACAAGTCTTTGATAACTAATGATATTCGATTTGTATATAATTTATATAAAACATTTTTTGTTTATTATTTAATCGGTAACCTTACCGATGACATTTCACCAAGGTTATTTAATTTATCTACAAATTTATCGTCTCTTATTATGTTACAAGGACCCGATTTTATTAATAATTTTACAATTGTTAATTTTAAGAAAAATAATGTCAAAATACTTCCCAAATATAATAGTAAAACAAACGCATTACGTAATTTTATGAAATATTATAATAGGTATAATTTCGATTGGGTAAACAATCAAATAGAATATTTACAAGGATATATATAATTTAAGCACTTGTGTATCAACTACCAAACATTGCGCATTGTGAACGACTATATGAACGACTATATGAACGACTATATGAACGACTATATGAACGACTATATGAACGACTATATGAACGACTATATGAACGACTATAGTATTTCATATAATTTTTCTTTGTATAATTTTTCTTTGTATAATTTTTCTTTGTATAATTTTTCTTTGTATAATTTTTCTTTGTATAATTTTTTTCTTTGTATAATTTAAGTATGAGTATCTTTGATAAAATAGACAAGTTTTTTGAAAATGCAATAAATGAAAATGAATTGGTACAATATATAAAGGGGCATCCTGGTCAACTTTGGCAAGTTCAAAATGATATGTCTGTATATGCGTATGCTAGTTTATTATCACCAAAATGTTTACAAATTATTCACGAACAATATCTTGAAATAAACACAAATACGCAAAATATTTATTCATTAAAACCTTGGGAAGTATCTGGATCTAATGGTTATAAAGCTATTCATTATGTTGCTGAATCTAATTTATCTAAACAATTATTGTACTTGATTAATATTGTAAATGTGGACGTAAATGCAACTAATGCTGGCGGAGATACTGCTCTTCATATGATATGTTATCATAATTACACAAATATTATAAATATTTTATTATATGCTGGAAATCCTGATATTAATATTATAAATAAAGATAATTACACTCCTTTATCCATATGTGTAAAAAAACGTCATCTGGAATTAATACGTATTTTATTAAAAATGAATCCATTATTAGTATACATACATGACAATATGGTTTTTAATATAAAAAAAAATATAAAGGCAAGTAAAGACAAAGAAATGATAGATTTATTTGAAAAGTTTGAATTTAATAAAAGTGTAAAGCGACGTACTATTGAAAAAATGAAACGATTATCTTTAAAGAAAAAAAAATTAGTTCAACAATATCATTTTTATTGCGATTCGTTAAGTGATTTAGGCTTTAAAAGTATTATACATTTAGCAAGATCTACTGGTATAGATTATTCTAGGTCGAATTATCCAGAAACTTTTACAATTGCAGATATAAAAAATGACTTGTGTCAAAAAATATCCAAGAATTTGATTTCAAATATATTATATGGACATATTAAGTAAAAATTTTTCTTCTTAAATTTTCTTGACGTCGCTTTATAAATTTAATAACATTTATATGGTATGTTACCATATTCTCTTCAAAATACTTCATTAGATAATGAAATATATATCCATTTAATCGTACTCTTCTATTTGTTATAGGATTTTTTACATAAATCATATCGTTAATTATATAATTTTCACGATTAATCAATATTGTATAATAATACACATTTTCTCGTTTTAATAATTCCTTTAATTGTATATAATTATGTGAAACTAGATCATCATTCCAGAAAATTCTTTTAAAATTGCAAATTTCGTACAAGTTATATTCGTTGCAATCGTAACAACACAAATTTAATCGACTATTAGATAAATCTAATACTCGGTAACCAAGTATTTTTTTAATAATTGGTATAGACGTTACATAATATGACATTTTATGCATTTGATCGAATGTAAATGGTACATTATTTGTATGTATTGTATATAAAATGTAATTGTAATATTTCATTTTTATATCATAATAAGACGAATTATTAATAGATTCTAAAAAATCAAACATATATTTAAAATTATACGTATTTTGCAAAGTTTCAATTTGAATAAAATTATACAATACAAGGAGTTCTAAATGGTTAGAGTAATTTTCTATATTATTATGTAATACATAAAATCTAAATATCTTGTTGAATATATTATTTATCATATTGTTTTCAGAAATGCTATTATCGTGGTATTTATTAAAATTTAAAACATAATATTTAAAAAACTTTACATTAGGTTTAAAAAACTTTACATTAGGTTTATACATGTATTCCTTGTAAAACATCTTTCTATATGTTCTTAACTGATATGATATATAATAATGTATAGCACCATAAAATAATCGTTTTAAATATATTATATAATAACTATAACTACAATTATAATTATAACTACAACTATAACTACAATTATAATTATAACTACAATTGGTTGTTTGGTTTAAATTTGTAATTTTTTTAGGATAAAATATTTTCATATTATTCAAAATTATATTGTTTTGTACATTGTTTATTTTTTTATTAAACACAAATGATGACATTTTTAAATGCGAAATGTCTTGTAAAGAAACATATTTTGTTATTTCGTATACAATATCAGTTGGTAAATTTACTATATTCATTTAATGAATTCATTTACAAAAAACGAATTCATTTTTTTTTAAGAAAAGATGAAAAAAAGATGAAAAAAAGATGAAAAAAAGATGAAAAAAAGATGAAAAAAAGATGAAAAAAAGATGAAAAAAAGATGAAAAAAAAGATGAAAACTTCTTAAATCAATAAGGGTATTCCGTGACAATTAAGTAACGGAATATATTGTTCAAACCATATATTTATTACTTGTTGTCCAATGTCTGTTGCCTCATTTGTTTGTTCAATTTTATTATAATTGTATTTAATAACATAACCAATGCTTTCTATATATCTTTTTAATTCTTCAAATTGATATTTGTTAATATCTGATGGCGTAATGTTTTTACCATACAATTTTCTAGCACCAGAAATCAATAATGTCATTAGTAATTGGAACATTGTAGGATTTTTGTCATTTTGTAAAGCTATATTGTATGTACAAGGGGGTTTGGGCGAATCTACAAAAATTATATCTACCAATTTTTCAAAAGTATGTTCCATTAATATATACTTGCAAAAAAAAAATAACAAATTACCTAATAAAAAATAGAATACGATTAAAAATAGAATACGATTAAAAATCTTATTACCGTACAAATAACCAAGTAACAAATGTCAATTGTGTAACCAACCGATTTTTGAATAAAAAATTGAATTTTTTTTTACATTTTTTATAATTCTACCTTTAAGAATATGTCTTGTAACGAAATGTCTTCTTGTAACGTGTGCGTTGAAACTTTTAATCGCTCTACTCACGCTTGTATTACTTGTCAATTGTGTGACTTTCAATCGTGTAAAAAATGCCAAGAGACATATTTGACGTCTTCTAGTGAAAATGCTCATTGTATGAATTGCAAACACGAATGGAATTATAAAACATTAATTTCTTTGTTTACAAGAAAATTTGTTGATAGTGTTTACAAGAAACACACTGAAAAAGTTTTATTGGAACGCGAACGTGCATTACTTCCAGCGACTCAACCAATTGTTGAAGAACAACAACGCCAAGAAACGATTAAAAAAGACATCTTTAATCTTCAAAAACAAATTCGTGATCTTCGATTTCAAGTAGCTGTTAAGGTGAAACTGTGCAAAACTCGTGAAAATGAAAAACAAACATTTATTCAAAAATGTCATTATGAAAATTGTAGAGGGTTTTTAAATTCCGAATGGAAATGTGGTATATGTGAAATGATGACTTGTTCAAATTGCCATGAAGTAAAAGGGGTAAAAGCATTACATACGTGTAAACCAGAAAATGTCCAAACTGCAAAATTATTGGCCAAGGATACTAAATCTTGTCCTAAATGTTCAACTCCAATTTTTAAAATCGAAGGATGTGATCAAATATGGTGCACACAATGCCAAACTCCTTTTAGTTGGAAAACTGGGCGACTTGAAAATGGTGTAATTCATAATCCTCATTATTTTGAATGGTTACGTAAAAATGGAAACGGGAATGGTGAAAGAAATCTTCTTGAAGTTAGATGTGGACGAGAAATTGATAATCATTTTATATCTCGTATCGTTGGTGTTTCTAGTCTAAAAATGTCTACAATCTGTAGAAATATTGTACATATTCGACGTGATGAATTACCGAGATATGTAATTAATGTTATCAATGATAATCAAGATTTACGCGTAAACTATCTTACTCAAAAAATAACCGAAGAAAAATTTAAAAGTGTTTTACAAAAAAGAAATCGAGAAAAAACCAAACGTCGTGACATTGCAAATATTTTAAATATGTATATTGATAGTTCTACAGATATATTGTATAGATTTCTTAATCAATGTAAAAAAGATAAAGTATGCGGATATACTATACATTTTATTGAACATAAATACATATCTGAATTAAGATCTTTGATAACATATACAAATAGTTGTTTTACAGATGTATCCGACTTGTATAAATCAGTACATTATCAAATTGATACGAGTGGTAAATTCACAAAGAAAAATTAAAAATTAATATTATCAAAAGCAGTAGTTAGTATAGTTAATTCGTCTTCATTAAAAGTTCTTTCTGGATAATCTATAATAAATTTTATTTGTAAATTACCACTTGACCCGTTTTCGCCAAGTAATCCTTTGTTATATAATATATAATTCTTATTAGGGTTTATTATACCAAAACCCCGTGTACCAAGAGGAATATCTCCTCTAAAATGGGGTATAATGATGTCTTTACCAATAATTGAATCTTTATAAGATAACTTTATATTGCAAAATAAATCTAAACCAATTCTTGTAAAAAATGGGTCATTTTCTATTGATATAATTACTATAAATGCACCTGGTAATTCATTATTTTTTTTAGGTTGTTCTCCCCAACCATCAAATGTAAATTTATTACCATTATTTACACTAGGTTTTATAATTATTTCAAAAGTATTATTTTCTTCAATTTTACCTGTTTTATTACAATCAGAACATTCATTATTATTATTAGATATCCTACCAGAACCCCTGCAATTTGGACAAGTATTTTCAACTACCTGTGCAAATGGTCCCATTTGAATATGTTGAACAATTTTACCATTTCCATTACAGCTATTACAATTTTGTATACACGACTTACACATCTTAGTTCTATGTACTTTTAAACGTTTAGTTACACCATAATACACATCCCTTAATGTTATCTTACAAGTATACAAATGGTCATTCATTTTAATAGTTTGATTACGTTGTTGATTACGTTGTTGATTAAAAAATGGATGGTCAAACCCACCAAATGGAAAATTATGATTATGATTACCATTACCAAACCCAGGGTTGTCATATTGACTTTTTTTATCATTGTCAGATAATGTTTCGTATGCTTCTTGAATTTTTTGAAATTCTTCCTTATTACCACCTCTATCTGGATGATGTGTTCTAGCTAGACGTTTATAAGCATTTTTAATATCCTCTGGTGTAGAATTTTTAGATACACCCAATGTATTATAATAATCTGACATATGTAGATCTGTAGATCTGTACTTATATATAAAAAAGTAAATATAATTAAAAATTAAACGGTTGTTTTTAGTTTTTAATTGTTTTCAGTTGGGATGGTAGAGCCTTTTACTACGTGATTTACGACACCATCGATGAAAATATAAGAAACGAATTTTTAAAAGAAAAATCCATCAAAGACTTGTTATTATACAAATCCGGTATCGGTAAATACGATAGTAATGGAGTTTTGCTTCAAGAATTCAGAAGCAAACAACATTGTCAACAAGAATTAAAAATAGGTGAAAAATCTCTAAACAAAGCTCTCTTGTCTGGAAATAGTTATAATTGTTTTATCTACAAAAATTTAGAAGAAAAATTAAGTTGTTAAAGCTTCAAGGGAAGAAATCATTTCCTTGTGTTTATTTTGTCTGGCAAGTTCTATTGCTCTATGTTTGTTAAGAATAGCCCCATTTTTTAGCAAGTATTTTACCATTTCAATGTGACCAAATCCAGCTGCCCAGATGATAGCTTCGTTGTTATTAGATGCGACCTCCCATTTCAATCATATCTTTTACGAAATCTATATCACCAGAGTGAGCATATTCTATCAATGCCTTGTTGATATATTTATACCAATTCGTCAGGGATATCACATATTTTGTAATATCCTTGTAGTGCCTACTACAGTGCCTACTACAGTGCCTACTACAGTGCCTACTACAGTGCCTACTACAGTGCCTACTACAAGAAATATTGAAAACATAATCGTTGTCTGAATGGATATCCATACTTTTTTCTTCGACCAAATACTTTATAAAAATTAGATTGCCATTTACAGTAGAGTAATTCATCAACAATTGTCTGTCTATACTATCAGCTTACTATCAGCTTTCTCGTCAGCTTTCTCGTATAACAAATCCAATTGTTCGGTGTTATTCATTTGTATTAATTACACAATTATTTTAATTTTTTTAGACGCAAGCTTAAAAGCTAAACTTAGTATAATACTAAATGTATTATCTACTCGTAGATTTCGTATATAAAACCATTGATTTTCAAGGAGACAATGAACGCCGCACAAGACAAGAACACTTACTGTATTTTTACAATACTTTTGAAGAATGTGAATCAAAATATATTAAAAATTTGTAAAAAAGTACGCAAAAAAACTTTAAATTTTAAGAAAAAAGTACGCAAAATTTGTAAAAAATTTTTTAAGTATCATAAAAACTACAAATAATGCCGTAGATTATTTAAAAATCAGTTCTGTTTTTAATTGCTTAAATTGTTTTAATTGTTTCAGTTGTTTTATATACAAGTAGTTGTTGTTGCCCTAAATTTTATTGTTGTAGATAACCAATCTGGTGTAAAATTACTTGTATATTGTATTTGTCCATTCGAGTTTATTGTAAAATTTATACCTAAATCATCTCCTATATGTTTATAATCTATCATCCATCCACTACGTTTTTTTAATCCTTTAATTTCGTATAATGCATCAAATTCATCAGAATTTGTTTGTATACTTACACAAGCCATTGCAGAAAAGGATTTTGTAGATAATTCTGTAAAAACAAATCCTGTAACATTATTTGGTACCATTATATTATTTTGCCCAGAAAATTCTCTTTCAGCCGATATGTCATCTATATTTGGAGTAATATCAACGTCCTTTACAACTAATTGTTTACCAATAAATAATTCCTTGTTTATACTAACACCACCATATGCAACAAATGTAGATCCTGTTGTTAAATTTATAGAAGAACTTGTATTTGTAATGATTATACTAGAATTGTTACCAACTATTAATTTATTATCTTGATAAATTAAATCAGCCGTTCCAATTATAGAACTTGTTCCATTTCCTCTCAAAATAGTATAAGGATTTAAATAACTAGAGCCAGTTCCACCTTTACTAACGTGCAATGGTTTTAATGAAGTTAGTGGTACATCTTTTACAAATTTTATATAAGCATCTACATTATTTATATTTGTAAAAGTTAAATACCCTACACTAGATACAGTTGTCATGTAAAATTTTACACCAGTATAATCACCAGTATATCTAGAATTTATTGTCCATTCATTATTACACACAACACCCTGGACCTCGTATAATGCTGACTTGTTAGACAATGGAACATTAACATAAATAGACATTTGGAAATAATATAAATCAATTGGTAGACGTAATAATGGTGTATCAATTTCTGTTAATGTAGTTGTATTACTAGCTAATGTAAAGGAGTCCAGTGTATTTAATATATTTATATTTGTTACTCTAATCGTATAATCACTACTAACATTCGTATTCGTATATTCTATCACACTACTACCACTATCTGATCTTATTCCAAATCTTATACCACTAATATCACCTATATTATGTGTATTAATATTCCATTGATTATTTCTTAATACACAATTTGCTAAAACTAATCCATATCTATTATCAATGTTGCTAGATACATAAATCAATAATTTTACAGAATCTAATATAGAATTTGAAAATGTTAAAATAGGTATCTCTGTAAACGAAACTTGATTAGGCAATAAATTGTAATTAATTTGTGAAGATGACGCATTTGTATATATAGACGAATTTGTAGTATATTTAATTGCTGTAGAACCTAATAAATTTTGATTTGTATATTGTACAAAACCAATACCACTTTGTTTTCTAATATGAAAATCAACACCACAAGGATTCCCAATTAATGAAGACGTTAATAACCAATGTGTATTGCAATTTATACCACGTATAGTATACAATGCATTATTACTACCAGATTGAACATGGACGTTTGAAATAAATGATCGTACTGTATCATCAAATTGAAATCCTGAAATATCTTGTGGAATCGATACATTGTTATTTAATAACTGGTTTTGTTCAATAATATTATCATTGTTATTTAAATCCAAATTGTCTATAGCAGTGTCAACATATCGTTTATTTACAGCATCATAATCAACAATTGGATCAGCTACGTTTTTAATGTTTTGTAAATTTACATCCAATTGACCACCAATAAATACATCCTTTTGAAAACTTGCACCACCATATGATATTAATGATCCACCGTTTGTTAAACTAGTTGCCGTAGTAGTATTCTTTAAAACAATAGATGATTCTTCTCCTAATGTTAATTTATAATCCTGGTATATAAAATCATCAGTTCCAATTATAGGATTTGTTCCATTACCTCTTAATACAGCATATGGATTAAATCTAGAATTACCCGTACCACCCAATGTTACAGTAAGTGGCTCAAATAAATTTTGAAGACGTTTATTATACCTAATATTCACATTATCCGTATTGTTATTTGTATATTGCAAAATACCAGTATTACCACTAATTGTATTTATAAAAAACTTTACCCCCAAATCATCACCTATATATCTAGAATTTATTTTCCAAATGGTTCCATCTAAAATACCGTGTATTTCATAAAGAGCAGATTTATTTGTTACAATATCATTTGCCACTAATGATAGTTGAAAATTTGTAATATTTTCAAATGCTAAATCTGTAGTATTTATATTTGTAGGGTCAATAGTATTAGCATCTAATATAATTCTTGAAGCATTAGTTAAAAATGAATATTGTACAACTCTTACTGTATAATCATTTGCCAAATTATTATTCTTATTCTTATACTGTACTACACCACTATTACTTATACTAAATTCTATACCACCAATACTACCAATGTTATGACTATTTAAAACCCATACTCCATTCGTATAAACAGAATTTAAAAAAAACATTCCACATTGATCATCTAATTCACTAGATACAAATGCTATTAATTTAAATGAATCAACTGAGCCACTTGGAAACGATAAAATCGGTATATTTGTAAAAGTAGTGATGTTATCCAAAATAGGTATATTTAATTGATTGCTACTAGAAGAAATATCTATATTGGAGCTCGTAGAAAATCTTATAGATGCAAATCCACTTGTATTTTTATTTGTATATTGTAAAAGACCTTGACCAGAATTATTTCTTATATAAAAATTTATACCTAAAGGATTACCTATATAACTACTTGTAATATCCCAAGAATCCCCACAATGTATACCACGAATTGTATACAATGCTGTACTTGTATTATTATATTGTACATATACACTTGCTGTAAAAGCAAGAATTGATTCTGGATAATAAAAAATCGGTATATCTTCTGGTGATAATACATTATTATTCAAATTAAAAACATTTGTTGAAATACCACTACCGCCTCCACCACTACCACTACAACAATCTGCAAATAAACTATCAACATATTCTTTATTTACAGCATCGTAATCATCAATGGGATCAGCTACACTTTTGATATTTTGTAAATTAACATCCAATACACCACCTATATATACATCTTTTTGAAAACTTGCACCACCATTTGATGTTAATGTACCACCGTTTGTTAATCCTGTAGCATTACTCGTATTTTGAATACGAATATCTGTAACATTACTTAAAATAACAGACCCACTACCATTAACATTACTTGTAAAAGTAAAATTATCAAAACCCCTTATATTATTCCCTGATGTATCTGCAACAATTAATTGTCCAGATGTAAAATTTCCAGATATATTACCAAATGTCAAATTCGTAATTAAATTGTCAACATATTCTTTATTAACTGCATCCAAATTGTTTACCGGATCTGCTACATTAATAATATTGTTATTATTTACATCAAGTACGCCACCAATAAATGCATCTTTATTTATAGAAATACCACCATAACACACAAATGAATTATTACTTGTATTAAATAATGTCAATGTGGTCCCATCAAATGTTAAAGTATCATACCCTCTTATAGTATTTCCTGATGTATCTGCAACAATTAATTGTCCAGTTGTAAAATTTCC
>Ga0315283_10000465_pt1 | contig 29932 bp, 24 predicted proteins | sample YL17G09_0_MG_FD_204541 | JGI IMG/M metagenome (GOLD analysis project Ga0315283, IMG submission 204541) | Sediment microbial communities from Yellowstone Lake, YNP, Wyoming, USA - YL17G09_0 | ecosystem: Environmental > Aquatic > Freshwater > Lake > Sediment | place: USA: Wyoming | collected...
GCCGTGTGGTGATTCCGAGCTCGGCCTACGTCTACCGCCCGGCGGACCGCGCCCTCACCGAAACCGATCCGATCGAATCGACCAGCCCGTACGCCATCAGCAAGATCGCCACCGAGATGGCGGCCGCGAAGGCGACGGCGCGCGACGGGATCCCGGTGGTCATCGCCCGGTCGTTCAATCACATTGGTCCCCGGCAGGACCCGTCGTTCTTTGCCTCAGGCGTGGCGCGGCAGATCGCCCAGATCGAGGCCGGTCGCCTCGAGCCGGTGATCAAGGTCGGCAACCTCGACGGCCGTCGCGACTTCACCGACGTGCGCGACACGGTAGGCGCCTATCGCGCGCTGATCGACCGGGGCATGCCAGGCACCGCGTACAACGTGTGCTCCGGTGTCGCGCACCGGGTCAGAGAGGTGCTCGACGGGCTCATCGTGCTCGCACGGGTGCCGGTGTCGGTCGAAACGGACCCGGACCGCCTTCGTCCGAACGACCGGGATCTGCTCCTCGGCGATCCGTCACGCATCCGCCGCGACACCGGCTGGCAACCGATCGTACCGCTCTCACGGACGCTGGGCGACCTGCTCGATTACTGGCGGTCCGTTGGGTAGTCGCATCATGAACGTCCTCGTCACCGGCGGCACCGGCTACCTGGGACACGCCATCGTCGGCGCGTTACAGACCGCGGGCCACGGCGTCGTGCTCTACGCGCGGGCAGCGTCCCGATCCGGCATCCCGGTTCGGACCATTGACGGCGACATCCGCGACCTGGCCGCCCTGGGCCGCGCGGCGGCGGCGTGCGACGCGATCATCCACAGCGCGGCGCTGGTCGCCGTCTGGCGGCGGCGCGCGCGCGACTTCGACGAGGTGAACGTCGGCGGCCTGTCCAACATCCTCGCGGTGGCGCGGCAGGCCGGCATCGCGCGCGTGCTCTACACCTCGTCATTCCTGGCGCTGCCGCCAGGCGGCCTCGATCGCCCGCCGGCCTGGAACGACTATCAGCGCACGAAGGCCTCTGCGGACCACCTGGCCGAGAGCGCCGTCGAGCAGGGCGTACCGCTCATCCGCCTCTACCCGGGCGTCATCTACGGCCCGGGCCCGGTGACCGACGGCAATCTCATCGGCCGCATGATCGCCGATCATCTGCAGGGCCGGTTGCCCGGCGTGGTGGGCTCGGATCGCATCTGGTCGTATGCTTTCGTCAGCGACGTCGCCGCCGCCCACGTGGCCGCGCTGACGGCGGGCGTGCCGGGCCGGCGCTATCTGCTCGGCGGCGAGGACGCGCCTCAGATGCGCGTGTTCGACATCGTCCGCGCGCTGACGGGCCGGCCGCAGCCCCGGCGGCTGCCGGCCTGGGCCGCGTCGGGCGCCGCCTTCGCCGACGAGTTACGCGCGGCGTGGTTCGGGGCCACCCCGATGCTGACGACGGGCACGCTGGAGATCCTGCTGCGCGACTGGCCGCTCGGGCACACGCTGGCGGCCGAGGAACTCGGCTACACGGTCACGCCGCTCGAGGACGGCGTGGCGCGCGTCGTGAACGGGATCGCAGCCGCCGCAGCGCCCGCGTCGCCTTCCGCATCCGCAGCAGCCTCATGACCGCCACGTTCTCCGAAGACCGACGGCAGCTGGTCCACATCGGCATGGGCGTGTTTGCGCTCGCGCTGCGCGGGCTGACGTGGTGGCAGGCCGCGCTGTGCGCGATCGCGGCGCTGATCTTCAACGCGGTCGTGCTGCCGCGCGCCGGCGGGCGGGCGATCGTGCGGCCGGCCGACGCGATGCGCGGATATCCCCTCGGCATCCTGCTCTACCCGCTCGCCGTGCTGCTGCTCATCATGGCATTCCCGAACCGCCTGGATATCGCGGGAAGCGCCTGGGGCATCATGGCGTTCGGGGACGGCTCGGCCACGCTCGCCGGCCGGCGGTGGGGCCGCCACGCGCTGCCGTGGAACCCTGCCAAGACGGTGGAGGGGCTGTGCGCCTTCGTCTTCGCGGGCGGCGCGGCAGGCATCGGGCTGGCGTGGTGGATTGCGCCGTCGGTCGCCGAGCCGCCGGGGCTGCTGTTCATCGTCGCCGCGCCGGCCATCGCGGCGCTGGCGGCGGGCCTGGCCGAGACGGTGCCGATCGCGCTCGACGACAACATCACCGTGCCCGCCACGGCCGGCGCCGTGCTGTGGCTGTGCGGACTGATGAGCGCTGCGGCGTGGGCGGCGAACCGCGACATGGTTGTCGCGGGCGTGGTGTACGCGATGGCCATCAACACCGTGGCGGCGCTTTGTGGCTGGGCGCTGAGAACCGTGCGCCTCTCGGGCATGCTGACCGGGTGGGGGATTGGCGTGGCGGTCTACGCCGGGCTGGGCTGGCGCGGATGGGCGATGCTTTTCGCGATGTTCGCCGTCGGGACGGTGGCGTCGAAGCTGGGCGCTGACCGCAAATCGCTGCTCGGCATCGCCGAGGAGCGCGGAGGCCGCCGGGGCGGCGGCAACGCGTGGGCCAACACCGGGCTGGCGGCGGTCGCCGCGCTGGCGGCCGTGATGACGCCGTATCGCGAGGCGGCGATGCTCGCCTGTGTCGCCGTGCTGACGACCAGCGGCAGCGATACCATCGCGAGCGAAATCGGGAAAGCGTGGGGCGGCAAGACCTACCTGCCGACGACGCTGTCGCAGGTGCGGCCAGGCACGCCGGGTGCGATGTCCGTCGAAGGGACCGCCGCAGGCTTCATCGGCGCGCTCGCGCTCGCCGCGCTCGGCGCCTGGCTGGGGCTCATCCCCGGCACGTTCGTGTGGGCGGTGGTCGCCGGTGCCCTGTCGGGATCGCTCGTCGAAAGCGGTCTGGCCGCCACGCTCGAGGCGCAGGGGATCGTCAACAACGACGTGCTGAACTTCATCAACACGGCGACGGGCGCGACCGTCGCGCTCGTCATCATGAGGATGCTGTGACGCAGGCCGGATCGACGCGCGCCGTCATCGATTTCGCCCGCCCGTTCACGCTGATCGCCCCCGCGCTGGGCATGGCCTCGGCGGCCGCCACCGCCATCGGGGCGTACCCGCGCGAGCCGTGGGGATGGGGGCTCCTCGTGCCGCCGATCATCGGCGTGGTGATGGCCGCCGTGCTCAACGTCTACTCGAACGGCCTGAACCAGATCTACGACCTTGAGATTGACCGCATCAACAAGCCTGGCCGGCCGCTGCCCAGCGGCCGTCTCACGATGCGGGACGCGTGGGTGATCACGCTGGTGAGCCTCGTCGTGGCCCTGGTGCTGGCGTGGTTCGTGGCACCAGGCGGCCGGCACGAGTGCTTCTATATGGTGGTGGCTGCCACCGTCCTCACGACGATGTACTCGGCGCCGCCGTTCCGCACGAAGCGGCTCGGCATCTGGGCCAACGTCACGATTGCGATTCCGCGCGGCGTGCTGCTGAAGGTGGCGGGATGGTCGGCGGTCAAGACCGCGGTCGGCCTCGAGCCCTGGTATCTCGGGGCCATCTTCGGGCTGTTCCTGCTGGGCGCCACCACGACCAAGGACTTCGCCGACATGGAGGGCGACCGGCGCGGCGGGTGCCGGACGCTGCCGATCCAGTTCGGCGTCACGCGCGCCGCGTGGATGATCGCGCCGTCCTTCGTGGTGCCGTTCCTGATGGTCCCGCTGGGCGCGTGGACCGGCGTCCTGACCGGCAACTTCTGGCTGCTGCAGGTCCTGGGCGCCTTCATGACCGTCTATGGGCTGTATGTCTGCTACCTGATGCTGCGCCGTCCCGACACCCTGGCCATCGAAGAAAACCACGTCTCCTGGGCGCACATGTACCGCATGATGTTCGTCGCCCAGCTCGGCTTCGCCCTCGCCTACCTGCTGTAATCCCCCTCGGGGTCAGGTCTGAACTGAGGTGTTTTGCCCCCTTTCAGACCTGACCCCAAGCGGGGGAAACGGCATCACTTCAGACCTGACCCCAGAGGGGGTTAGTTTTGGCCGAGGAGGGCGCGGACGCGGGCGTCGGTCGGCGGATGGGTGCTGAACAGCGAGAGCAGCCCGGACACGCTGAACGGTTTCATGATGAACATGTGCGCCGTGGCCGGGTTGGCATCCATCGGGATCCGCTTCGACGCCACCTCGAGCTTCTTCAGGGCGTCCACCAGGCCGTAGGGCGTGCCGGCGATCTCGGCCCCGCCGGTGTCGGCGCCGAACTCGCGCGAGCGCGAGATGGCGGCCTGGATCAGCATGGCCGCGATCGGCGCGAGGATCACCGTCGCCAGCAGGGCGATCGGGTTGGCCCCGCGATCGCGGTCGTCGCTGCGGCCGCCGCCGAACATCGCCGCAAACTGCGCCATGCGCGCGATCATCATGATCGCCGCGGCCATCGTCGCCGCGACGGAGCTGATCAGGATGTCGCGGTGCTTGACGTGCGCGAGCTCGTGCGCGATGACGCCTTCGATCTCCCGCTCATCCAGGATGCGCAGGATGCCTTCGGTGGCGGCCACGGCCGCATGGGACGGGTCGCGCCCGGTGGCGAAGGCGTTGGGCGAGGCGTCCGGGATGATGTAGACCTTTGGCATCGGCAGGCCCGCGCGCTGCGCCAGCCGGGCGGTGATCTGGTGAAGCGGGTGCTCCGGCCCGACCGGCTTCGCGCGGTACATCGACAGCACGATCTTGTCGGAGAACCAGTACGACACGAAGTTCATCAGCACGGCGACGCCGAACGCCATCACCAGGCCGCGGGAGCCGCCGAGGGTTTCGCCGAGCACCAGCAGGACGCCGCTCATCAACCCGAGCAGCAAGGTCGTTTTCAGCGCATTCGCCATGATTGCTTCAACTCCTACGGACTAAACCACCAATCTAGACCGCGAGGATTCGCTGCAGCAAGCCGGCAACCAGCGCCGCCCGCCACGGGAGGTCGCCGACGCTGACGTGTTCGTCTGCGGCATGCGCCCCGCCCCCGACGGCCCCTAGCCCGTCCAAGGTAGGGACGCCGAGCGCGGCCGTGAGGTTTCCGTCGGATCCTCCGCCGGTGGCGCCTTCCCCCAGCTCGCGCCCCAGTTCCGCGGCCACGGCCTGCGCCTCCCGGAACAGCCCGGCCACCTCCGACGTGCGCTCCATCGGGGGCCGGTCCACGCCCCCCGTCACCGACAGGCGCGTGCGGGCGTCGTGGGGGCGCAGCGCGGCCATCGCGCCGGCGACCCGCGCCGCCTCGGCCATCGTGGCGACGCGCACGTCCACGACGGCCTCCGCCCGCCCGGCCACCACATTGGTCCGGGTCCCGCCCGCGATCACGCCGACGTTGAGCGTCGTTCCCCGCGCGATGTCCTGCAACCGTTCGATCGCAATGATCTGGCGTGCCAGTTCGTGAATGGCGCTGGCCCCCTTCTCCGGTTCAATCCCCGCGTGCGCGGGCACACCGTGGACATGCAGGATGAATTCGCCGCAGCCTTTGCGGCTGGTCTTGAGCGCGCCGCCCGGCAGCGACGGCTCGAGCACGAGCACGGCTTCGCTGCGCAGCGCTTCATCCTCGATCACCTGTCGGGACGTGGCGGCGCCCATCTCTTCGTCGCTTGTGATGAGGAACGTGATCCGGCCGGGCCAGGCCGACGCCGTGTCCGCGATGGCGCGCAGCGCGAGCATCCCGAGCGCGAGGCCCGCCTTCATGTCGAAGACGCCAGGGCCGTAGAGTCGGCCGCCCTCCGCTCGCAGTGGGCGACGGCTCAGCGTGCCGACCTCCCAGACGGTGTCGTAGTGGCCGAGCACCAGCACCTGTTTCGTGCCGCACCCGAACCTTGCCAGCACGTGATCGCCGGCCTCGGCGCGGGGTAGCCGCTGGACGCGGCCGCCGATGTCGGCGAGCCGGCGCATCACTTCGTCGGCGCACCGGTCGGCGGCGACCTTGTCCGGGGTCGGCGACTCCAGGCGCACCAGCGCCTCGGTGGTCGCGACGGCCCAGTCGAGTTCTCGCTCGCAATATTCCAGTAACGACTTCATCCCTCTGCACGCCCTCTGGATCCGGCTAAATCCGGATCCCACGACAGTAATCCCCCTACGCGAACATGATCGATGCACGAAGGCACGACGCGCCGCTCCTATATAATGCACGGATGCGCCGTCGTTGGTCGCGATCGTTCGTCCTGGTGGCCGCGGGCCTCGCGTTTTCGGCATCCGCCGTGTTCGCGCAGCCGCCCGTGGCCCGGCCACAGCCTCCTCCGACGGTCCCGGGCGCGGCGGCCCAGCCGGCTCCGGCCAAACCCACGCAGCCGAAGCCCGCCCCGGGGCCGGCAACCGTGCAACCTCCGTCAACGACCACTGCGCCCAGGACGGTGGCCGAGGCTCCTCCGCCGGCCAGCGCCCTCGGCGTTCAGCTGTATCCGAGCGCCCAGTATCTCGGGTCTTACGACGCTGGCCGCGGCCAGCGCTTCTATCTCTACGGGTGCACGCAGCCGTTCGCTGAAGTGGTGGGGTACTACCGCTTGGTGCTGAAGGACAAGGGCGAGCTGATCTTCGATGCCCCGGCGATGCACCAGTTCGACGTCGGGCGTTACAAAGAGACCGACGTGGAATTCACGCCTGGCGTCACCATCAAGGACTACACCTGGGGCGGTTCGCCGGGCTACATGAATCCGAAGCCCGGCGCGTCACCGTCCTACTACCCGACGGTCATCCAGATTGTCTCGCCGCCCGCCGGCATGGGCGGCCGCCCCAGGTAACGCCCGCGGGCCAGGTGAGCCCGACCGCATCGACAGTCCCACCCGCCGGCGTTTCAGATCGACTTCGACGACGGTCACCGTTACGATGTCGCCCGCTTTGACGATCTCCCGCGGGTCCTTCACGAAGCGGTTTGCAAGCTGCGACACGTGGACCAGGCCGTCCTGGTGCACCCCGACGTCGACAAACGCGCCGAAGTTCGTGACGTTGGTGACCACGCCTTCGAGTTGCATGCCAGGTTCGAGGTCCTTCAGGTCTTCCACGCCATCCCGGAACGCGGCCGTGCGGAACTCCGGGCGAGGATCGCGCCCCGGCTTCTCGAGCTCGGCAAGGATATCCTTCACGGTCGGCACGCCGAACCGGTCGTCGACAAACGTCGCGGGATCCAGCGCGCGCAGCGTCGCGGCATCGCCAATCACGGCCTTGAGCGGTTTCCCCACCGCCCGCAGGATGCGCTCGACGACGGGGTACGCCTCCGGATGCACGCCCGACGCGTCGAGCGGGTTGGCGCCGCTGGGAATCCGCAGGAACCCCGCGGCCTGCTCGAAGGTCTTCTCGCCAAGCCGCGGCACCTTCTTCAACGCGGTACGCGACGCGAACGCGCCGTGCTCGTCACGGTAGGCCACCAGATTCGCGGCAATCCGCTGGTTCAGGCCGGAGACGCGGGACAGCAACGCGGGCGATGCGGTGTTGACGTCCGCCCCGACGGCGTTGACGCAGTCCTCGACGATGGCGTCGAGCGTGCGCGCAAGCTCCGGCTGGCTGAGATCGTGCTGGTACTGGCCCACGCCGATGGCCTTCGGTTCGATCTTCACCAGTTCCGCCAGCGGGTCCTGGAGCCGACGCGCGATCGACACCGCCCCACGCAGGGAGACATCGAGATCCGGGAGTTCGTTCGACGCCAGCTCCGACGCGGAGTACACCGACGCGCCGGCCTCGGATACTACGACCTTGTGGGCCGTGATGGCCGGATGGCGCGTCAGCAGGTCGGATACGAGCTTGTCGGTCTCCCGGGACGCGGTGCCGTTGCCGATGCTGATGAGTTCGATGCGGTGCCGCGCCACCAGCGCTGCGAGCACGGTGATCGACTGTTCCCACTCGTGCCGCGGGGCGTGCGGATAGATCGTCGCGGTGGCCACGACCTTGCCGGTGGCATCGACCGCCGCCGCCTTCACACCCGTCCGGATGCCCGGGTCAAGTCCCAGCGTGGGCCGCGTGCCTGCGGGCGCGGCCAGCAGCAGGTCGCGGAGGTTGCACCCGAACACGCGGATGGCCTCGCGCTCGGCCGCCTCGCGGAGACTCGCCATGAGGTCGGTCTCGAGATGGTCGCTGATCTTCACGGCCCAGGCCAGGCGCACGGTCTCGCGCCGCCAGAGGTCACCCGGCTGCCCGCCGCGACCGGCGTCGAGCGGGATGCCGTACCGGAGGGCAATCCTCGATTCTGGCGCGCTCGGCAGCCCTGCCGCCCGCCTCGCCTCTTCGTCTTCCGGCAGCGCCATCGCGAGGCGCAGGATGCCCTCCCTGCGGCCGCGCAGCAGCGCGAGCGCCCGGTGCGACGGCATCGTGCGAAACGCCTCCCGCGCGCTGAAGTAGTCCGAGAACTTCGCACCCTCGTCCTGCTTGCCGTCGACCACGCGGGACGCCAGCTCCGCGTGGCCCCAGAGGTACTGCCGCAGCGCGCCGACCAGGGCCGCATCCTCGGCCATGCGCTCAATCGCGATCCAGCGGGCGCCCTCGAGCGCCGCAGCCGCGTCGGCCACGCCCTTGTCCGGATCGACGTAGCCCGCGGCCCGGTCTTCGGGCCGTATCGACGGATCCAACAGCAGCGCCGCCGCGAGGGGTTCGAGCCCCGCCTCGCGCGCGATGGTCGCTTTGGTGCGCCGCTTCGGGCGGTACGGCAGATACAGGTCTTCGAGTGCCGTCTTCGTGTCGGCCGCGCGGATCTGGGCCTCGAGCGCCGGCGTCAATGTGCCCTGTTCGGCGATCGACTGCAGGATGGTGGCGCGGCGCTCCTCGAGCTCGCGCAGGTACCGCAGGCGCTCCTCGAGGGTGCGCAGTTGCGTGTCGTCGAGGCCGCCGGTCGCTTCCTTGCGATACCGGGCGATGAACGGCACCGTCGCCCCGCCATCCAGCAGCGTGGCGGCGGCGTCGACCTGCGCCGGGTTGACGGCGAGTTCAGAGGAGAGACGCCGGACGATCGGATCCATGAACGACTACGCGAGCTTCCGCAGGATGAAGCACTTCAGGTAGTAGGTCTCCGGCACGCCCAGCAGCACCGGGTGATCGCGCGACTGCATCCGCTTCTCGAGCACAGTGGTCCGCACGCGCGCATCGACCGCGGCGTCGTAGACGATCTGTCCGAAGGTCGCCTCGTCGACGTGGTACGAACACGTGCACGTGACGAGCACGCCGCCCGGGCGCAGGAGCTTCAGCGCGCGCAGGTTGATCTCCTTGTAACCCGAGTACGCCTTCTCGACGGCGTCCTTGCTTTTCGCAAACGCCGGCGGGTCGAGCACGATCGTGTCGAAGCGCTCCCCGCCGCGCTCCATCTGGCGCAGCGTGTCGAACACGTTCGCCGCGCGCGCCTCGAGGTTGGTCACGCCATTGCGCGCGGCGTTGCGGGTGATGTGACCGACGGCCTCCTCCGACACATCGAGCGCGATCGCCTGCTCGCACCGGTCCGCCAGCTGCAGCGCAAAGGCACCGTGATAGCTGAAGCAGTCGAGCAGCCGCCCGCGCGCATACGCCCGGGCAGCCGCCCGGTTCTCGCGCTGGTCGAGGAAGAGGCCGGTTTTCTGGCCGTGCCAGAGGTCCACCTCGTGCTCGATCCGGCCCTCACGCACGGCGACGATGGGCGGCACCTCGCCGTACAGCAGCGTCACCGCCGACTCGAGGCCTTCGAGCTGCCGCACCCGCACGTCGTTGCGCGCGAGGATGCCCGCGGGCTTCAACTGGTCGACCAGGATCTCCACCAGGTGCGGCACGAGGCGGTCGACGCCCTGCGACAGCGCCTGGATCACCACGTGCTCGCCGTAGCGATCGACGATGAACGACGGCAGGAGATCGCCTTCGGCATGGACGAGCCGGCACGCCGTCGCGTCGATGCCGAGCGTGTCCCGGAACGCGATGGCGGCCGCGATCCGGGCGCGCCAGAGATCGATCCCGGCCGGCGCCTCGCCCACGATGAGCATCCGCAACGCAATCTGCGACTGGTCACTGAACAGCGCCCGGCCGACGATCAGGCCGCGCGGGTTGCGGACAACGACGGTGTCGCCGCCCCGGGCGATGACGTCGGCGACGTCGGACTTGTAGATCCAGGGATGCCCGCCGCGGACGCGCTCTTCGCCGCGCGCGCTGATGACGACGTGCGGTTCGTTCGACTGTGTCACGGTGTTGCCGCCTTCCTGCCCTCTCCATCATGCGGAATACCGCCGGGGAAATCGAGTAGAATCCCGGAGTGCGCGTCGCCATCGGTTCCGATCATGCCGGGTTCGAGCTCAAGAAACGCATCAAGGCCCTGCTGGACGAGTGGAAGGTGCCCTGCGACGACCTGGGCCCCTCGACCACGGCGTTGGTGGACTATCCGGATTTCGCCGCGGCGGTCGCCCGCCGCGTCACCGGCGGCGCGGCCACCTTCGGCATCCTGGTCTGCGGTACGGGCATCGGGATGGCGATGGCCGCCAACAAGATTCGGGGCATCCGCGCCGCCGTCGTCTGGGACGAGGCGAGCGCGCGCCTCAGCCGCCAGCACAACGACGCGAACATCATGACCATCGGCGGGCGCACGACGCCGCCGGACCAGGTCCCGGGCATCGTCTCGGCCTTTCTCAACACCGGCTTCGACGACGGACGCCACTCGCTTCGCCTCGACAAGATCGCCGCCCTCGAACGCAAGGACGCCTAGCCATGGACACCATCGTCAACGCCCACCGCCGCACCCTGCGCGAGACCGACCCGGAGGTCGCCGCCGCGATCCGGGACGAAGTGGAGCGCCAGGCCACGGGCCTCGAGCTCATTGCCTCGGAGAACTTCGTCAGCAACGCGGTGCTCGAGGCGACCGGGTCCGTCTTCACGAACAAGTATGCCGAAGGCTACCCCGGGCGCCGCTACTACGGCGGCTGCGAGTGCACGGACGTGGTCGAGCGGCTGGCCATCGATCGCGCGAAGCAGTTGTTCGGCGCCGAGCACGCCAACGTGCAGCCGCACTCGGGCGCGCAGGCCAATATGGCCGTCTACTTCGCGCTGCTCAAGCCCGGCGACACGGTGCTCGGGATGAACCTCTCGCACGGCGGGCACCTCACCCACGGGCACCCGCTGAACTTCTCGGGCAAGCTCTACACGATCGTGCCCTACGGCGTGCGCCAGCAGGACGAGCGCCTCGACTACGACGAGCTCGAGCGCCTCGCCGTCGAGCACACGCCGAAGATGATCATGGTCGGCGCCAGCGCCTACCCGCGCATCATCGATTTCCCTCGCATCCGCGCGGTGGCCGATCGGGTCGGCGCCGCGATGGTGGTCGATATGGCCCACATCGCCGGGCTGGTGGCCGGCGGCGTGCACCCGAGCCCGGTGCCGCATGCCGACTTCGTCACCACGACGACGCACAAGACGCTGCGAGGCCCGCGCGCGGGCCTCGTGCTGTGCAGGGAGAAGTGGGCGAAAGACCTCGACCGGAGCGTGTTCCCCGGTGTGCAGGGCGGGCCGCTGGTGCACGTCATCGCGGCCAAGGCCGTGTGCTTCAAAGAAGCGCTGGAGCCACCCTTCGCCGCGTACCAGAAGCAGATCGTCACCAACGCGGCCAGACTGGCCGCCGTCATCGCCTCGCACGGGTTCCGGCTCGTCTCCGGCGGCACGGACAACCACCTGATGCTCGTGGACGTGTTCTCGAAAGGCCTCACCGGCAAGGACGCGACCGCCGCGCTTGGCAAGGCCGGCATCACCGTGAACCAGAATACGATCCCCTTCGACCAGAACCCGCCGCTCAAGGCGAGCGGCATCCGCATCGGCACGCCGGCCGTCACCACCCGCGGCATGCGCGAGGCCGAGATGACGACCGTCGGCGATCTGATCGCGCGCGTCCTGGAGGCGCCCGACGACGCCGCCGTGCACGCCGCGGTGCGGGCCGACGTGGAAACGCTGTGCGCGAAGTTCCCGCTGTACCCGGACAAACTGATCTAGAAGGCGCGGTCGACCGCGTCTTTGCGGACGATGGGCCGCTGGCCCTGGCGGTGGCGGAGTTCGAGCCGCGGCCGGGCCAGCGCGACATGGCGGCCGCCGTTGCGCGCGTGCTCGTACGCGGCGGCACGCTGCTCGCCGAGGCGGGCACCGGCACGGGCAAGACGCTGGCCTACCTCGCACCCGCGATCCTCAGCGGGCACCGCGTGCTGGTCTCCACCGGCACCAAGAACCTCCAGGAGCAGATCTTCTACAAGGATCTGCCCATCCTCCGCGAGGCGCTGGGTGTGCCCTTCACGGCCACCTGCATGAAGGGCCGCGGCAACTATCTCTGTCTTCATCGCTTCGAGAACGTGCACGACGATGTGGAGGCCGGGTCGCCGGCGGACCGCATCTACCTGGCGATGGTCGAGCAGTGGGCGGCCACCACGCAGACCGGGGATCGCGCCGAGCTCGAAGCGCTGCCCGAAGACGTGCCGTTCTGGTCGAACATCGCCGCGACCAACGAGAACTGCATCGGCACGAAGTGCCCCGAGTACGAGGCCTGCTTCGTCACGCGCATGCGGCAGCGCGCCGCCGCGTCCGATGTCGTCATCGTCAATCACCACCTGCTGTGCGCGGATGCGGCGGTCCGGCAGAGCGCGTATGGCGAAGTCATCCCCGAGTGCGCCTACATCGTGATCGACGAGGCCCACCAGCTCGAAGACGTGGCGACGCAGTACTTCGGGTTTGCGGTGAGCAACTTCAGGACCGAGGAACTGGTGCGCGACCTCGACCGCGCGATGGCGGCGCGGCAGGTCGCCGACCAGAGCGGCGAACTGGGCCGTGCCGGCAACCGTGTGGAGGACCTGTCGCGGGTGTTCTTCGGCGAGCTGATGCTCTCGCGCAACAACCCGGCGTTTGCCGCGCGCGCCGGGACGCCAGGGTCGGGCGACGATCGGATTCGCCTGCTGCCGGAGATGCTCGATTCCGTGCGCGGCGCCGGGGTGCAGCTGCTGGAGGCCCTGGACGGCCTCGAAGCCACGATCACGTTGCTCAAGGAGGCGCTCGAAGATGTGCGGGCCCTCGCGCCGCGCGCCGCGGAGATTCGCGACGACCTGCGGTTCCTCCTGCAGGCGAACGACCGCGACTACGTCTACTACATCGAGTGGCGATCGCGCGGCGTGTTCCTGCGCGCCTCGCCCATCGACGTGTCGTCGCTGGTGCGCAACATGCTGCTGGACCGGTTCGCCGCGGCCATCCTGACCTCGGCCACGCTCGCCGTCGAAGGGTGTTTCGGCTACGTGCGCAGCCGCCTCGGCATCGAGCGCGGCGAGGAAATTCAGCTGCCGTCCGAGTTCGACTTCCGGCGGCAGGCCATTTTGTATCTGCCCAAGCGCATGCCGTCGCCCAAAACGCCGGCGTTTGCCGAGGCCGCCGGCCAGGAAGTGGTCGAGATTCTGCGCCGCACGCGCGGGCGGGCGTTTGTGCTCTTCACCAGCTACGCCATCCTGCGCGCCGTGCAGGCGACGGTGCAGGCGGCGCTCGAGTACCCGGTGCTGGTGCAGGGGTCCGCGCCGCGCTCGACGCTCTTGAATCAGTTCCGGTCGACGCCGCATGCGATCCTGCTTGCGACGTCGAGCTTCTGGCAGGGCGTGGACGTGGTGGGCGACGCCCTGAGCTGCGTCATCATCGACCGGCTGCCGTTCGCCTCGCCCGCCGATCCGGTCATCTCGGCCCGGATCGAGGCCGTGGTGGCCCGCGGCGGCGACGGGTTCGCGGACCTGCAGGTCCCCCTGGCGATTCTGGCGCTCCTGCAGGGGCTCGGCCGCCTGATCCGGCACCGCCGGGACCGGGGGGTGCTCGCCATCCTGGATCCCCGAATCCGGACCATGCCGTATGGGCGCCGGTTCCTCAATTCGCTGCCCCCGGCGCCGGTCACGTCGGATCTGGCCGAGATCGAGCGGTTCTTCGCCGAGGGCGCGGAGCGCTCCTGAGGATTTCGATACGGGTTTCGGTGTAAACTTGGGCGATCGGCGGGTCCGCCGGTTTTGCTCTTTTCACCATTATGAGTTTTATCTGCCACGAAGGAGCTCCAATGCTTCGCCTTGATACGGGCCGTATTCTGCTGGTGTCGTGCATGCTGACGTGTGCGGCGTTCATCATCTCCACTCCCGCCTCTGCCCAGACCGGCGCCGTGCAAGGCATCGTCGTTGACGCCGCCGGCAAGCCGCTCGAGAAGGCCCTGGTCCTCATCGAGTACACCGACGGCATCAACCGCAAGTACGACGTGAAGACCAACAAGAAGGGCGAGTTCATCCAGATTGGCCTGCAGCCGGGCGGCTACAAGGTGACCGCGTCGTTCGAAAACCTCGGCAGCCAATCCTTTCCGGTGCGCGTCCGTCTCGGCGACCCGATGAAGGTCAACTTCAAGCTGGGCGGCGGCGCCGAGGGCAAGGGCGGGATGTCGAAGGAAGACGCCGTGAAGGGGATGGCGCTCAAGGCGAAGTTCGATGAGGGCGTCACAGCGAGCAAGGCCGGGAACTACGACGACGCCATCGCGAAGTTCACCGAGGCGGCGGCCATGGTGCCGCCCCCGGGCTGCTTCGACTGCATGTACAACATCGGCTACAACTACATGCAGAAGAAGGATCTCGACCAGGCCGAGGCGTCGTACTTGAAGGCCATCGAGATGAAGAACAACTACGTCGACGCTTACAACGGCCTCGCGACGGTGTACAACGCGCAGAAGAAGTTCGACAAGGCCAGTGAAGCCAGCCAGAAGGCGTCCGAGATGGCGAGCGCGGCCGGTCCCGGCGGCGGCGGCAGCGGCGCCGTGGATGCCGAGTACAACCAGGGCGTCATCGACTGGAACGGCGGCAAGATCACCGAGGCGGCCGAGCACTTCCAGAAGGTCATCTTCTTGAAGCCGGATCACGCCGAGGCCCACTACCAGCTCGGCATGGCCTACGTGAACCAGGGCAAGCTGGCCGAAGCGGTACCGATGTTTGAAAAGTACCTGCAGCTCTCGCCCGAGGGCCAGTTCGCCGCAACGGCGAAGGGCATCCTGGGCAGCATCAAGAAGTAGGCGCCGCCATGGGGTCCCTGTCGCTGCAGGAGACCATCGCGGCAAACCTGTCAGACGTCCGGCACCGGCTGGCCCGCGCGTGTGAGCGGGCCGGCCGGTCTCCTTCCTCGGTCCGCCTGGTCGCCATCTCCAAGACCCACCCCGTAGACCACGTGCGGGCCGCGTTCGCCGCGGGCCAGACCCTGTTCGGCGAAAATCGTGTCCAGGAAGCTCTGGAGAAGATCGGCCTATCGTCCGATATACCGATCGAGTGGCATCTGGTTGGCCACCTGCAGTCGAACAAAGCGCGAAAGGCGGCCGGGGTCTTTGCGAGCATCCATTCCATCGACGGCGCGGATCTGCTGCGCCGGGTGGAGGAAGCCGCCGCTGAGGCCGATAGTACTCCGGAGCTATTCGTCCAGGTCGACCTGGCGGGTGAACCGACCAAGCACGGCGCCACGGCCGAGGGCTTGCTCTCGATCTTCGAGGCGGCAGGCAAATGTCGGGCCGCGCGGGTGACCGGGTTGATGGTGCTGCCGCCGTTCACGCCCGATCCCGAGGACACCCGGCCGTACTTCCGGCGCCTCCGGGACGTCGGCGATGAACTGGCGGGTCGTGGCGTGCCGCCCTCGATGCTCCGGGAGTTGTCGATGGGGATGAGCCACGACTTCGAGGTCGCGATCGAAGAAGGCGCCACCCTCGTGCGGGTGGGCACGGCCATCTTCGGCGCGCGCTAGGGCCTGTTTCTGGGAGAAGGACATGAACGTCACGCCGCTCGATCTGCGTAACCAGCAGTTCCGGACCGCCATGCGCGGGTTCGACAAGGACGAGGTGCTGGCGTTCCTGGCCGAAGCCGCCGACGACTACGCGGCTGCCCTGCGCGAGGCCGACCGGCTCCGCCAGGACGTGACGCGGCTCGACAGCGTCGTCAACGAACACCGCGAGAACGAGAAGAACCTGCGCAACACGCTGCTCACGGTGCAGCGCCTGGCCGACGAGATCCGCGACAACGCGCACCAGCAGGCCGCGCAAATCGTGAAGGACGCCGAATCGCGCGCCAACCTCGTGCTCGACAAGGCCCACTCGCGCTACGAGGACGTGCAGCGCGAAATCGACGGCCTGCGCCTGAAGCGGCGCGAGGTCGAGAATTCGGTCGAGTCGATCATCACGACGCTGAAGAACACGATTGAATTCGTCCAGGAGCAGGACACGCGCGACCGCGACGAGAAGATTCTCCTCCACCGGCCGCGGCCGGTCGACATCCGCGAGGCGTCGGTCTGGTCGCACGACCGCGACGGCGAGAAGAAGGCCGAGCGCGCCTAGGTACCCACGCCCGCCGATTCTGCTACGATCGGCCGTACATGGCAGGATCGTTCATCATCCACAACGCGAAGGTGATCTTTACCTGCGCCGGTGACGCGCCCAGTTACGGCGCCGCGCAGGCGGACGCGCGGCCGATGACCGACGCGTCGATCATCGCCACCGACGGCGTCATCGAGTTCGTCGGCCCGGCCGCCGAGGCCGAGCGCCGATGGCCGAACGGGCCGGGGCTCACCGTGGTCGACGCCTCGGGTTGCACCGTCGTCCCGGGTTTCGTGGATCCCCACACGCACGTGGTGTTCGGCGGCGATCGGCGCGAGGAGCTCCGCCTGCGCCTGGCTGGCGCCACCTACGCCGAGATTGCCGCGGGCGGAGGAGGCATCCTGTCGACGGTGCGCGCGACGCGCGACGCGACGGAGGATGAGCTGGCCGACGTGACGCGCGTCCGGCTCGATCAGATGCTGCGCTGCGGGACGACGACGGCGGAGGCGAAGAGCGGCTACGGCCTGCAGCCCGACGCCGAGCTGAAGATGCTGCGGGTGATCCGCCGGCTCAACACGGAGCATGCGATCGACCTGGTACCCACCTTCATGGGCGCCCACGAGATCCCCGTCGAGCACCGCGCGAACCGGCGCTTCTACGTCGACCAGCTCGTGCGCCAGATGATCCCGGCCGCGGCGCGGGACGGGCTCGCCCAGTGGTGCGACGTCTTCTGCGAGACCGGCGTCTACACGCCCGACGAGTCCGAGGAGATTCTGGAGGCCGGATTGCGCCACGGCCTCAAGCCGCGCATCCATGCCGACGAGCTGGCGGAAAGCGGCGGCGCCCTGGTCGCCGCGAAGGTCGGCGCGCGGTCGGCCGACCACCTGCTCTACGTGTCGCCGCGCGGCATCCGCGCGATGAAGCAGGCCGGAGTCGTCGCGACGCTGCTGCCCATCGCCGCGTTTTATCTGAAGCTCGGCCGCTTCGCGCCCGCCCGCGAGCTCATCGAGGGCGGCGTGCCGGTGGCGCTCGGCACCGACCTCAATCCGGGAGGCGGCTTCTCACCGTCGATGCCGTTCGCCATGTCCCTCGCCTGCTTCGGCATGCGCATGACACTCGAAGAGGCCCTGGTCGCGTCGACCATCAACGCCGCGTATGCCGTCGATCGGCACGACCGCGTGGGCAGCCTGGAGCCGGGGAAGCAGCTTGACGCCGTCATCATCGATGGCGAGGCGGTCGACCTGCTGAAGGTGGGCGTCCCCGCCATCCGGTCCGTCGTGAAACGGGGTATGCTCGTCGTCTAGTGTTCGACGGACATGTCTTCTTCTTCGTCCTCGTCGGATTCATCGCCCAACTCGTGGACGGCGCGCTGGGGATGGCGTAGGGCGTCATCTCCAACAGCCTGCTGCTGGCCGCCGGCATGCCGCCCGCCGTGGCGAGCGCGAGCGTGCACGCCGCGGAACTCGTGACGACGGGCGTGTCGGGGCTGTCGCATCACGCGTTCGGCAACGTCGAGTCGTCACCAGCCTGCGCACGATCATCCAGGCGTGGTTCTGACGCGACGCCTGCAGCCGGTGTCATGACCCGTTCTCGCGCGGACAATCCATGCGCACACGCAGGTCATGCAAGCGCCTAATAAGACATCGAATCCAGCTTCACCTTGCCGCGGAAGATCCAGTAGATGCTGATCGTGTAGCCGAGCACGAGCGGGATGCCGACCAGCGCGATGATCAGCATGATCATCAGCGTCGCCGGCGACGATGACGCGTTGTAGATCGTGAGGCTGCGAGCCTGGTCAGCGGCGCACACCAGCGTCGGGAACATCCCGACGCCCACCAGGGCAAACAGGCCAAGGACGGCCGCCGAGGACGAGATGAACGCCCGCCCGTGCCGGCCGTGGTGCATCGATCGCGGCACGTTGGCCACGGCGAGCATAGTGGCGACCGGCAGCGCGAACAGCAACGGGTGCGCCCTGATCAGCGCCGTCATCTCCGGCCGGTAGATGAGCGTCGCCATCGTGGTGGTCGTGTAGCCGATGACGAACACGATGATCGCATGGTTGACCCAGCCCTTGACCATCCGCTGGACGTCACCCTCGGTCTTCAGCACCAGGTAGATGGCCCCGTGCATCGCGAAGAGCGCCACCGTGGTGGCGCCGGTCAGCAGCGCATAGGGATTGAGCAGCGTCAGGGTGGATCCCGAGAACTCGCCGTCCGGTCCGATGGGAATCCCCCAGATGACGTTGCCCAACGCGATGCCCATGAGGAGGCTCGACGCCACCGAGGCTACCGAGAAGCTGCGGTCCCAGGCGCGCCGCCAGCCGGCGCCCGGCTGCTTGCTGCGGAACTCGATCGCGACCGCCCGGAAGATCAGCCCCACCAGCAGCAGGATCATCGGGATGTAGAAGCCGGAAAACACCGTCGCGTAGACATCGGGGAACGCCGCGAAGAGCGCACCGCCGCCGGTGACCAGCCACACCTCGTTGCCGTCCCACACCGGCCCGATGGCATTCAGGAAGATGCGGCGCTGCTCGTCCGTTTTCGAGAACAGGTGCAGGACGCCGACGCCGAGGTCGAATCCGTCCAGCACGGCGTAACCGCCAAGCAGCGCGCCGACGAAGAGGAACCAGAGCGTAGGAAGGTCGATCATGACGTCCTCCTCACGCCCGGTGCCGCGCGTCGGCCGGCAGATCGTCGTCCAGCGGCCCGTGGGCGATCTTCTGGTCGAGCAGATACAGGAAGAGCACGAACAGCAGCAGATAGATCGCGGTGAAGAGCACCAGGGAGAACAGGACCTCCGGGGCCGTCACTACGCGCGAGAGCCCGTCAGCGGTCCGCATGAGCTTGTAGACGATCCAGGGTTGGCGGCCCACTTCGGCCGTCATCCACCCGAGCTGGTTGGCCAGCTGCGGGCCGAGCACAGAGACGATGAACACGCGGAGCAGCCACGTCGTCCGGAACAGCCGGCCGCCAGGCAGCAGCGCGACGCCGATCACGGCCAGCGCAATCAGCCCGACCCCGATCGCCACCATGAGGTGGAACCCCTGGAAGGTCAGGTTCAGCGGCGGCAGGTCCTTCGCCGGAAACGCCTTCACGCCCGGAATGGGCGCGGCCGCGTCGCCGGTAACCATCCAGCTCAGCAGCCCGGGGATCTCGAGACCCACCACGCGACGGTTTGCCTCGTCGACCCAGCCCAGGACGTGGACGGCGGCGGGCCCGGAGGCCTCCATCACGCCCTCCATCGCCGCGAACTTCTCGGGCTGCTGTTTCGCCACGCCCTTGGCCGACAGGTCGCCGGTCACCAGCGACGCCAGCGCGGCCACCACCGCCAGCGCGAGCCCGATGCGCATGGTCGCCTGGGCGAAGACCTCGTGGCGCCGCTTGAGCAGGTAGTAGGCGGCAATCGACAGGACGAAGAACGCCCCGGCCGACCACGCGGCGACAACCGTGTGGAGCAGGCGATCGACGCTCGACGGATTGAAGACGAGCGCCCAGAAGTCGGTGATCTCGGCACGCGTGCGCCCGGCGGCATCGGTCACCAGATGGTAGCCGGCCGGGGTCTGCATCCACGAGTTGGCGACGATGATCCAGATGGCGCTGAAGTGCGCGCCCAGACAGACGAGGATCGTCGAGAGGAAATGCAGCCGCGGGCCCACCTTGTCCCAGCCGAACAGCAGCAGGGCGAGAAACCCGGACTCGAGGAAAAACGCGAAGATTCCCTCCGCGGCCAGGGCGCTGCCGAACACATCGCCGACAAACCTCGAGTACGTCGCCCAGTTGGTCCCGAACTCGAACTCCATGACGATGCCGGTGGCGACACCAATGGCAAATGTGAGACCGAAAACCCGCACGAAAAACCGGGTCATCTGCTGGTAGACCGGCGCCTTGGTGACCAGATACGTCCCTTCCATGGCCACCAGCAGCACGCCCAGACCGATGGACAGCGGCGGGTAGATGTAGTGAAAGCCGATGGTCAGCGCGAACTGCAGGCGTGAGAGCAGCTCGACGTCCACGGCGTCTCCCTACCGCGGCGTCCGGAACCGGCCGCCGGGCATGAACCAGCCTTCGGCGGACACGGTGAACGTCCAGGGGTAATTGTAGCGGGGGAAAATCTCGATCTGCGCGGTGTAGGACGCGTCGATGTAGAGGTGGTCGGTCTGCTTCCGCACCTGGAGCCGCTCCGGGCTGAGCGGCACCCGCCGGTTGGCGGCCGCTTCCATCACGGCCGCGCGGACGGCCTCCTCGCTCCGGTCGGATCCGAACTGGGCAATCTGCTTGAGATCGTCCTGGAACACAAACTGCTGCCACTGCGCCGCGCCGACGTGCCAGAGGGCCCAGAGGACGGCGGCGGCGATGGCGTAGCGGATGAGGCGCCCCACGTCAGTGAATCTGGTGCAAAAGCCGCGCCCAGCGCGTCTGTGTTACCGGGTTGAGCGACCCGCTTTCCCCGTCGAACGACCAGTAGATCATCAGGGCCCGGCCCTTGATGTTCTGGACCGGCAGGAAGCCCCAGTACCGCGAGTCCTGTGAGTTGTCGCGGTTGTCGCCCATGGCGAACACCGCCCCGGCCGGGACGACCGCGGGGCCGTAGTTCTCGCGCACATCGTCGGACGTGGTCTCGGACAGGCTGCCCGCGCCCCGCGGCAGGTAGTGGGCGTACGGCTCGTCCAGAGGCGTGCCGTTGATGTGGATGCGGTGGTTCTTCAGCTCGATCGTCTCGCCGGGCAGACCGATGACGCGCTTGATGAAGTCGCGCTCCGGATCTTCCGGGTACTTGAAGACCACGATCTCGCCGCGCCGCACGTCCCGGATGGGCAGTAGCGCTCGCTCGACCCCCGAAACCGTCGGCGCGAACACGAATTTGTTCACCAGCAGGTGGTCGCCGATGAGCAGGTTGGGCTCCATCGAGCCGGTCGGGATCTTGAACGCCTGCACGACGAAGGTGCGGATGAAAAGCGCCAGGATGACCGCTATCACGATCGACTCGAAGTACTCGCGGGCGACCGACTTCCTGAAGGGCACCGCTACTCCTCCGTCCCCATCTTGAGCACGGCGAGGAAGGCCTCCTGCGGGATCTCCACCTTGCCGACCCGCTTCATGCGCTTCTTGCCTGCCTTCTGCTTCTCGAGCAGCTTGCGCTTGCGCGAGATGTCGCCGCCGTAGCACTTGGCGAGGACGTTCTTGCGCAGGGCCTTGACCGACTCACGGGCGATGATGCGGCTGCCGATCGACGCCTGGATCGCCACCTCGAACATCTGGCGCGGGATGAGCTCGCGCATTTTCGACGCCAGCGCGCGCCCTCGCACGTAGGCGTTGTCGCGGTGGACGATGACCGACAGCGCGTCCACCGGGTCGCCGTTCACCAGGATGTCAAGCTTCTGCAGCGGCGATTCCCAGAAGCCGCAGAAGTGGTAGTCGAGCGAGGCGTAGCCGCGGGAAATCGTCTTCATCCGGTCGTAGAAATCGAGGACGACTTCCGCGAAGGGGAGCTCGTAGGTGATGAGGACGCGGTCGCTCGCCAGGTACTCGAGCGACTTCTGCACGCCGCGCTTGTCCTGGCAGAGCTGCAGGATGCCGCCGACGTGCTCGGCCGGCGTCAGGATCATCGCCTTGATGATCGGCTCCTCGAACTTCGTGATGCGCCCGAGGTCCGGCAGCTTCGCCGGGCTGTCGATCTCCTGCACTTCGCCGTCGGTGGTCGTCACGCGGTAGAGCACGCCCGGGGCGGTGGTGACCAGATCCTGGTCGAACTCGCGCTCGAGCCGCTCCTGGACGATGTCCATGTGGAGCAGGCCGAGGAAGCCGCAGCGGAACCCGAAGCCCAGCGCCGTCGAGGTCTCGGGCTCGTAGAAAAACGATGCGTCGTTCAGCCGGAGCTTCTCGAGGGCGTCGCGCAGTTCGGCGTACTCGTGGCCCTCCACCGGGTAGAGCCCCGCGAACACCATCGGCTTCAGTTCGCGGAAGCCCGGGAAGGGCTGCGCCGCCGGGCGCGACACCTCCGTGATCGTGTCGCCCAGCTTGGCGTCGCTCACTTTCTTGATGGTCGCCGTGACAAACCCGACCTCGCCCACGCCGAGTTCGTCCATCTGGACGGGCTTGGGCGTGAAGACGCCCACCTGCTCGACCTCGTACTCCTGGCCCAGGGCCATCAGGCGGATCTTCATCCTCGGCCGGATGACGCCGTCGATGACGCGGGCCACGATCACGACGCCGCGGTACGCGTCGTACCAGGAATCGAAGATGAGGGCTTTCAGGGGCGCGGACGGGTCGCCGGTGGGCGGCGGCAGGCGTTCGATCACCGCTTCGAGCACGTCCTGCACGCCCGTGCCGGCCTTGGCGCTGGTGAGGATCGCGTGCGACGGATCGAGGCCGATGATGTCGGCCATCTGCCGACGGGCCTCTTCGGGCTGCGCGCTGGGCAGGTCGATCTTGTTGATGACCGGGATGATCTCGAGGCTGTTCTCGACCGCCAGGTAGGCGTTCGCCAGCGTCTGGGCTTCGACGCCCTGCGAGGCGTCCACCAGCAGCACCGCGCCTTCACACGCCGCAAGCGAGCGCGTGACTTCGTACGAGAAATCGACGTGCCCGGGTGTGTCGATGAGGTTCAGGATGTAGGTCTGGCCGCTGAGCGCCGTATACGTCAGCCGGACCGGGTGCGCCTTGATCGTGATGCCGCGCTCGCGCTCGAGGTCCATCGAGTCGAGCACCTGCGCCTCGGTCATCTCGCGGGGCTGGAGCGCGCCGGTCAGCTCCAGGAACCGGTCGGCCAGCGTCGACTTGCCGTGGTCGATATGGGCGATGATGGCGAAGTTGCGGACGTACTTGGGATCCATCCTGGGCTACTTGCGTCCGGCGATGGGCTTGTAGACGAGGCCGACGACCACGCCGTAAATGGCCATCTCAACGATGGCGTCGACCACCATGGCGGCGGTGAACGTCCACGAGATCGGCATCATCACGTAGCTCCACACCACGCTGAAGCAGGAGAGCAGCAGGCCGACCACCACGCCGAAGCGCAGCCCCTCCACCGCCCCGTTCCCGCCCTCGAAGCCTTTCGCGAACGCGTACGCGAAGGCGAAGAAGCCGACCAGCGATGCGCCGTAGCCCACGACCAGATTCATCTCGGCCGGCAGGCGGAACAGCGCGGCGTTCTGCCCGAGCGCGTCGGGAAGCAGGAAGCTCCAGACCAGCGCGGTGAGCCCGAGGTGGAGCAGCCACGCCACCAGCGCGGCCGCCGACAGCCGTCCGAAGTTCACGAGTGATGCCTCCTGCGGGGCGGGCGTGTTACTTGCCGCCGGCCGCCTGGGTGTTCAGCACCGGCTCGCCGCTGCCGCCGCCGAACTGCTGGATGACCGAGAGCAGGCCGGTGTAGAGGAACCCGACCTGGAAGAGCACCAGAAACGGCAGCGAGCCGTAGATCCCGTTGGCCAGCGCGTAGAACACCGTCATGGTGAAGTACAGGCCGAGCGCGACTTCGACCAGCGGCTGAAAGGCCATCGCCTGGCGGTACTTCTTCCCCACCCACTCCTCGTTCCCGCGCTCGACGCCGTACTTCGGCGTGCGGGCGAACGCCGTCTCGTGGTGGAACAGGGCCTCGAGCACCGCGCGGGTGTTGTTCACAGCGAGGCCGATGCCGATCGCCATGAGGAACGGGACGTAGCGCAGGCGCGCCTTCCAGTCCGGGTACAGCTCGCGCTGCGAGACGATGTAGAAGTTGGCCACCGACGCCGTCGCCGCGAAAAACATCGGCACGTCGATGAGCAGCATCTCGTACCAGCCCATGTTGTACCGGATGACCATCGACGGGAACATCAGGATGGACAGCAGCGACATGAGCAGGTAGTTGAAGTTCGCCGTGAGATGGAAGAACGCCTCCGCCTTCACGCCGAACGGCTGGTCCGACTGCAGGATCCGCGGGAGCACTTTCAGGCACACCTGGATGGAGCCCTTCGCCCAGCGGTGCTGCTGCGACTTGAACGCGTTCATCTCGACCGGCAACTCGGCGGGCGCCACCAGGTTGGGAAGGAACAGGAACTTCCAGCCCAGCAGCTGCGTGCGGTAGCTCAGGTCGAGGTCCTCGGTCAGCGTGTCGTGCTGCCAGCCGCCGGCCAGCGGAATGACCGACGCGCGCCACACGCCCGCGGTGCCGTTGAAGTTGAAGAAGTGGCCCGCGCGGTTGCGGCCGCCGTGCTCGAGGACGAAGTGCGCGTCGAGCAGGATGCCCTGGATCCGCGTGAGCAGCGAGTAGTCCGCGTTCACGTGGCCCCAGCGCGCCTGCACGAGGGCGAGCTTCGGGTCCTGGAAGTACGGGACTGTCTTCTGGAGGAAGTCCTCGCTCGGGATGAAGTCGGCGTCGAAGATCGCGACGAACTCGCCGCGCGCGATCTTCAGGGCCTCTTCAAGCGCACCGGCCTTGAAGCCCATGCGGTTCGTGCGGTGGATGAACTTGACGTCGAAGCCCTTGGCCGCCAGGCGCTCGCACGCCTGCCGCGCCACCGCGGTGGTTTCGTCGGTCGAGTCGTCGAGGACCTGGATTTCCAGCAGGTCTTTCGGATAGTCGATCTTCGCCGTCGCCTGGAGCAGGCGATCGACCACGTACATCTCGTTGTAGATCGGGAGCTGGATGGTAACGACCGGCAGCGGGCCGTTCCAGGCCGGCGCCGGCCCGGGGACGTTGTCCTTGTGCTTCATGTACGAGTACACCAGGTAGTACCGGTGCCACCCGTAGAACGCCAGAATGACCAGAATGAAGAAGTACGACCCGAGGATGAGGGTCTCAAAAGGCGTCATAGTCAGTCCACCCGCCGCGTCCGCCCGCGCACGACGCAATCCCTGATTATAGCCTGCTCAGCCTCGTACCGACAAACGGGGCGGAGGCACGGTCAACGCGGCCTGCCGTACATCTGGGGGTCCCACGCCGCCGGAATGGTGCCTGGGCATCAGCAATTGACCCAATAACTTACAGGCGACAGGATGTAGTTCCTGTCGTCCTGTCCCGCCGTCTTCCCCCGCAGGATGTTCGCGGCACCCCACCGGTGGGCTTCGAGTTGCTGGAGCGTGATCGCCATCGGCCTCAACCGGTCCTGAGATACGATTGCTGCGGAACTGATCGGCGATGATACTACGTGACAAACGTCGCCGTGAGGACCAGAGTCGAGGCCGGACGAGCCGCCAGACTGCGCATCCCGGTGAGGGCGGGTAGGTATCGGGATACTCCAGCAAACCTCTGACGGTGAGGAACTTGCAGTTCGATCTCCACGCAGTCGACCTAGACGGATCGACCTGGACGGAAGGTTGCGGGCCGTGCCGCCCGCGTGTTACCCTAAACGGCTCGGCTTGACGCGGGTCGTAGTGTGCCTCGAGCGGGCAAACCCGGCCCTTCCTCATAGATTCTCAGTCCCGACAGGTATGCACGCAGCCGTCCTACAGGTCCTCGAGTTCACCCGCATCGTCGACGTGGTGCGAGGCTGCGCGGCGACGCCGCTTGGAGCGGACCGCCTGGCGCAGTTGCGCCCGCAGTCCGACCCGCGGAAAGTTGCCCAGCTGCTGGCGGCAACCTCGGAGGGCGTCCGGTTCAACGAGCTGGCCGGCGGGTTCGCCCTGTCCGCCTCGTCCGACCTGGGCGTCATTCTGGCCCAGATGGCCATCGAAGGCCGCGCCATCGAGCCGATCCGGCTGCTCGCCCTGGCCGACTTCCTGGAGTGCGTGGAGACCACGCGCGAGGCCATCCGCCGAACCGACGGCCACTTCCCCACGCTCAAGGGCCTCGCGGAGGGCGGCGCGGCGTTCCGAAGCGAGATCGCCGAGACACGGCACAAGATCGAGCCGTCCGGCGAGGTGTCCGACAACGCGAGCCCCGAGCTGAAGGGCATCCGGGAACGGCTGCGGCGGCAGCGGTCGCGCCTCAAGGGCACGCTCGAGTCGTTCCTGCGCAACAAGGACACGTCGAAGTACCTGCAGGACCAGATTGTCACCGACCGCAACGGGCGGTTCGTCCTGGTGGTGCGCGCCGAGCACCGGATGTCGATTCCGGGCATCGTGCACGGCAGCTCGTCCAGCGGCGCGAGCCTCTTCCTCGAACCGCTAAGCACGATCGAGATCAACAACGAAGTCGTCGCCCTGGAGCAGCAGGAAGCCGAAGAAGTGCGGCGCATCCTGCTCCACCTGGCCGACCTCTACCGGCGGCGCGCGCTCGACCTGCGTCGCACGATCGAGATGGCGACCGAGCTGGACGTCATCCAGGCCAAGGCCCGCTTCTCGGCAATCGTCAGCGGCGTGGAGCCGGTGCTGTCGCCCGACGGCGCCTTCGAACTGCTCGCCGCCCGCCATCCGCTGCTGATGCCCGCGGTCACCAGCCGCCTGGACGACCAGGCGCGTGAGTCTGGCGAGCGCAAAGACGCCGATCCGGTTCCGGTGGATATCAAGCTGCTGCCGGAGACCACGGTGCTCGTGATTACGGGACCGAACACGGGCGGCAAGACGGTGGCGCTCAAGACGGCTGGCCTGCTCGCGCTGATGGCGCAATCCGGGCTGCACGTCCCTGCGGCGGGCGGCTCCCGCGTGCCGGTGTTCCGATCGATCTACGCCGACATCGGCGACGAGCAGTCGATCGCGGCGAGCCTGAGCACGTTCTCCTGGCACATGACCAACATCGTCCAGGTGGACCGCTCGCTGGCGCTGCCGGCGCTGGTCCTGCTCGACGAAGTGGGCGCGGGCACGGACCCGATCGAAGGCGGCGCGCTGGGCCTGGCCATCGTGGATCACCTGCGGCGGCGCGGCGCGCACGTGGTGGCGACGACCCACTACGAGCAGCTGAAATCGTACGCGGCAACGACGCCCGGCGTGGTCTGCGCGGCGTTCGGCTTCAATGCCGGGAATTTCGCGCCCACCTACACGCTGAACTACGGGACGCCCGGCCGCAGCCTCGCCCTCGAGATCGCTGGACGGCTCGGCCTGAACCCGGAGATCCTTGACCACGCGCGGGAGAACATCTCGGCGCGCGAGGCGCAACTGGCCGAACACCTGGCGAAGATCGACAGCGACATCCGCAACCTCGATCACGAACGCCGCCTGGTCGCCCGCGAACGCGACGCGATCGGCGAGTCGGAGACGCGGATGCGCACCCGCGAACAGGCGCTGAAGGACAAGGAAGACCGCCTGCGCCACCGCGCCGACGAGGAAATCGAGACGCAGGTGCGCACGGCCCGGCAGGAGATCGACAAAGTGGTCGACGACCTGCGGCGGCAGATCGACAAGCTGACGGAGGAAGCAAACCGCCGGGCCCTGCACGGCCGGTCGATTCCGGCGGCCGAGGCGGGCACGGCCAGGTCCGACGCCCGCGCGGCGCTCGAGCATGTGGCGGATCGCCTGCGCGGCGCCGAGCCGGCCGTCGCCGACGAGCCGGCATCCGGCGGGGCGCCCCGGATCGGCGACCGCGTGCTGCTGCGCACGCTCGGGATGGAAGGCCGCGTCACGGGCATCCACGACGACGACGTCGAAATCGACGTCCGCGGCAAGCGGATGCGCGCGCACGCGAACGACGTCCGCGTGCTCGGGGGACCAGCCCCGGCGGCGGCGCCCGCGCGGGTGAACGTCAACGTTCAGTTGCAGGCGCGCGAGGGTCTGACCACCGAGATCAACGTCATCGGCTGCTCGGTCGACGAGGCGCTGACCCGCGTGGAGCGGTTTCTGGACGGCCTGCTGCTGACCGAGGAGCGCCAGGTGCGCATCATCCACGGGCACGGCACGGGCCAGCTGCGGCGGGCCATCGGCGAATTTCTTGCGCGGCATCCCCTGGTGACGACCCACCAGCCCGCGCCCCACGAACACGGCGGCGGCGGGGTCACCGTGGCGGAGTTGAAGGACTAGTGGCGCTGTTCCCGGCAAGCTTCATCGAGGACCTGCGAACCCGCGCGGACATCGTGACGGTCATCCAGGACTACGTCTCGCTGAAGAAGGCCGGCACCAGCTACAAGGGCCTGTGCCCCTTCCACGGCGAGAAGACGCCGTCGTTCAACGTGAACCGCGACCGGGGCTTCTTCCATTGCTTCGGCTGCGGCGTGGGCGGCGACGTGATCAAGTTCGTCGAGCTGCACGAGAAGGTCGGCTTCACCGATGCCGTGCGGCTGCTCGCCAAGAAGGTCGGCCTGACGGTGCCCGAGAGCGGCCCCGACTCCAGCGAGGTTGACGCCCGCGAGCGCGAGACCCTGCTGAAGATTCACGAGGCGGCTGCGGCCTGGTTCACGGCGCAGCTCGACACGCCGGCCGGCGCGCGGGCGCGTCAACAGTTGCACGAGCGGGGGATCTCGCCCGAGACCACGACAACGCTCGGGCTCGGGTATGCTCCGCCGGCGAAAGAGGCGTTGAAAGCGGCGCTGGTGGCCCAGGGGTTCACGCTCCCGCTGCTGCTGCGCAGCGGGCTGCTGGTCGAGCGCGACAACGGCCAGGTGGTGGACCGGTTCCGCAGCCGGCTGATCATCCCGATTGCGCGCGACACCGGGTCGGTGATCGCGTTTGGCGGACGGGCGATGGACGCGGATCAGGTGCCCAAGTACCTGAACTCGCCCGAGACGCCGATCTACACGAAGAGCCGGACGCTCTACGGCCTGAACCACACGAAGCCGTTCCTGCGAAAGTCCGGGTTCGTGGTGCTGGTGGAAGGCTACTTCGACTTCGCGCAGGTGTTCCAGGAGTGCCGCCTGCCGGTGGTGGCCTCGTGCGGCACGGCGCTGACGCCGCAACAGGCGCAGATTCTGCGCCGGTTCGTGTCGAAGGTGGTCCTGAGCTTCGACCCGGACGCGGCCGGCCAGGGCGCCGCGGCGCGTTCGTGCGAGATGCTGGTGGCCGAAGGGTTCCAGGTGAACGTGGCGGTGCTGCCGGGCGGCGACGACCCGGACACCTTCATCCGGAACCACAGCGGCCCGCAGTACGCGGCCCAGTTGCAGCAGTCGAAGCCGTACCTCGAATACCTGCTGGACCGGACCGTGGCCGCCCACGACCTGCGGCGAGACGAGAGCCGGCGGGCGTTCCTGCACGAGATGCTGGCGGTGGCCGCCCGCATCCCGGATGCGGCGATGCGCGACCAGTTCGCAGACCGCATCGCCCACCGGGCGAAGATTACGGAATCGGTGGTCCGCGACGAAATCCGCAAGGCGGCGGTCGAGCGGCGGACCGAGGTCAGCGTCCGGGAACTGCCGTCGTTCGGCCAGCTCAAGCCGGCCGAGCGGGGCCTGCTCTGGACGCTGCTGAACCAGTTCGACCAGGCCTCGGACGCGATCGCGGAGCTGGAGACGGACGACCTGGACGGCCTGGCGGCCGGCGGGATCCTGGAGCAGGCGTTACACTTGCAGGCTTCAGGGGAGCTGACGTCACCATCGGCCCTGCTCGCGCGTCTAACCAGTGAGGAGGTCCAGCTGCTGACGGGGATCGCGGCCTCCCCGACGCCCCCGGCGTCGGCCCGCGAGTGCGGGCTGGCCCTGAAGCGCTTGCGGCTCGAGCGGGATGGCGCGGCGGTCCAGCGGGAAATCGACCGGGTCCAGGAAGCCGGGGACGGTTCGGCGATCGATCGGTTGTGGCAACAGAAGCGTGAACTGCTCCAGCGCATCGCGACGCTGGAGATGATTGGAACCTGACGGGAGGAGTGCCTTGTCAATCGAGGACAAGTTCGACGAAGTTCAGCAGCTCATCACCATCGGCAAGGAAAAGGGCTACCTGCTCTACGACGAGGTGAACGACCTG
>Ga0315283_10000467_pt1 | contig 29922 bp, 32 predicted proteins | sample YL17G09_0_MG_FD_204541 | JGI IMG/M metagenome (GOLD analysis project Ga0315283, IMG submission 204541) | Sediment microbial communities from Yellowstone Lake, YNP, Wyoming, USA - YL17G09_0 | ecosystem: Environmental > Aquatic > Freshwater > Lake > Sediment | place: USA: Wyoming | collected...
ACGCGCCAGGGCGACCTGCTGCTCGAGGTCGAGGTGGAGTCGCTCGACCAGTTGCGCGAGGCGCTGCGGCCCGAGGTGGACCGGATCCTGGTGGACAATCGTCCGCCGGCGGAGGTGAAGAGCGCGGTCGAAGTGGTGGACGCGTGGTGCCGCAAGCATCCGCCCGACAGCCCGCGCATGACGCCCGGGGCGCGGCGCTGGCCCGAGGTCGAAGTTTCGGGGGGCATCACCCTGGCCACCGCGCGCGCCTATGCCGAGACCGGCGTGGACTACCTTTCGATCGGGGCGCTCACCCATTCGGCGCCGGCCCTTGACCTGAGCCTGGAGATCGAGGACGTTGGCTAGCACCTTCGACCGGGTGCGCTTCGCATCGCGGCTCACGACCCGGCGGCTGGGCCGCACGCTCATGGTGCGCGCCGAGGTCGGCTCCACGAACGACGAGGCCTGGGACGCGCTCGCGGTGGACGCGCCGGATGGCACGATCGTGGTCGCCGACGCTCAGACGCGCGGGCGCGGTCGCGCCGGGCGCGCCTGGCACACCGCACCGGGCAGGGCGCTCGCGCTCTCGGTCCTGCTCCACCAGGGTTGCGACCGCGGCTCGCTGGGGCTGCTGCCGCTGGCAGCGGGGCTGGCGGTGGCACAGGCCCTCGAGACGCTGGGCGCGGCACCCATGATCAAGTGGCCGAACGACGTGCTGCTCGGGGGCCGCAAGGTGGCGGGCGTCCTGTGCGAGAGCCGGCGGATCCAGCCTGCGCCGGGTTACCCCACGTCGCCGCCCGGCCGGGAAGGTGCTCCCGCGGGCGCGCGTGATGCCGCCGTGGTGGGTGTGGGCGTGAACGTGGCGCAGGACGCCGGCGACTTCCCGCCGGAGATCGCGGAGACGGCGACCTCGCTCGCACTCGCCGGGATCGCGACCGACCGCGAGAGCGTGGCGGCCGCATTCCTGGATGCGCTCGAGCCCTTGTGGACGGGGCTGCAGGAGGGCGGGCGCGCGGAACTGCTCGCCGCCTGGAGCGCACGCGCGGACTTCTGGGGGCGCGTGGTCACGGTGCGCACGCCCGCCGGCGTGGTGTGTGGGGTCGCGCGCAGCCTGGACCCCGACGGGGCGCTGGTGCTGGTGCTCGAGGACGGCACCGAGACCGTGGTGCTGGCGGGCGACCTCGAGGCGGCGCCGGAGGAGGCGCGGCCATGAGCCGGGTCCTGCGGCCGACCGGGGAGATGAGCTTCCTGCAGCACCTCGAGGAGTTGCGCAAGGTGCTGACCACCTCGCTCGCCGCCTGTGCGGTCGGGGCGATCGGCGGGTGGTGGCTGGCGCCGCGCGTGCTCGAGGACATCGTCCAGCGCACGGTGAAGCACGTCATCGTGCTCGATCCGCTGGAGGCCTTCAACGAGCGCCTCAAGCTGACGTTCATCCTCGGCCTGTGCATCGCCCTGCCCATCGTCTTCATCCAGATCTGGAGTTTCATCGTCCCGGGGCTTTTCAAGCGCGAACGCCGCCTCATCCTGCCCATGGCGCTGCTCTCGATGGTCCTCTTCGTGGTGGGGGCGGCGTGCGCGTACTTCTACGTCACGCCGCTGGTGGTGCGCGTGCTGGGCGGCTTCATGACCCCGAGCATGCAGGCGCAGATCCGTATCGGCTCCCTGCTCTCCTTCTTCTATAATCTGGCGCTGGCCTGCGGCGTGGTGTTCCAGTTGCCGCTCGTCACCATGACGCTCACCGCACTCGGGCTGGTCACGCCGGGCTTCCTGCTGCGCCAGTGGCGCTATGCCATCGTGCTGGTGTTCCTGGTCACGGCCCTCATCACGCCCGGCGACGTGGTGACGGCCCAGTTGATCATGGGGGTGCCCATGCTCGGGCTCTACTTCCTGAGTGTCGGACTCTCGTGGCTCGTGGCACGGCGCCGCCGCGAGCGGGACGCCGGGTCCAGCGCCGACATCGTCAAGGAGGGGGACCGTGCCTGAGCGGCGCGCACGTCCGCGGCCGGGCCGCGGCAGCCAACTGCTGACCGTGGACATCGGCAACAGCGATACCGTGGCGGGGCGCTTTCGCGGCGCCGCGCTGGACGGGTTCTGGCGGCTCACCAGCGGGCGCCTCACGGCCGACGAGGCGGTGCTCCTGCTGGAGCAGTTGCTGGGCCGCGGGCGGGCGGCACGCCCGCGCGGTGCCGTGCTCTGCTCGGTGGTGCCCAACCTGACGCTGGCCTGGAGCGAAGCGCTCGAGCGCTTCACCGGCCGGGCCCCGCTCGAGGTGACGGCCGAGACGGTGGGCGACCTGCTTCCCATCCGCTACCACGACCCGGGTGCGGTGGGCGCCGACCGCATCGCCAACGGGCTCGCCGCACGCGCCCTGTACGGCACGCCGGCCATCGTCGTGGACCTGGGCACGGCCACCACCTTCGACTGCATCTCCCGCGAGGGCGCCTACCTGGGCGGGGCGATCTCGCCGGGTGTGGGCACCTCGGCCGAGGAGCTGTTCCGACGCGCCGCCCGTGTGCCGCGCGTCGAGTTGCGGCGGCCGCGCCGGGCGCTCGGGCGCACGACCGAGGAGTCGCTCCGGGCCGGCGTGCTGTGGGGCGCGGCCGGGCTGGTGGACGCGCTGGTGCGCCGGCTCGCGCGCGAGATGAAGGGAACGCCCCGGGTGATCGCGACGGGCGGCTGGGCGAAGGTCGTGGCCCCCGAGTGCGAGACCGTCGAGGCCGTGGACGAGGGACTCACGCTCAAGGGCATGAAGATCCTCTGGGAGAAGAAGTCATGAAGCTCCTGCGGACGCTGGCGCTGGGGATGCTCCTGCTGGGTGCGGCGGGGGCCGCGAGCCCGCAGGCCATCGGCGAGTGGGGCCGCCTCGGGGGGATCGCGAAACCGCGGGCCGTGACCCGGCGCAACCCGGTCCCCGCGGCCCCGACGGCCCCGGCGGTCCCCGCGCCGGCCGTCCCCACGCTTCCCGACAGCGCGCGGCTGCTGAGGTTCGTCCGGGAACTGGCCGATCCCAGGCTCGAGGGCCGCGGGGTCGGGACGCCGGGGCTCGTGCAGGCGGCCAACCTGGTCGAGCAGTCCATGCGTGCCATCGGGCTTCGGCCCGCGGGCGACGCTGGCACGTGGAACCAGCGCTTCGACGTGACCACCGGGGTGGAGGTCGGGAGCCCGACGGCCATCCTTGTGGACGGGACGCTGCACGAGGCGGGCGACGCCTTCCAGCCGCTCGGTTTTTCGAGCAACGGCACGCTCACCGCGCCCGTGGTGTTCGCGGGCTACGGCATCAGCGCGCCGGGCTACGACTACGACGACTACGCTGCTCTCGAAGTGCGCGACAAGGTCGTACTCGTGCTCTCGAACGAGCCCGGCGAGCTGGACTCGACCAGCCGTTTCGACGGCACGGTGAACACCCCGTTCGCCGAACTGCGCACCAAGGCAATCAATGCCCGCGAGCACGGCGCGCTGGGGTTGCTGGTCGTGAACGGTCCGCGCTGGCACGCCGGCGAGCCGGTGCGCAGGCCGCGCGTGGACGGACAGGGCTACATGTCGAGCGGGTTGCTGGCGGGCTGGCTCGCAGATTCGCTGGGTGAGGCGCTGATGCGCCGCGCCGGCACGAGCCTGCTGGCGGCCCAGCAGGCCATCGACAGCCTGGCCAGGCCGCACGGGTTCCCGCTCCCGGACTCGGTGACGATGACCGTCACGCTCGCGCGCACGCGCGCCAGCATCCGCAACATCGTGGGCCTGCTTCCGGGGCGCGATACCACGCGGGTGCTGGTGGTGGGCGCCCACTACGACCACCTGGGCTTTGGCGGCGAGCGCTCGCTGCGCCCCGACGAGCGTGTCGTGCACCCTGGAGCCGACGACAACGCTTCGGGCACCGCGGCGCTGCTCGGCGCAGCCCGGCTGCTCGCGGAGCGGGCGCGTGCAGGCTGGCAGCCGGAACACGACCTGGTCTTCGCGGCCTTCACCGGCGAGGAGATGGGCATCGTGGGTTCCTCGCACTTCGTGGACCGTCCGCCGCGGCCGCTCGCGAGCGTCGAGGCCATGCTCAATCTGGACATGGTGGGGCGCCTCAAGGACGGCAAGTTGATGGTCATGGGGACGGGCACGGCGGCGGAGTTCCCGGTCCTGCTCGAGAACGCGAACCGCGCGGCCGGTTTCGACCTCAAGACCTCGGGAGACGGCTACGGTCCGAGCGACCACTCCTCGTTCTACAAGCGCCAGGTGCCCGTGCTGATGCTCTTCACCGGCGCTCACGCGGACTACCACCGGCCGACCGACACCTGGGATCGGATCGACGAGCAGGGCCTGTGGCGCGTGACACGTTTCGCCGCCGCGCTGGTCGAGTCGCTGGACGCGCGCCCGCGCCCGCAGTATCTCAAGGCGAAGGCCGACAGCATGTCCGGACGCATGGGTGGCGGGAGCGGTTACGGCGCCTACCTCGGCACCATTCCGGATTTCTCGCAGACCGAGGGCGGCGTACTGCTCTCCGGGGTGCGGGAGGGGAGCCCGGCGGAGCAGGCCGACCTGCTGCCCGGGGACGTGATCGTGAAGTTCGACGACGTGCGCATCGACAACCTCTACGACTACGCCTACGCCCTGCGCTCGCGCAAACCGGGCCAACCGGTGCGGCTCGCCGTCCAGCGCCAGGGGAGCCGGATCGAGGTCACGGTGACCCTCGGGAAGCGGCCGTGAGGCCGCGCTAAGCGCGGGTGCGGTGGGCGGGTCATCGGATGGCGCGGCGCCTGCCCGGCGGCCGCGCGCGAACTTGGTGCGGGCGCGCCACCGGCCCCGCGGGGCGGAGTGCGCAGCGCCATGCGGCGGTAGCGCAAGCGTATTCCGGATGATAGATTACGCCTTCTCCCTCGACCATCACGCGAGACCCTCCATGGATGCTGAAGCCCTCGCCGAGTTGCTCGCCACGCTGGTGGACATCCCCAGCGTGACCGGGTCGGAATCCGCCATCGCCGGCTTCGTGGCGGCGCGCCTGGAGCGCCGCGCCACGGGGGATTGCCTGCGCTCGGGGGACGCGGTGGTCTGGCGCGGGCTGCGGCGCGGCCGGCCGCTGGTCGTGCTGGCGGGGCACCTCGACACCGTTCCGGCGAAGGGGAACGAGCGGGCGCGCCGCGAAGGTGACAGGCTCTACGGGCTGGGCGCGACCGACATGAAGGGCGGCGACGCGGTGATGCTCGCCCTGGTCGAGTCGCTGGACCACGCCCTGCTCCGCTTCGATCTGGCGGCGGTGTTCTACGACGGTGAAGAGGGACCGCACGAGGGCAACGGCCTGGGCCGGCTCCTGGAGGAGTTGCCGTGGTTGCGCGAGACGGTCCTGGCGGTCCTGCTCGAACCCACGGATGCGCAGGCGGAGTTGGGCTGCAACGGCGTGATGAACGTGGAAGTGCGCGTCACCGGGAAGAGCGCGCACGCGGCGCGGCCCTGGACCGGCGTAAACGCCATCGAGCGCGCCGCGCCGTGGCTCGCGGAGATCGTGCGCTTCCCGGTCACGCCGGTGCTCGTTCAGGGTCTCGAGTTCCGCGAGACGCTGCAGGTTACGCGGCTGCAGTCCGGCGGGACGAGGAACGTGGTGCCCGACGAGCTCACGGCCAATCTCAACCACCGTTATCCGCCCGGCCGCACACCGGCCGAGGCCGAGGCGCGGCTGCGCGCGCTGGTGCCGGCGGAGTTCGAGTTCCGGGTCGCCGATCAGGCCCCGCCAGGGCTCGTGTGTCTCGACCGCCCGCTGGTGCGCGAGTTCGTGACGCGCTTCCAACTGAAGGCGACGGGCAAGCAGGGCTGGACCGACGTGGCGCGCTTCACGGCGGCGGGGGTGCCGGCGCTTAACTTCGGTCCCGGGCTGCCCGATCTGTGCCACGTTGCCGATGAGTACTGCCCGGTTGCGAATCTGGCACGAACCTACGACTGTCTGGCGCGATTCCTCGCGGAGGGAGAGTGATGAGTCCCGATGACCGGAGCGCCGCCACGGTGGCGCCGCCCTTGAATCCGTTACTCACCGGCGGTGCCGAGTACCCGTTCGTCACGCTGGATCGCCGCCGGCGCGAGCTTGCCCCGGCGGGGGTCGAGTCCATCGACTTCAGCATGGGCGACCCGCGCGAGGAGACGCCCGGATTCATCCGCGAGGCGCTGCGCAACGCGGTCCCCGTGGTCTCGAGCTATCCCTCTGTAGCCGGCCAGCCCGCGCTGCGGACGGCGTTCACCAGCTGGTTCGCGCGCCGCTTCGGCGTGCGGCTCGACCCCGAGACCCAGGTGCTGCCCGCCAACGGCACGAAGGAGGCGGTCTTCCTGATGGCCCTGGCCGTGGTGGGGCGGGACGAGGCCGAGCGACGCACGGTCGTCATCCCGTCGCCCGCCTACCCGGTCTACGAGCCGGCTGCTCGTTTCGCCGGCGCGGACGTCCACCTGGCGCCGCTGCGCAGCGAGGATGGCTGGCGCTTCGTGCCCGAGCGCGTGCCCGAGCAGGTCTGGCGCCGCACCGCGCTGCTGTGGCTCAACACGCCGCACAACCCGACCGGTTCCATGCTGGACCGCCCGGCGCTCGAGCGCGTGGCGGCGCTGGCGCGCCGGCACGGTTTCTGGGTGGTCGCTGACGAGGCCTATGCCGAACTCCACTTCGGCGCCGCCCCGCCTTCGATGCTCGAGTGCGGGCTCGAGAACGTGGTGGCGCTTCACACGCTGAGCAAACGTTCGGCGATGAGCGGGTACCGCTCGGGCTTCATCGCCGGCGACCCGCGCCTGATCGCCGCACTGCGCCGCTTCCGCCCCAACGTGGGCGTGGCCACGCCCGACTTCGTCCAGGCCGCGGCCATCGCCGCCTGGAACGACGACGCCCACGCTGCCGACCAGCGCGCGAAGTACGCGGCCAAGCGGGCGCTGTTCCTCGAATACTTCGCGCGGCGCGGCTGGCGGGTCGAGGCCAGCGAAGCCACTTTCTACCTGTGGCTCGCTGCCCCCGGGGGCAGCGACGTGGCGTTCGTCGAGCGACTGCTCCGCATTGGCCTGGTGACGTTGCCGGGCTCGTACCTGGGTGAGGCCGGAGCGGGGTTCGTCCGCTTCGCGCTGGTTCCGACACTGGCCGGCTGCCACGAGGCTATCGCGCGCCTCGAGGCGGCGGGCGCGGGGGTGGAGCCGTGAGCGGGCTGCCGGTCGAGCGCTGGGCCGCCGTGGTCGCGGCCGCCTACGAGGGCCGCCGCCCGCTCGAGGACGGCGAGGTGCGCGGCGCGGTCGAGGGCGCGGTCGCCGCGCTCGACTCGGGTGACCTGCGCGTAGCGGAGAAGCGCGCGGCCGCGGGTTCATCGCCGGCGGAGTGGATCACACACGGCTGGCTGCAGCAGGCACTGGGGCTCTACTTCCGGCTGCGAGTTTCGCGCACCATGGAGGTCGGACCCTTCGAGTTCCACGACAAGGTCCCTCTCAAGCAGGGCCTGGCGGCGGCGGGCGTGCGCGTGGTGCCACCGGGCGTGGCGCGCTATGGCTCGTTCCTCGAGCCGGGCGTGATCCTGATGCCGGGCTACGTCAACATCGGTGCGCGCGTGGGGGCCGGCACGCTGGTGGACACCTGGGCCACGGTGGGCTCGTGCGCCCAGATCGGCGCGCGCGTGCACATCTCGGGCGGCGTCGGCATCGGCGGTGTGCTCGAGCCGCCGCAGAGCCGTCCGGTGATCGTCGAGGACGACTGCTTCATCGGCTCGCGTTCGGTCGTGGTCGAAGGCGTGCTGGTGGAGGAGGGGGCGGTGATCGGCGCGGGCGTGGTGCTGACCGCCTCGACCCCGATCGTGGACGTGACCGGTCGCGAACCCGTCACCACGCGGGGCCGGGTGCCGGCGCGCGCGGTGGTCATCCCGGGCTCCCTGCCAAAGGACTTCCCGGCCGGCACCTTCGGGGTGCCCTGTGCGCTGGTCATCGGCCGGCGGCGCGAGTCCACCGACCTGAAGACCTCGCTCAACGATGCGCTGCGCGAGCACGGAGTGCCGGTCTGATGAAAGGCCGCCCGGCGACACCGCGGCCGCGACCGCAGAAGGCGTCGGCCGGGGCCGCGCGATCGTCATCCCCCGGTGCGACGTTGCGCGCGACCACCCCGGAACTGCCGGCCGGGCCGCTCCCGGGCCGGGAGCGCCTCGCGGTCCTGGCCGCGCTCCTGCTCGCCTGGACGCTGCTCTTCGGGCCGCAGCTCTTCGGCGGGCGCATGTTCGTGATTGGTGACGCGCCCGCCTTCCGCCCCTTCTCCGAGTTCTCCCGCGCGCGCTGGCGCGAGCATCACGAGCGCACCTTCTGGAACCCCTATGTGTTCGCGGGCATCCCCGCGGCGGCAAGCCTCGCGGATTCCCGCCCGCAGTACCTGCCCGACGGCCTGCTCGATGCCTGGGACGCGCTGGATCGCGCGCCCGGAGTGCCGCGCCCGTGGGGACCGCTGCTGGCGCATCTGGCTGGCATGCTCGCGGCCGCGGGACTGGCGCGGGCGCTGTGGCGCGCGCGCGCCGCCGGCATGGCGTGGGCGGGTCTCGCCTGGGGCCTGACCCCGAACCTGGTCGTGCCCTTCGCCTTCGGCCACGATGCCCAGTTCGTGACGGCCTCGCTGATGCCGGTGACGCTGCTGGCGCTGCACGGCGTCGTGGCCGCGGCATCGCGGCCGGGCGCGTGCGCAGCAGCGCTCGGACTGGCGCTCGCCTTCGCGCTCGCGGCTGCGGCCGGCCACCCGCAGTTCGTCCTGTTCACGCTGCTGCTCGGGACGGCCTTCGCCTTCGAGCGCGCGGGCCGTTTTGCGCGGCCGGAGCGTCTGGTGCTGGCGGCGGCAGGCGTGGCGCTCGGCACGGCGATGGCGGCCGCGGTGTGGTGGCCGGCGTTCCTCTACGGCGGGCTCTCGGTGCGCGGTGGCCGGGGGCTGCCGCTCGGCGAGGTGCAGAGCTTCAGTTTCGCGCTGCGCGATTACCTCACGCTGGCCTGGCCCTGGGGAGTGGGATTCGGCGGGAGCACCTACTGGGGAGGCATGCGTGCGACGGACTACCCCAACTACCTCGGGGCGGTGGCGCTGCTCATGCTGCCCGCAGCCTGGGCCGCGCGCCGGGACGACGGACGCGGAGCCGCCACCGTGCTGGCGGTCGCGGGGCTGCTTGGCCTGATGATGGCGCTGGGCACGCGGCTTCCATTCTACGAGGTCGCGTACCGTCTGGTGCCGATGGTGTCGAGCCTGCGCGTCGTGGTCGCCGGCCTGATCGTGACGCAACTCGCCGCGGCGCTGCTCTCGGCGCGCGGTCTTGAGCGGCTGCTGGAGCGCTCACCGACGCCGCGCTGGGTCCTCCCCGGGGGGGGCGTGGTGCTGCTGCTCGCGGCCGCGCTGAGTGCCGGAGGGCCGCTGCAGGACCTGCTGCGCAGTGCGGTGCTGGCCGCGCGGCCGCAACTGGACCCGGAGACGGTGGCGCGCGCGGCGGAGTCTGGAGTCCAGGACCTGGCGCTGCGCCTGGGGCTCGTCGCCCTGGCGCTCGCCGCGCTGGGAGCGCCAGGGCGTGCGCGGCCCTGGCGGCCGCTGGCGCTGGCGGCACTGCTGATTTGCGATCTCGCCATCGTGGATCTCCCTCTGCTCGGCGGGGCCACCGGCGCGCCGGCACGCCTGGAGCCGCCGCCACCGCCGCGGATCGCTCGGCTGGTGGCGGGCGACCCGCTGGGCCGGGTCTTCCCGCTGGGCCGCGACCTCTTCTACTCGAACGCCTGGATCGCGTGGCGCGCCCACTCGGTGGGTGGCCTGCACGGCGCGGTGAGCCGGAGGTGGGATGACCTCTGGAGGGGGGGGGTGCTCCCGCGCGAGGGCATGCTGCGCGCGCTTGCGGTGCGCTGGTTCGAAGGGAAGGATCTGCAGGTCCAGGACACGGCGCGGGTCGAGGTCGTGGACCGGGCGCCCTCGGGCGTGACGCTGTACCGACTGCGCCACGCGCTGCCGCGCGCCTACACGGTGCCGGAGGTGGTCGCGGTGCGGGAGGACCTGGACGTGCTGCGCTGCCTGTACGACGAGGGTTTCGTGCCCGAGCGGATCGCCTACACGACCGAGCCGCCGGCGGCGGGCCGCTACCCGGGATCGCCCGGGGCCACGCTGCGCTGGCGGCGTGACGATCCCGACCGGCTGGAGCTGGACGTGGACGCGCCGATGATGGCCTTCATCGTGGTCGCCGATGCCTGGATGCCGGGCTGGAGCGTGACCGTGGACGGCGTGCGCGCGCCGCTCTTCCGCGTGGACCACCTGCTGCGCGGCGTGGCGGTGCCGGCGGGCAGTCACCGGGTCACCATGCGCTACGAGCCCCCGGGCTGGGCGGTGAGCGTGCCGGTCACGCGTGGCGCGTTCCTGCTGTGGCTCGGGCTCGCGGCGGTGGCGGGCGTGGCGCTCGTCGGCGAGCGCAAGCGGGCGGAGACGCCGGCTGCGGTGTCCTGACGTCAGGCTCCGGGAGCGCGGCCGGCACGGACGGCCGGAGCTCCGTCACCGGGTGGGCGCTCACGTTCAGGTGCTGGTGCATCAGGCTCTCGGCCGTCGGCCCCGTGAAGGGTGGCTGTCCGGCCAGCATCTCGTAGACGACGCAGCCCAGCGCGTACTGGTCCGTGCGCGCGTCCAGCGTCCTGCCTCCCGCCGCCTGCTCCGGACTCAGATAGGCGGGTGTGCCGAGGATCACGCCGGTGGTGGTCAGCGACCCACCCCCCGCGGCCTCCATCGCGTGCGCGATGCCGAAGTCGGTCACCACCGCGTGCCCCGCCGAGAACAGGATGTTCTCGGGCTTGACGTCCCGGTGCACCACGCCCTGGCGGTGCGCATGGTCGAGGGCGCCGGCCACCTCGCGGGCGATGCGCAGCGTGTCCTCCAGGGGCAGCTGCTTCTCGCGCTCGAGGCGCTGGCGCAACGTCTCGCCCTCGACGAACGGCATGGTGTAGAAAAGCAGGCCGCCGGCCTCGCCCGAGTCGAGCATCGGCAGGATGTGCGGGTGGGTGAGGCGCGCGGCGACCTGGATCTCGCGCAGGAAGCGCTCTGGACCCAGGACGCCGGCCAGTTCGGGGCGCAGGACCTTGATGGCCACCGGGCGATCGTGCCTCAGATCGCGGGCGAGGAAAACGACGGCCATGCCCCCGTGACCGACTTCGCGCTCGATCCGGTAGCGTGCGGCCAGCGCTTCCGTGAGGCGGTCGAGAACTTCGGGCATGTGCCTCTCTGCGGCTCGTGGCGATGTGCGTGCGGGAAGGCCGCGGCGCGCTTCTTCGCGGCGGGGCGTCCAGCGCGTCCGGGGCACACGGCGTCGGTTCCACCCGACCGCGTGTCCATCCATCGGCACGGGCAGGCCAGCACCGCACGATGCGCGAATGGCAAACGGCGGGCGATCCCGGCTTGACCGCCCCGGGGGGCGCTCCTAGACTCCTGCATTGCGAGCATCCGACCATTCCCGTGGCGGCGGCCCCGGCTCAGTTGGCCTGCACTCCGTGCATGCCGACTGCGTGCCGCGGCGTGCCGCCCTCATCGTGGAGGCGTCCTTGGCCGTCATCCGTCTCGAAGGCCTGTCGGTTTTCGGTCATCACGGGGCCCGCCCCTACGAGAAGGAGGCCGGCCAGCGGCTCGAGGTGGACCTCGAGATCGATCCGTTGGACGACGTGGCCGAGCACAGCGACCGCCTGTCCGACGCGGTGGACTACGACGCAATCTATGGCACCGTGCGGGAGGTGGTGGAGGGGCGCAGCTTCCACCTGCTGGAAGCGCTGGCCGCGGCCACCGCGGAGGAGTTGCTGGCGCGCTTCTCCATGCGCCGCGTCCGGGTGCGCATCGCCAAGCAGAACCTGGGCTGGACCACGGGGGGGCGGGCCGTCGTCGAGGTGACCCGGGAACGGCGCACATGAAGACCTTCATCGGGCTGGGCTCCAACCTCGGCGAGCGCGAGTCCATGATTCGGCGTGCCCTCGATGAGCTGGCGCGCCTGCCGTCCACGACGCTGGTGCGCGCCTCGTCGCTCTACGACACCGAGCCGGTGGGAGACCCCGACCAGCCCGGCTTCCTCAACGCCGTGGCCGAGCTCGAGACCGAGCTCACCGCGCGCCAGTTGCTCTGGAGCCTGCTGCTGATCGAGCGCCGGCTGGGCCGCGTGCGCACCCGGCACTGGGGACCGCGCGCCATTGACCTCGACCTGCTGCTCCACGGCGACGAAGTGCTGGACCAGCCCGACCTCACGGTGCCGCACCCCGAACTCATCCACCGCTCGTTCGTGCTCGTTCCCCTGGTCGAGCTCGACCCGCTCGTCGTCCACCCGGTGACCGGGGAGACCCTGCTCGCCCACCTGTCGCGCCTCAAGAACGACCGGCCGCCCGTGAAGCAGGGCAGCAGGCTGTGGAACTGACCCGCCCATGACCCGAACCCGTCCGCGGTTCCCATGACCGAGAACCGCTACATCGCCATCGAGGGCGTGATCGGCGTGGGCAAGACCAGCCTCTCGAAGCTGCTCACCGAGCGGCTCAAGGCCCAGCTCGTGCTCGAGGAGGTCGAGGAGAACCCCTTCCTCAAGGACTTCTACAAGGACCGGGCGCGCTACGCGTTTCAGACCCAGATGCACTTCCTCTTCAGCCGCTACCAGCAACAGCGCAGTCTGCGACAGACGGAGCTGTTCAGCGATCGACTGATCGCCGACTACCTGTTCCAGAAGGACCGCATCTTCGCGGGCCTGAACCTCTCGGACCGGGAGCTGGCGCTGTACGAGAGGCTGGTGGTCTGGCTCGAACTGGACGTCGTGAAGCCCGACGTGGTGGTCTACCTGCAGGCGAGCTCGGACATCCTCATGGAGCGCATCGGCAGGCGGGGCAGGGCTTTCGAGAAGGACATGGACCGCGACTACATCAAGCAGCTCAACGACGCTTACAACTACTTCTTCTTCCACTACGTGGACGCGCCGCTGCTGGTGGTGAACACCAACGGGATCGACTTCGTGAACAATCCGGACGATTTCGCGGACCTGCTCCCGCGCATCGTGTCGCACCGGCAGGGCACGGTCTACTACGCGCCGCTCGAGCGCGGGACGGCGGGCTCGTGAGCGAGCCCCGTGACGCGCGTCCCCCGCGCGGGCGCTGGACGGCGCCCGCCATAGCCGAGCTGAAACGCCGTGGCGAGCTCATCGCCGTGGCGACCGCCTACGACTTCCCGACCGCGCGGCTCGCGGACGAAGCGGGCGTCGAGGTGCTGCTGGTGGGCGACAGCCTGGGCACCGTGGTGCTGGGCTACGAGAGCACGCTGCCCGTCACCATGGCCGACATGCTGCACCACGTGAAGGCGGTAGTGCGCGCACGTCCCACCGCGCTGGTGGTGGCCGACATGCCCTTCATGTCGTACCAGGTGAGCGTCGAGGAGGCGGTGCGCAACGCCGGGCGCTTCGTGCAGGAGGGCGGCGCCGACGCGATCAAGCTGGAGGGCGGCGAGCGGGTCGCGCCGGCGGTGCGCCGTATCGTCGAGAACGGCATCCCGGTGATGGGTCACCTCGGGCTCACGCCCCAGTCGGTGCTCGCGTTCGGCGGCTACAAGGTGCAGGGGAAGGGCGAGGGCGAGGCCGAGCGCCTGATCGGCGAGGCGCGGCTGCTGGAGCAGTGCGGCTGCTTCTCCATGGTGCTCGAGGGCATCCCGGCGGCGCTGGGTGAGGCGGTGACGCGCGCGGTCGGCATCCCGACCATCGGGATCGGCGCCGGGGCGGCCTGCGACGGGCAGGTGCTGGTGAGCCACGACCTGCTCGGCCTGACCCAGGGCCGTGTGCCGAAGTTCGTGCGGCGTTACGCCGACCTGGCCGGGACCATGCGGGACGCGTTCGCGCGCTACGTGGCCGACGTCAAGGCCCGCCGCTTCCCGGCGGACGAGGAGTCGTATTGAGCCCGCGCCGCTCACGCCCGCCGGCCCGCCCGCCCGCGCTGCGTCGCGTCGCGAGTCCCGCGCGGGTGCATGCGATCGTGGAGGGCTGGAAGCGCGCCGGCCTGCGCGTGGCGTTCGTGCCCACCATGGGCGCGATCCACGGCGGGCATCTGAGTCTGGTGCGGCGCGCCCGCGCATCGGCGGACCGCGTGGTGGCGAGCATCTTCGTCAATCCGCTGCAGTTCGGGCCGGGCGAGGACTTCGCACGCTATCCACGCCCCGTCCGCCGTGACCGCGCCCTGCTCGCTGCCGCCGGCGTGGACCTGCTCTGGGAGCCGCGTGGCGCGGACCTCTACCCGCCCGGGCACCGCACGCGCGTGAGGGTCGCTGGCCTGGGCGACGTGCTCGAGGGGGCGGCGCGCCCCGGACACTTCGAGGGCGTGACCAGCGTGGTGCTCATCCTGATCGAGGCGGTGGCGCCGCACGTGTTGTGGCTCGGACAGAAGGACGCGCAGCAGGCCATACTGATCGAGCGCATGGTGCGCGACCTGCGCCTGCCGGTGAAGGTGCGGCGCGGTCCGACGGTGCGCGAGCCGGACGGGCTGGCGTTGTCCTCGCGCAACGCCTACCTGGCGGCCGCGGAGCGCGCCCAGGCGGTGGCACTGTCGCGCGGCCTGGCCGCGGCCCGCACCGCACTGGGGGCGGGCGAGCGCTCCGCGGCCCGCGTGGCGCGGGCGGTGCGCGCGGTGTGGCGCCGCCATCCGCTGGTGCGCGAGGACTACGTGGCGGTGGTGGACGCGCAGACGCTCGAGCCGGTGAAGGACGTGCGCGCTGCGCGCCGGCTGCTGGTCGCGGTGGCCGCGCGAGTGGGCCCCGCGCGCCTCATCGACAACTTCGAATGGAGTCCCCGGTGAGTGCGCGGCGGGTGACACCGGCGCAGGTGCGCCGCGGGACAGCCGCGCGCGCGACCGGCGGTGCGCCGAAGCGCAGCAAGCCGGTGGTCCCGGCCGGAGCGCGGGGCGCGCTCGAGCGGCTGTGGGCGCCGTGGCGGATGGCCTATATCGGCAGGGCGAACGAGCCGGCCGAGTGCCTGTTCTGCCGGGTGGCCCGCGCGCGCGCCGATGCCGACCGGGAGCTCCTGGTCCTGGCGCGCCGGCCGCAAGCCTTCCTGATGCTGAACCGCTATCCCTACACCGGCGGCCACCTGATGGTGGCGGTGAATGGGCACCGGGCCCGCTTCGCGCGGCTCACGGCGGAGGAACGCGCGGACCTGCTGGAACTTGTGGGGCTTGCGGAACGGGCCCTGGAGACGGAGTATCGCCCGCATGGCATGAACTTCGGCGTGAACGCCGGGCGCGTGGCCGGCGCCGGATTCCCCGGACATCTGCACATGCACGTGGTGCCGCGCTGGGACGGCGACACCAACTTCATGGCGGCGGTCGGTGAGACCCGCGTGCTTCCGGAGGCGCTGGCGCGGACCTGGATCCGTCTGCGCCGGGCCATCCGGACGCTCGAGCCGGGGTCGGGTGGGCGACGGAGGACGCGTGGCCCGAAAGAGTAGGGCACTGGCGCGCGTGGGCACGGTCCTGCTAGCGCTGGTCGTCGTCGCACTGCTGCTCTCCTGGCTCTGGGTCCGTCTTGGTGGGGGGCGCGCCGGGAATGACCTGGATGGGACGCAGCTCGTGGTCCGTGTGCAGGTGCTGAACGGATCGGATGAGGGGGGAGTGGCGGGGCGGCTGGCCTCCAGACTTCGGGAGGGCGGCTTCCACGTCGTGGAGGTGCGGAATGCGGACCGCGACGACTACTTCGCCACGCTCGTGGTGGCGCGGCGCGAGGACCCCGCAGGCGCGCTGGCCGTGGCGCGCTACCTCGGGGGCCCGCCGGTGATCCGCCAGGCGTGGAGTTCCGATCAGGCTGATGTCACGGTGGTGCTCGGGAGCGACCGTAGCCGGCTCCGCCTCGGTCAATAGGCAGGTCTCACAAAGGAGGTCAAGGTGTTTGGATTCGGTCCCGGCGAGATGATGATCGTATTCGTCATCGTGTTGCTCATCTTCGGGCCCAGCCAGCTGCCCAAGCTCTTCAAGAGCCTCGGGGGCGCCTTGCGGGAGTTCCGCAAGGCGCAACACGAGATCTCTGACGAGTTGAATCGGGATGTGGCGGAGACGAGGCCCGCCGCCCCGCACAAGCCCGCGGACGCCACGCCCCCAGAGAACAAACCCATCCAGTAACCCAACGGCAGGAAACAGGACGGGCGGCGGGATTCGCTCCCGCCGCCCGTCCTGCTTGTGCGGTTCCCTGGCCGCCCGCGCTCCGCCGGCGTGGGACCCTGCTTGCGTCTACCGGGCTCCCAGGTAGCGCTGGTCCTGGATCTTCGCCTTCGTCCGCAGGTCGCCCATCCAACCGTTGAAGAATCGCTGCTGCCGGGTGGTCAGGATCTCCTGGGTGAGCTGAGCCTTCGCCTTATCGTAAGTGGAATCCATCGGGGCCACGGCCCTTCCTTCGACGCGGGCGAAAAGCCAGCCGCCCGGACCGCGCAGCGGGCCCACGACCTTGCCCGGGGTTGCCGCGAAGATCGCCCCGACCGTCTCGCCCGCTCCCGCCAGGCGCGGATCCGGCTGGGCGCGCGTCAGCTCCGTAGTGAACGGAGTGAGCCCATTCTCCTTTGCGGCGTCCTCGAGCGAACGCCCCTGCGCGAGCGCCTGGGCGATGCGGTCGGCCATCGGCTTCTCCCGGTTCACCCGCGCCTCGAGTTCCGCGATCTGGCGCAGCGTCTCCTTCAATGTTTCGGGCGACACCAGGCCGCCATCATGACGTTCGGCCACCTGCACGATGGTGTAGCTGTCCGTCCCATCGAAGATCGGGCTCACCGCCTTCAGCTTGGCGCCGAATCCCCAGTCGCCCGCCTCCGGCGTGTCGGCGAGCATGGGGGGCGGGGTGCCCGGGTCGAAGAAGCCCGTGCGCATCGTGGGGAGGGCCTTCTCGGTCGCCGCCTTGCCCAGGCTCTTCAGGGCCGCGGCGCGCGCTCGCAGCTTCTGCAACTCACCGTACTGCTCCTGCCGGGCGGTGTCGCTGGGCCGCACGCGGACAATGATCTGGGCCAGGCGCATGCCGCTCCCGGCCGGGCCAGGCTGCGGCACCCGCTCGATGACCTTCATGATGATGAAGCGCCCGTTGGTCTGGTAGGGGTTGCTCACCTGGCCGGGCTGCAGGTCGCTCATGTACGGCCCCAACTCGGGTCCCAGTTCGTTTGCCTGGATGACGCGCTCGATGACACCGCCCTGCGCTGCTGCGGGGCCCTCGGAGTAGTCCTTGGCCAGCTGGGCGAAGTCCTCGCCCTTACGCACGCGATCCACCAGGTTCTGGGCGAACTGGCGGGCCGTGCGCACGTCATCGGCGCTGTACTTCATCGGCACCAGCAGCACTTCGAGGTCGATCCGCGGGCTGGAGTAGAAGCGCCCCTTGTATTCCTGGTAGGTCCGGTCGAGGTCGGCGGGCTGGGGCGGCGGCACCTTCGCCTGCAGGTCCGGCAGCACGACGACGACCGTTGCCGCCAAGCGGTCGAAGCGCTCGTGGTAGGTCTGGCGCAGCTCGGGCTCACTCAGCTTGATCGAGGACAGCAGGCGTTCTTGCAACTTGCGGACCGGCAACTGGGACCGCACCATCTCCTCGAAAGCCACCCAGAAGGTGTTGTTGGGATCACGGAGAGCGGCCCGGTACTTCTCCGGGTCGAACTTGCCGTCGGTCTGGAACGCGGGCTGGTCGATCAACTCCTGCGGGGGGGAGGTCTGCAGCGCCAGCACTACCTCGCGGTCGTGCGCCACGATGCCGGCCAGGCGGGCCTGGCCGGCCATCAACTTCTGGCTCACGAGTGCGCGCCAGGCCTGTGCCTCGGTGTTCTTCGCGTCGCGGTCGGCGGGGTCCGAGCCGTACTGGCGACGGAACGCCTCGCGCTGGGTGGTGACGGCGGCCTGGTACTCCGTGGAGCTGATGGCGCTGCCATCCACGGAGCCCGCGGTCCCCGTCTTTTGCCCGCCGCCGAGATCGCTCCCCGCGCCGTAGATGAAGATGAAGCCACCGAGGAAGGTGACAACGATGACGATGGTGAGCAGCCACCAGATGGCCTTGGTGTGTTTGCCGCCACTACGCAGTTGACGAAGCATTCAGGGCTCCCGGAACGGGGCGAAACGACTGTGGCTGAAGGTGACCCGACATTCTACCAGCCACCTTCGGCGCGCTCAAACAGCCCGATTTCCCCGTACGGGTCGGGGAAACCACGCATCCTCCTTCGCGCACCTTCGCGCATCCACCGCGCATCCACGGCGCATCCACAGCACATCCACAACACATCCACCGCGCGTTCTCCGTTGCCTGAGGGGGCGGGGTGTGCTACCTCTCAGCCTGCATCGTTGATTCCGCTCGTGGAGGGCTGATGAGCACGCGCAACGAAGCCCCCGCCCGTCCGGCCGATTCCGAACCCGCGCCGCGCCCGATCCCCTGGCCCACGCAGGTGCTGGACGCGCTGGAACAGGGGGTGGTGGCGCTCGACCGTGAGCGCCGCGTCACCTACAGCAATCGCTGCATCGAGGAGTTGTTCGCCGTCGAGCCGGACGGGTTGCTGGGACTGCCCGCCTCGCGCCTGTTCCCCGGAGCCGATGCGCGCTGGCTGAAGGGTTCCTCGCGCGAGCCGCGCGAGTTCCGCATCGAAGCCGAGGGCCGCCAGTTGACGCTCAAGGCCGAGTCCCTGCCGCTGCGCCACGAGGATGGCGCCCTGCTGGGCTCGCTGGTGATGGTGGAGGCCACCTCCGAGAGCGAGGACGGCGAGTTCCAGAAGAACATCGACCGGCTGGTCTCGCTGGGCGAGTTGTCGGCCTACGTGGCCCACGAGATCCGCAACCCGCTGACCGGCATCCGCACCACGGTCCAGTACGTGGGCTCGAAGTTCAAGCCCAACGACGCCCGGCGCGAGGATCTCGAGGACGTCATCAAGGAACTGGACCGCATCGAGCAGATCATCACCGGCCTGCTCATGTTCGCCCGCCCGCCCGCGGCCCGCCCGCAGTCGTGCGACCTGCGCCAGGTGCTCGAGAAGACGCTGGACCTGCTCGATCTGCAACTGGGGGATGCGCAGGTGACGCTCTTCAAGGATTTCGCCGAGGTGGCCGAGGAGATCCCGCTGGTCTACGCGGACCCCGACCTCTCGCAGCAGGTGTTCCTCAACCTGTGCCTGAACGCCGTGCAGGCCATGCCCCAGGGTGGCGAACTGCACGTCACGCTGGGGGTGCGGCGCTACCGCACCCGGCGCTCGGTCGTGGACGTCTCCTTCCGGGACACCGGGGTGGGCATCCCCAGGGAGCTCATGGAGAAGATCTTCGACCCCTTCTTCACGACGCGTTCCATGGGCACCGGGCTCGGCCTGCCCATCTCGCTGCAGATCGTGCGCGAGGTGGGCGGAGTGATCACCGCCAAGAACAACGCCGGCGGCGGCGCGACGCTGCGCGTCTCCTTCCCGGTCCCGGCGGAGCCACCGGGCCCACCGGAGCCGCCGGAGGACCTGGGGTCGTGAAGAACACCGTGCTGGTGGTGGACGACGAGATCCTCATCCGCAAGTCGCTGTCCCGGGTGCTGCGCGAGAAGGGCTACCTGGTCGAGGGGGCGAGCACCGGGGCCGAAGGCCTCGAGAAGGTCGGGAGCGTGCGCCCGCAGGTCATCATCCTCGACATGCGCCTGCCGGACACCGACGGCCTCTCCGTGCTGAGGAAGGTGCGCCAGATGGACGCACTGGTCCAGGTCATCGTCATCACCGCCTACGGCGACGTCCAGTCGGCGGTCGAGGCCATGAAGCTCGGAGCCTGCGATTTCCTGCGGAAGCCCTACGAGAAGGAGGACATCGAGATGGCGGTCGAGGCGGCAGCCCGCACCTTCCGCCAGGCCAACGAACTCGACCTCTATCGCCGCAAGGAGAAGCGCCGCTACACGGGGGAGGAGATTATCGGCACCTCCGGACCCATGAAGGAGGTGCGGGACCTCATCGAGAAGGTGGTGCGCAGCCAGGCGACCTCCGTGTTCATCACCGGAGAGAGCGGGACCGGCAAGGAACTGGTCGCGCGGGCGATTCATTACCGCAGCGACCGCGCCCAGGCTCCGCTCATGGAGGTCAACTGCTCCTCGTTCCAGGAGACCCTGCTCGAGAACGAACTGTTCGGGCACGAACGCGGCGCCTTCACCGACGCCGGGGACCTGAAGAAGGGCCTGGTCGAACTCTGCGACGGCGGCACGCTCTTCCTGGACGAGGTGGCGGACATGTCGATGCCGACGCAGGCCAAGCTCCTGCGCTTCATCGACTACCGTAACTTCAAGCGGGTGGGCGGGGCCGAGGACATCAGCGTGGACATCCGCATCGTGGCCGCCTCGAACAAGGACCTCGAGAGCGACATCCGCACCGGGCGCTTCCGCAGCGACCTGTACTTCCGCCTCAAGGTCGTGAGCATCCACCTGCCCCCGCTCAACGAGCGCGGTGACGACGTTCTGCTGCTGGCGCGGCACTTCATGCGCGAGTTCTCCCGCCAGTTCCAGAAGGACTTCCGCGACATCGCCCCCGACGCGGCGCGCCTGATGCTGTCCTACCGCTGGCCGGGCAACGTTCGCGAACTGCGCAACCTCATCGAGCGCGTCGTGCTCCTCGAGGATGGGCGGCAGCTGGAACTGGATCACCTGCCTGCGGAGGTCGCTGGCCGGCGCCTGGCCTCAGACCATTCGATCGCGCTGCCCACGCTCGCGCAGATCGAAGCCGATCACATCGCCGAAGTGTTGCGCCTCGCCGCGGGGAACAAGAGCCGCGCCGCGCGCGTCCTGGGCATCTCGCGACAGGGTCTCATCGAAAAGTTGCGGCGCTCGCGGATACTCGATGAGGGTGGTGGTCGTCAAGTATTTTGACACCCACAAGGAAGTGGACACCGACTTGCAATCTGTTGTCCTGCATCTGATTACGATTCATGTTCCGGCTAAGTAGCCATTAAATTGACGGTTAGAACGGTTCGGCGTGAAGAAAGCGATGCTGGGTGAGCCTGGTGAGAACCCATGGCCAATTCTTTATTCCTTTGTACTGCAATGCGTTATGTAAGAAACCGACGTCATGCCAGACCATGTGGAATGGAACCTGCTTACCATCAATGACAAGGCCAAGTGGGGTTTTCGGGAACTCCGCCGGGCCGCCGGGGCCGCGCTCAAGGCGGCGGCCAAAAGTGTCCCAGCGAGAAGTTGGGGACTCCACCAACGAGATCAGATCCAGGGAGGTGATCAAGAATGGCAGCGAAGAAGAAGGTCGCCAAGAAGAAGGTCGCCAAGAAGAAGGTCGCCAAGAAGAAGAAGTAGTCCGTTTCAGGACCTGGCACGTCCTCAGGGGATTGGTCGGCGATGCCGGCCAATCCCCGATCGTTGAAAGCCGGTGTGAGTTTGGGGCTGGAGGCTTCTACGCTAGGGCTGGCCGTCTTCCTCCAGTGACCTGCGACGGTTCGCTCATGGATGGGCGGACCGTTCGCGTTTTCTGGAGCGTTTCCCGCGGCGTTTCGCGCAGTGTCTTCCGCAGCGAGCCTCGCCGCCGCTGGCGCGTGCTATAGTCGTGCCGCTGGCCACCGCCGCGTGCCGTCCGCCGATCCGAGGCCCCGTTGCCCGAGAACGCCCCCGCGAGCGCCATCCAGATCCGCGGCGCCCGCCAGCACAACCTCAAGAACCTCGACCTCGATCTGCCGCGCGGTCGCCTGACCGTGATCACCGGCGTCTCCGGCTCGGGCAAATCGTCGCTCGCCTTCGACACGCTCTACGCCGAGGGTCAGAGGCGTTACGTCGAGTCGGTCTCGACCTACGCCAAGCAGTTCCTGGATCGCCTGCCGCGCCCGGACGTGGACGCCATCCGCGGGCTCATGCCGGCGGTCGCCATCCAGCAGGCGGGCCCGGCGCGGAGCGGTCGCTCCACGGTCGGCACGGCCACCGAGGTGAGCGACTACCTGCGCGTGCTCTTCGCCCGGCTGGGCGAGGTGAGTTGCCTCGAGTGTGGCCGGCCGGTCCGTGCCGAGAGCGCCACCAGCATCGTGCGCGAGGCGGCCGCCTGGCCGGAGGGCGAGGTCCTGCTGGTGCTGGCCACCGTGCGGCTGGCGAAGAGCCTGGGCTGGGAGGAGCAGGCCGGGCATCTGCTCGCGGCCGGTTACACGCGCATCTTCCTGGCGGACGAGGTCCGCCCGCTCGACCCGCTGCCCAAACTCAAGCGCGGCACGGCCGAGGTGCAGGTGGTGGTGGACCGCTTCACCTGGCGGCGCGGCGAGGAGGTCCGCCTGGCGGAGTCGTGCGAGCAGGCCTTCCGCCGGGGTGAGGGCCGGCTCGAGTTGCGGCTGGGGGAGGGGCCCGCCGAGCGACGCAGCGAACGCTGGGAGTGCTCGCACTGCGGGAGGGCAGCGCTGCGGCCCGAGCCGGCGCTGTTCTCCTTCAACAGTCCGCTGGGCGTCTGCCCCGGCTGCCGCGGCTTCGGGAACGTGCTCACCTTCACCGCGGACCTGATCGTGCCGGATCTGTCGAAGAGCCTGCGCGAAGGGGCGCTCAAGCCCTGGGCCGGGTCCTGGCGCCGGCTCGCCTGGCCGCGCATCGAGAAGTTCGCCCGCGAGCGGGGTATCGCGCTCGACCAACCGTGGAGCCGGCTCGAGCCGGAGCACCAGCGCCTCCTGCTCGAGGGTGGCGAGGGTTTCCGCGGCGTGATTCCATTCCTCGAGCGCCGCAAGGAAAAGTCCTACAAGGCGGGCAACCGCTTCCTCGTCAAGCGCTACCAGACCGCGCTGCCGTGCGCCGACTGCGGCGGCACTCGCCTGCGGCGCGAGGCGCGCGCGGTGCGGCTGGGTGGCCACGACATCGCCGAAGTGAGCGCGCTCACCATCTCGGGGGCGGCCCGCTGGCTCGCAGGGCTCGAGTTCACCGCCATGGAGCGCGGCATCGCCGGGCCGGTGCTCGCCGAGGTCGGGTCGCGCATGCGCTTCCTCGAGCGCGTGGACGTCGGCTACCTGACGCTCGATCGCACGACCCGCACGCTCTCGGGTGGCGAGGCCCAGCGCATCGAACTGGCCAACGCGCTGGGTGCGAACCTGACCGAGACGCTCTACGTGCTGGACGAGCCCACGGTGGGGCTCCACCCGCGCGACACCGACCGGCTCGTGGCCATCCTGCGGGATCTGGCGGACCGCGGGAACACGGTGGTCGTGGTCGAGCACGAGCCGCTGGTGATGCGCGCGGCCGACCACGTCGTGGACCTCGGGCCCGGTGCCGGAGAACTCGGCGGGCACCTGCTCTATACCGGGCCCGGTGGCGCCGCGCTCGAAAGCGTCGCGACCGACACTGCCCGCTACCTGCGCGGGGAGAAGCGCGTCGAGCGCCGGCGGCATCCGGATCCGCCCGCGGACTTCGTCACCGTGCTGGGCGCCACGCACCACAACCTGAAGAGCGTGGATGCGCGTTTCCCGCTGGGGCGGCTCACTGCCGTGACCGGCGTGTCGGGCTCGGGCAAGAGCAGCCTGGTCGAGGACGTGCTTTACCGTGCAGCGCAACTAATGCTCGAAGGCGCGACCGACGAGCCGCCGGGAGCGCACCGCGCGGTCACCGGGCTCGAACATCTGAAGCGCGTCGCCCTGGTGGACCAGTCGCCGATCGGCCGCACGCCGCGCTCCTGCCCTGTGACCTACCTGAGCGCGTTCGCTGCACTGCGCGAGGTCTACGCCCGCCAGCCCGCGGCACTCGCGCGCGGGCTCAAGGATGGCGCGTTCTCGTTCAACACGCCCGGCGGGCGTTGCGAGGCCTGCGAGGGCGCCGGCTGGGTCACGGTCGAGATGTACTTCCTCGCCGACCTGCTGGTGCCTTGCGACACCTGCGGCGGGGACCGCTTCCGCCGCGAAGTGCTCGAGGTGCGCTACCGCGGGGTGAACGTGCGCGAGGCCCTCGACCTGACCGTGGACCAGGCCTTCCAGCACTTCGCCAGCGAGCCGCGCTTCACCCGCGCGCTCCACATCCTGCGGCGCGTGGGTCTTGGCTACCTCAAGCTCGGCCAGCCGGCGACCCAGCTCTCGGGCGGTGAGGCCCAGCGCCTCAAGATCGCCCGCGAGCTGTCGGGGCGCGGGGTACCCACGCGACAGCGTGGGTCCGGGCCCACGCTCTACCTGCTCGACGAGCCCACCGTGGGCCTGCACTACGCCGACGTCCAGCGTCTGCTCGAGGTGCTGGACGACCTGACCGCGCGCGGCGACACCGTGATCGCGGTCGAGCACAACCTCGACGTCATCCGCAACAGCGACTGGGTCGTGGACCTCGGCCCCGAGGGTGGCGAGGCGGGCGGGAGGCTGGTCGCCGAGGGCGCGCCGGAGGTGATCGCGGCGTGCGAGGAGTCGTGGACCGGGCACTTCCTGCGCGGCGCTGGGGCAGCGCACGGCCAACGTGGAGACTGAAGTCACGGCGGGGGCTTCCCGGGCAGGCGATCTCCGGGCGCTGATTGCCACGGGGTGACGGCGGGCGACCTGCCGGTGTAGCTCGCCGGGCACCGGCTCGACCTGGTGCTGGCCGACAAGCCCGCGCCCGGCTCGTCCTACCTGCGGGGAGGGGCGCGAGGGCGCCAGACACGACGGTAGGGTGGGGGTAGAGAAGTCCCCCCGCGGGCCTCGAAGCGGACCCGCGTGGGTCGTCAGCTGGATTCGCCGCGAACTCGAATCCGTTGCACGTCGACGATCCACAGACGTCCGTCGAGCGTCTCGCGTTCGACCGCCACGATCAACCGCGTCAGGAGTCGCAAGATTTCGTCCGCGCTCGAGTTCCGGGGCCGAAGCACCACGATTCCGCGGTAGTCGCTTGGTTGGTAGGCGCGGATGTTCACGAAGTCGAGATCGAGCGTGACCAGAGCGCGCCCTTCGCTCTGCACGAGCTGGGCGACCGTAGCATCCTGGGCCCCGGCCGCTACTTCATCGAGCAGACTCACCGTGTCATGGCCGGCAGCTCGAAGCACATCCACCGCCCGGGCCGGGAGATTCTCGTCCAGCTTGAATCTCATGCGGCGTCTGAGCCCGGGACTTCGACGATTCGCTCGCGAGCCAGTTCGGCCGCGTACGAGATGGCGGCCGGGATGGCCTCGGGGCGAAGCGAGGGATAGTCCCTGAGAACCGCTTCCGCGGTAGCCCCGGCAGCGAGGTTGTCCAAGGCGACCGACACCATTACGCGGGTCCCTCTGAAACAGGGCGCGCCGTGGCAGATGGTCGGGTCAACCGTGATGTGATCGCGCCAGTTCATTTCGCACCTCCGAGCCCACTTGACTCGCGTTCCAGCGACTCGCCGGAAGGATAGCACGGTCACCGTCGCCTCCGCATGATGCTGGACGGCCACGGAGGCCCCCGCGGGGGTGAGCCCGTCGCCGGGTGTGGCGGATTTCACCCGCTGGAGCGGGCTTCGATCGGGGCACCTCCGTATGAATCCAATTGCCGAAAGGTCTGCCGGCGTCTATCATTGACGCTGTCCTTCCCCCGAAGGGTCGCATGCTTGGTCGCCGCTACTTCCTGCCTGTCTCCCGGAGCGCGCTCTCGCGTGCCGGTTCAGGCTGCCTGCCCAACCGGAGGTCTTCCATGAGAACCGCGTCCCTCGCCCGCGGGGTTGTCGTTGCCGCCGCGCTCATGTTGTTGCTCGCCGACGCGCCGCCGACGCACGCCGCGACGCCGGTGGTCTCGAACGTGGTTGCGACGCAGATCGCCGGCACGTACCAAGTGCGCATCACCTACGACGTGAGCGATGCGGGCGGACATCAGGTGACGGTCGGCGTGGTGTGCTCCTCCGACAACGGCGTCTCCTACGACCTGCTGCCGGTGTCGGTCACCGGCGACGTGAACGTGGCGATTGCCCCCGGGCCGGGCAAGGAGATCCTCTGGGACGCGGTTGCCGACTACCCGGGGAGCCTCTGGCCGCAGGTGGTGGCGAAGGTCATGGCCAGCGATGGAACGGTCTTCTCGGGCGAGATGGTGTTCGTGCCCGCGGGCAACTTCACGATGGGCAGCACGGTCACTTCCAACGAGCAGCCGGTGCACACGGTCTACCTCGACGCCTTCTACATCGACAAGTACGAGGTCACGAACGCCCAGTTCAAGTCGTTCATTGATGCGGGCGGCTACACGACGCAGGCGTACTGGAGCGCGGCTGGGTGGACGGCGCGGTGGACGTATGATTGGGAGCTGCCGTATTGGTGGACCACGGGCGAGTATCACTCCGGACCGGCGTGGCCGAACTTCCCGGTGGTCGGGGTCTCCTGGTACGAGGCCGAGGCCTACGCCAACTTCGCGGGCAAGCGGCTGCCGACGGAAGCGGAATGGGAGAAGGCCGCCCGTGGCACGGACCAGCGCACCTATCCCTGGGGCAACAGCATTAACGGGAGCAGGGCGAACTACTGGGCCAGCGGCGATCCCTACGACAACAGCAGCACGCCAGTGGGGTTCTACGATGGCCGGCTGCACCCCAGCCCGCTCTTCCAGACCACGAACTCGCCGAGCTTCTACGGTGCCTATGACATGGCTGGCAATGCCTGGGAGTGGGTGGCGGACTGGTACCAGTCCAACTACTACTCGGTCAGTCCATCCTCAAACCCGCCTGGGCCGATGACTGGGGGGACCCGGGTGTTGCGGGGCGGCTCGTGGTACTTCAGCAGCGTGACCGGCCTGCGGTCTGCCTATCGCACCGAGGGCTCCCCGTACGGTCGCTACACCTACCTCGGGTTCCGTTGTGCGGGGACGTTGCCATGACACTCCGCGCTCTCGCTCTTCACTTTCCTAACATGACGCCCGCCTCCGGCACGGTGAAGCAGGTCGGCCCCGCCCCGGTTACGGTGGTGCCCAGGGTCTGCGATCTGGTGCTGTGGCTGATCCCGCGGGTGAACGAGTTTCCGCGGGCACAGCGTTTCGTGCTTGGGGAACGCACGCCTGCGACGGCCCGGAGCGAGCGGCAGACGTTCACGATCGGTTCCCGGCCCCACGCGGGCCAAAGCAAACATGACGAGTCGCCCTGTGACAGGCCGATGGCCGAAGCCTGGCGTCCCGCTACTATTGGAGGTGGGGTATGAAGCGCAATAGCAGCATTCGTGCGCGTCTTGCGCGCGTGGTACTCGTGGGCTGTGCGCTGGGGTTGCTGCCTGCCGCGGTCTGCCTCGCGCAGGGCATCGGCTCGGCGGTGAGCCCGGCGTTTGCGCTCGACACGCGGCCCGGTCTCGATGTCCCGCCCGCCGCTTCGTCGCTGCCGCTGAAGTTGGCGCTGCACCCGGCGCAGCCGAACCCGTTCACTTACCGGACGTCCGTCCGCTTCGATCTGCCCGTGGGCGGACGCGTCCGGCTGGAGATCACCGACATCGCCGGACGTCACGTGCGCACGCTGGTGGATGGCGCGCTCGCGCCGGGCGCGCACGTCAGCGAATGGGACGGGCGCGGCGACAGCGGCGGCCTGCGCGCGGGCATCTACTTCGCCCGACTCGAAGCCCCGGGCGGAACCCTGCGCCGCAAGCTCGTGCGGTTGGATTAGCGCAAGGTCGAGGCCCGAGTCCCCGCCGCGCTGCTCTCGCGGAGCGGAGAGGCTGTGCCCGAGGCCGCTCGCGCACGGGGTCAGCGCGGGGTCGTCGGGCGGCGTTTCTTCCGCTGGCGCAGGATGAGCTTCGCCAGGACGCGGAGCACCGCATTGACAGTCGCGGCGTCGGGGAATACCTCGGCGACGTCCGGGTCGAGCAGGATCACGTTGCTTCCGCTGGCAAAGCGCTTCGCGTACTTGCCGCACACGCCACCGCGGAAGTCATACTCGGGTCGCATCTCCGCCACCTTTGGCCTGGCAGTTGTCTTCTTCATGGACCGCCCTTTCGCGCAAGGTCGCAATACGTGCAGTGATGATGCGGATTCCGGCGCCGCGCTCCGTGTGCACGACCGCCAGCAGCCGTCCACGGGCGGAGTGCCCGAGCGTCACGGAGCGTTCTTCGTCGGGTGAGTGGTCGGGATCGCCAATGGTGAGCGCCAGCAAATCACCAAAGACCGTACAGGCCTCCGTGAAGGTGACCCCATGCTTGTGCTGGTTGATTCGCGCCTTGCGATCGTTCCACTCGAAGGTGAATCCCACGCCAATGCCCTTCCTGCGGGGGCAGGAGACGGGGGCCAGCGAACGCCGGGATCGTAGGCCGCTTGCGGGCGAAATCAAACACGTGGGCGCATCAATGAAGAACTGCCGGCCACTACTCGACCATCGCGTTTGCCTGCGTCTCGCGCCACGCGCTATTCGCCCGGCTGCCTGCGCCACGTGACGGCCGCCGCCGGCGAACGCACTGCCCGACCTGCGCGCGGGTCGCGCCGGCTGGATGCCGTGGTCAGGCGCTCCGTTGCGGGCGGGGGCGCTTCGGCCGGTGCCGCAGAATCACGCCGGCCAGTGCCCGAAGCGCTGCGTTCACCTCGACCGCATTGCGAAAGACCGCAGCAACATCGGGGTCGAGAACGACGACGTTGCTGCCTTCGGCGTAGCGTGCCGCATACTTGTTCCGACGGGCATCGCTGAAGTCGTATTCAGGCAGCATGTCGTCGCGTTCCCGGACTGAAGTTGCCTTAGCTCTTGCCTTCTTCATAGTCTCTCCGTTCTTGCCGTGTAGCGCGCCGTGCGCTGATGATTCTGATCGCTTCGCCCCGTTCGGTGAACATCACGGTCACGAGACGCATGGCCCGCGAGTGGCCGAGGATGACGTAGCGTTGTTCTGCGTCCGAGTGCCTCGGATCGTCCGTGATGCGACCCAATGGATCACGAAAGACGGTTGCAGCCTCCATGAACGATATTCCATGCTTGGTGCGATTGCTCGCAGTTTTGTGCCGGTCCCATTCGAAGATCATCCGCGTATCACCATATCGAGCAAACGCCTAGCCTGCAAAGGCCGTGGCAATCTGCGCCCGGCTGGTGCCGACCACGAGCGGCGCCTGGATCAGCAGGTCCGGAGTCGCGCCCGGGTGGCCCGCCTCCAGCTTCGCGATGCGTGACGGGCTCGATTCGAGCCGGTCGGTCAGTTGCTTCTGCAAGAGTCGTTTCTTCCGGTGTTCCCAATCGAGAGCGTCGATGAGCGGTTCTTCCTCCTCGCGCCTGAGCCCGAGGAAGTACGCGACTGTGCTCACCCGCCCGCCGGTGGCCTTGAGGTGTTTGCGTGTCGCTGCGCTCATGCGGTGCCTTCTTCTTGTCCCGAAGGCAGGGAGAGAACTGGTCTTGACGATCATTCGGAGGTGGATGAGCAGGGGCTGGGAAGGAAGCCCCTCCGGACAGAGGCCGCCCAGCGGCGATCGCCCGTCCCGGAGGATAGCCGGACGGGTGGGGGAATCAAGGAGGAAGTGCCGGCTACTGCTCGACCACCGCGTTTGCCTGCTCCTTGCGCAACACGCTTCTTGCGCCCAGCCTACGCCGTGCGACGGTCGCTGCCGGCGCGCGCCCTGCCGGCTTGCGTGCTCCCGAGGCGGTCCGGATCCGCCATCATCGATGCCAACCCCGCAGCGCGCAGCGCACCCGTTCCTCGAGCGGGGCATCGGGGATGGCCTCGCAGGTCACCGCCCTCCGCCGGGCCTCGTCGATACGCAATCCCAGGGCGCGCAGCCAGGGCACGACCTCCTCGGCCGCGGCTCGGACGCGGGCACCCTCTATGGCCGCCGCGGCCGCCCGGACGCGCGCTTCCTCGGTGGCGGTTGCCGCGCGTGCCCGTGCCTCGTCAGCTTCGGCCGTGGCGCGTGTGCAAGTCTCATCCGCGGCGGTCGCGCAAGCACGGGCCTCGTGCGCCGCGCGCCGCGCTGCCTCGCGCTTCCGGCTCATGAAGCCGGCCCCGAACGCGCACTCGGCCGCGTACTGATTATGTACTCGGCACCTGATCCTCACCCCGTTCACCGTCGCCCTGCCGCCCCGGGCCACCGGCTCGATGTGGTCGAACTGCTATGGAACGACCTCTCGTCAAGGCACGTGTTGTCCTTTCTGCACGTCTCGGGTTGTGCTTGCTGTTCGATGAGGAGCTGAAGACGACGGACGAGGCAGGGCGCTTC
>Ga0315283_10000472_pt1 | contig 29752 bp, 36 predicted proteins | sample YL17G09_0_MG_FD_204541 | JGI IMG/M metagenome (GOLD analysis project Ga0315283, IMG submission 204541) | Sediment microbial communities from Yellowstone Lake, YNP, Wyoming, USA - YL17G09_0 | ecosystem: Environmental > Aquatic > Freshwater > Lake > Sediment | place: USA: Wyoming | collected...
ATGACTTGGGTTTTCCCTGCTGTCGTCGGCCCCATCCCCTAGCAGGAGTCAAGGTGGAACCGGTTACGGCTAGGCCGCAACTTCCTCCGCCCAACCGAATTTCGCGAGGATCGCGTCTGCTTCGGCAAGCGAAGGGGCCATGTTTTGTACATTGCCTATTGTTGTTTTGATCGACTTTTAAGGCGGCCAACGATCATCCGCCACTTGCTGTGACCAACTGAGATGAGGCGCTCGATACCAGTACACCCCCACTCAAAATTAACCGCCCACACTCCCCAGCCAAATTCGGACTTGCCAAAATGCCCACACTCCCCAGCCAAATTCAAGACCTTTGCCATGTACGTCCCATACCCCCCAGCCAAATCCCATGTGCCCGCCACCCACATTCCCCAGCCAAATCACCAACCATGTCTACCCCCCGTTCCCCCACCCTCACCCAGCCAAATCGCCCCGGTTTAAGGAGAACCGGGAACCCCTCCGCCACAGAGGCGGTCTGTTCCTTTTCGCCCCACACTTACCCAGCCAAATTCAAGGCACGGGAAACTGCGCATTTCGCACCGCCCATTGCAGGAAACGATGATAGAGGTTGTTGCCTCCACGCCCGCTGGTATCTCATGCCTTCTGCCAAGCGGGCGCTGCTCTTTTGGCCAGCTACATGAGCATTTCTGCCCAATTATCTGGTCGGGGTGCACACCGGCGGATCTCGCGTGAAGGGAGCCGGTAACCATGCACCACTGGAGCGCCGCAGGCTTCACCCTGCTTGCTCAGCAAAATTGGTTGCAGGCCGGTGGCGTAACCCACCGCTTCCGTCGGCTATGAACCGCGCGCGGCCCCTGAACTTGGCTGCCTGCATAAATTGGTTGCGGGGAAAGGAGTCGCACCTTCAACCTTCTGGTTATGAGCCAGACGCGCTACTAGTTGCGCCACCCCGCGATTTCAAAGAACAGGGCCAATGTAAATGACCCTCTTTAAAACGTCAACAATAAATTAAACTTTTTTTTCAGCCAGCGCAAAATTATTTCTTTTTCCACGGCCACGTCAGCATCATCATCCGTTTAGGCGCAAAACCAAGGCCAGTGAAGTGATAAACGTAGGCTTGCATGCCCGGTTTGTCCAGGTCTGGAAAAATAATGTTCCAAGTTTCGGGGACGAGCACCAACTTTACGCTTGAGCTGCTCTGCACAATCCAGTTGAACATGGCCTGTTCGTGCCAGCCGTACGTGCCGAAAATGCCTTCGGCGCAAACTCCAGGCTTGCGGAAGTCGTTGGCGGTCAGAAGCCTTGTTTCTTGCGCCAGGCGCTCGAAAATACCGAGGTGCATTTCGCTGGCAAGAAAGAAGCCCCCGTTGAAGAAACGGTCCAAGTAGACCGCAGGATCACACGTTTTGCCAAATCGGACCTGCATCTCCTCGATCCAGTTCGCGCGCACTACGAGGCGGGCTAGGTCGCGGTAACGTTGACTGAAGCGTTCCGAATCGTCGCGGACGGCAACGAATTCGTCGTAGCCGTAGATGTCAAACGGGTTTGGGGCTTGGTCAGAGATCAGGCAGTCAGCATCGTAGTAAAGGTACCGTTCATAGCCCCGCAGCGAGACGACCCGTCCAAACTTCTCGAATGAGGGAGCGAGGTGGGGTTCACGACGGTGGGTGCATTCCACGTAGTCGCACCCCCAGCGCTGGGCGGCGGCCAGGTGACTGGCCCGCGCGTTAGGGCACATGAAGTCGTTGAAATTGATCGTGAAAAATACTTTGTCCATACGGTGAAAGAACAGAAAAGAAAGAGCGCGGTGCCTACGAAACACCGCGCTCAGGGGCGGTCCGTTGCGGATCGCCGTCCACCAGTTGGTCAAGCGGGCCAACACGCGAATTTTTTTTTTACGCTAAGGATCGAACGGATGCCCGGCAGATGCCCTGTACCGAAAGAGCGTTCTGGACAAGTGCCTCGTGCGGGCTGACGTCGGTTTTGGCTTTTTTGACAAAGGTATAGGCTTCCAGCACGTCGATGTTCTTGGCGCATGCGAGGTACAGCGCTACGACTGTTGCGGATCGGCTTCGTCCTGAATGGCAGTGGACCAGCACTTTCCTGTGGGTTTTTAGCAGGCTGTGCAGACAGAGCACGGCGGCGACGATGAGCCCCAGCGCATTGCCTGGTCCATCGATGAGGCCCACTTTGTGCCGCAGGTAGGTGGGATAGCCCACGCCATGAACGTCGAGGTCAAAAGCCACATTTAGGATCGCGGTTACATCCTCGGGGGCTTTGGCGTCTTGCGAGTTGCCAATAGCGATATTTTCGGTGATGAAAATCATGCTTGGAAGAACGGCGTTCTTACTGGTAGCCGTGGTGACACAGATGAATAACCCCTCTTGGAACGTTGACTGGGAGGCGAGAATTTTTCAACGTATTCTCGGCGGCCACTAATTTCATGGGCTGGATGGAGCGCTGGATGATGGTGGCAAGGCCATCATCGACAGCTTTTTGGCCCGGGGCTCCACAAACTTGCGCAGTCTCGTGTAGTAATCGGGGGTCTTGGCCAGGTGCTGCTTGGCGATAGTCGTGGCCAGGCCCTTGTTGGTTGTGTGTTCGCCCTCTTCATCGGTGCCCAGGGCCAGCTCCTTTTTGCGAAAATGGCCCTTAGGTGTTGGTTTGATCCCGCAGGCATCGAGCATGACCTGGTCCAAAATGTGGCGTGCTTTCATCCCCCTAACTAGTGTTTTGGGCCGCGCAACACTCTGTTGTTAACGGGATCGATGGGGTACCACCGTTTGTCGATGCGGTCAAAGGCTTGGGTGATACCACGTTGTCTGGCTTCGGGCAAGATGTCCCGTAATTGTCCGTGCAGCTTTTTTCCGTCAAGGAGTTGGATCATCCATTGGGCAGACGGGATGGACGGAACATTGTCGGGGCTAGTCCTTTTCAGGGCATAATTGGTTCGGCTCATACTGGGTAGAACAGCATGTGCTCTTCAGGCACCGGTGGGCGCTGCTTTACTTTTCTTCCACTCCTCGAAACTGGGGATCTCGCTCACAATAGCCCAGCCCGTGCGCAGCATGCCATGCGCGACACCGTCTTTTATGGGGTATCCGATGGCGGGAACTATGCCTAGGCCCACCGTGCTCAAGTCGTAATAGCCGTGGAATACGCCGTGCACAGCCTGCCCTTGCGGATCGCGCATAACGATCGGTAGTCCTGGGGGAGCTTTCATGCCAGCGGTGCTTTCCTTGTGCATTTGGTAGGCGTACTTGCCAAAACGTTTACGATTTAGAGGCGTCATCGGGGCGTAACGGTCCAGTTTGCCTCGGCGCAGCAGGTCGCCCACATCCTTTCCCGCGCGGCGCGCTCCGCCCACGGCGTTGCGGGCCAGGGCCTGCATTTCCAGCGGGTCACGCAGGTACTTGTCGATGTCTATTCGCCCGTGTTCATCAGAGTAATGGTCAAGTTTGTCAGCGGTTATCTGTAGAGGATCGCCTCCGCTGGCGCTGGCGCTGAGCATCTGATCGCGATGGGTCAATTCGTGCTCGATGACGATGCGCAGGCGCTCGTCTTCCATCCTAAAAATCAGGGGGTTGAGAGTGATCCATTCGCCGTTCATGGCCCCCACCGCCCCCGTAGCCTTAATGGCGGGGTCGTCGGGGTCGAATCGGATATAGGTGCCTTCCAGCTTCTCGTTGGCGTCCTGCCAGGTAGGCGCGGAACGGATAATAGCCAGAATGTCTTCGACCTCGTCGGAGGTCGGTCCAGTCAATAGTTCCAAAATTTGGCGCGCTTTCACCACTATAGATATCTGGGCAGGCTAGGGGTTTCCGTCTACCCAGAAGCCAAAGGCTTCCGCCAAATCGGCCCGAAACTGTTCGCGGGCCTTTTCCGTCGTGCTGCGCAGGACGTAGGCAGGGTGCCAGGTAGGCAGTACGGGCCAATTCTTGAATGTTCGGTATGTGCCTCTCACCTCGCTTATCGATTCGTTGACGCCAAGGCTTTCCAAAGCCGTGCTGCCGAGGGTGATGATGATGCCCGGGTCGAGGATCTCAATCTGGGCGTACAGGTAAGACAAGCATTCCACCAGTTCTATCTTGGCAGGAGCACGGTTGGAAACGCCTAGCGGAGGGTTTGGGCGGCACTTGAGGGCATTGGCCAGAAAGACGTCTTTGCGCTCGATCTCAAATTCGGCCAGGACCTCCATTAGCAGTTGACCAGCTCGGCCCACGAAAGGCAGGCCGATGGCGTCCTCGTCCATTCCAGGGGCCTCGCCGATGAAAAGTACGCCATCCCGCCGAACGGAACCCTCCCCGGGCACCGCGAGCGTGCGCACTTTGCTTAAAGGGCATCGCTGGCAGGTAACGATTTGGCGTTCGAGGTAGGCAAGGCGCTCGGCGATCGTGGCCCCAGAGTACCTAGCGAGGGCAATGGAATCTGTTCTCACTTGGTGAAAGAACTGTTTTGTTTATGACAACGTTTACTGCTGTTTGTTTGGCGCTGATAACCGTGTTTGTGGTCCTGGCCATCGTGTTTGTGCACTGGGGCATCATGGAGAAAAGGCGCAGTCGGGCCTTAAAGACGCTGCAAAAGGAGTGCGCCGATGCCTTGAGAGACTTGGAGGCTGCGCGTCAGGCGGTGCATGTTCCTTTTGCTGCATCCGAATTGCGATCCGAAATAAAATCCGCTGAGGTTAAGCCTCCTGTTGTTGGTTTAAAAGCCATACCGGCGGATGCGCCCTTGCGGCCTAGGCCTCGTCGCTAGGGTCCTTATCGGTCAGGTCGGTGCGGTCGATATAAAGGTGGTTCTCCAGCCATTGCAGCGCCTCGCTGACCCGATTTTCGTTGCTTTGCAAATCATCAGCGATCCAGCGGGATCTCGGCGTGTTTTCGTAAAAGCGGAGCGAGTCCAGTACCCTACGCCGGAAGGGCGTTAATTTGTCTGGCGTTTTTTTGAGCACCTTACCTTTGAGCAAAAAAGGAGAGCGCTTGCCCGTGGTCTTTTTGGGAGATTTAGACGGGCGCGCCTTCTTTTTGAAATAGCGTTTCCACCGCAAAATACGCTGCTCGACTTCCGCGATCACGTATGGGTTTTTGATGCAGGCTTTTCTGCTTTTCCAGAGATACTCAAACTGCTTGAGGTCGCTTGATGTAATTGGTTTCATTTCGTTACAGGTTTTCAGTGAGCTCCGTCCATCGGTTGGACACTTCGCGCAGCAGGCGCTTGTGCTCTCTTTCGGTTTCCACGGCGGCATCCCACTTGTCGTCATCGCGCACACCGACAACCTCGTCGCGGATCAGGTCGGCGATAACCCTAGGCTCCAGGGCATCCAGCTCCCAGGATTTGTCTCCCCAGTGGGCGATGTAGGATTCGGATCGGCTGTCCGTGATTTTGGCCGGGTTAGGCGGTGGATGATACTGCTCGATCTGCTCCATTGTGAGGGCAAGGCGGCGTAATTCGATGTCGTGGCCAGCAAACTCAGATAGTCGGGCCTGGATGTCGCGCGTCATGTCAATGCCTGACGGGTCATGATCGCCGAAGTGGATCACCAAAGGTTTTTGGCCGTTTTTGGCGTAGGCAGCAAGGCGCATGGCTGCCGACCACATTTCGCTTTGGCTGGTGTAGCCACGGCAGGAGAAGAAGGGGACACACATCTCGTTGCAGATGCCCTCGATGACGCCGACAAGGGCGTCCTTCTCGATCCAACATTCTACCCGGTAGGGCTGGTCGTCCCACTTGTCGATCCGAAACTGGGAAGCGCAAGCGGAGATCAGTTCCGTGGGGCTGCCCCAGTGTGATAGACTGCGCAAATTGCGCGTGCGGTCCACGATTGATTCCCAGTCGATGAGGCCAGCCAGGCGGGCATCGTTGATGATGTCGCCCAGGTTTTTGTACTCGCGCTGGTTGTTTGGGATCAGGCCCCGGCTGACAAACTGGTAGAAAAGCTGGCGGAGCGTGAGCTCGAATCCCTGGGCTCGGTATTCCGCGATGATGGCATTGGCCTTGGTGATCTTGGCCGCGCGGTCGGCGTTGAAGTTCTTTTTTCGATAACAGATACAGGGCATTCTAGTTTCCTGGTTAGACTTTTAAGTGTAGGTTCATGCTTATTCTATACCGTCTGGCGGCGAAGTTTTAACCCCCAGTTCGCAGATTATTTTTCAACAGCGCTAATAATCCTTCACGACGTACAGGGTCATTATTCGCAAAGGTACTCCTGCCAAAACGCTGTGGTAGGCGTAGCCGTCGTCGGCGGCTCGCTGGAGCAGCTTTTCCATCTCGCGCATCCACTTGTCTGCCGGGGGCAGGGCGCGGCTGGCGCGGACGGTAACCTTGACCTTTCCACAGGACGGGCATTTGTGGGTGTAGCGGGTGGCTGTAAGGCCATCAGCGGAGGTGCCAACGACGTCTTTTCCTTCCTGTGACCAGGTGTGGCGGCAGAGGGACATATTTTTAGGCGTGGTAGCCAAAGCCCGGGCTGGCCGTAGCGTCGGAAAAGTTGATTCTGGCGATCTCGGCCTTGGCCTGTCGGCGCACGAGCTTGCCCGTTTTGCGCTTCCACCGGCGGCGGGCAATGCGCAGGGCCTGGTCGTGGTTGTTCCACGTGTCGTGCGGATTTGCCAGCCGTTCCCGCAGCCTCGATTCTTTTTTACTTGTAGGTTTCATTTAAACGCTGTGCTGTCTGTTCGGCTTGCACGCACTTCTAACATGGATCTCGAATCCAATCTGATGGCGGGCTTGATAACCGCACCAGCGGCAGACCCAGCCATAATTGTAACGATGACGGACCCATCGAGCCGAACAAGGCGGTGGAGGACAACAGCCTCCCGTTGAGTCTTTTGGCGTATTCATAGCTTTCTGGCGGGAGGCTGTGCCTCACCTTGGGCGTTTGGCTGGGTGGGTGTGGGAACGGACAGTGTTTTGGCGTAATGTTGGTCCCAACCGGGCTTGTGGCTAAAGGGTTCGGCGACTGTTCCTTCGTCAACGAGGAGAAAGGGCTGGAAGCAGCCGCCCGTGTTGGCAAAATAGCCCTCGTCCTTGAGTGTCGCGCCCTGCATGTTGTGGCCAATGGTTAAGAATGTAAGGCGAACGTGGCCCCTAGTCACGGGACCCCACAGCGCCACGTTGGCATTTCGGCCACGCCCAACGTACCAGCGGCCTACGATCAACTTTTCCCGAGGAATTTGTTTGAGGGGCATAGGCTTAGATCGGAGGAGCAGGCGGCGCGCAGCTCTTGTTTGCTTCGATTTCGGCCAGCATGGCGTCCACTGTCTCGGCAAATTTGTCAGTGATGTAGGGCAGCTTTGAGGTTACGGTTCGAACAATGTCTTCGGCTAGGTGCACAAAGGTGTCGCGGTCGCTCTTGTTGATGCTGGCCTTTTGATGCATCAGCTTGGCTTCGGCGACGAAGTTGGCACATTGTTCTTTAATCTTGGCCATTTTTTCCCGGAACTCGGCGGCAACGCGCTCCCGTGGAATGGTTGGATCGGGCGGTGGGTCAATGCTATGGCCATCGAGCCATGTTATGGTGCAAGGCACGCCACTGCCTCGATTCGAGGTGGTCATAAACTGGGCAAACTGCAAGGGCGACACGTCTACGCTGATCAGACGCTTTGTCTCGCGCACACAATTTACGATAGCGCTGTCGTCTTCGACGAGGGCAGCAGCGCTGATCACAATGCGGATGCAGTTGTAACCAGGCACAGCCGTTCCGAATAGCCGTGATCGGCTGCCGTTGTTGTTGTAGATTGCCGAAATCATTCCGTAGGCGGGATTAGATGTTTCTTTCATGCTGGAAACAGGTCAAGGTTTTGGTTGTCGTCGCGGACGAGGGTGTAACCCATCAGCAACAGGATCATTTCGGTGGTTTTATCGCAGCCACCTGTGATACGAACAGTTTTGTGGGCCGCATCAAATTTCAGGCAGCTGTTGTTGCGAGGTATAACCCAGGATGTGGACCCAAGGCGCTCGATATGGGCTTTCATCCAGTCGATAGCCTTCTGGAAGCTGGCCTCGTCCTGAAGCAGGAATTTCTGCTCGGTTTCAGGCAGACGATTGACGCGGAGTTGGCGCACTGATCCAACGCCTGCAAATACGTTTCTGAGGCCATGGACCGCGATGCGGACCACTAGGCGATGGGCGACGGCATGGAACACAGCGCTATCGCTCTGGAGGACCAGGGAAGCCCTCGCGTTGCTGATGCCAATATTTTGGCCACGCTCGCCTGGGCTATGCCCCGGTTGATCTTCGATGGGGAAATCGGCGAGAGCAAAATTCCAGTCGCCGTTGTGACCTTCCCAGAGGCGGGTGCCACCTGGGGCAACGTGTTCAACCCACTCAATTTCGCCCCGAAGGCGAGTGCCTAGGTCAAGCGTGAGTTCCTGGTTGTACCCCTCCATGGCGAGCAGGGCAACGAGATCAGCGATGCAGTCAGACATAGTCAAACGGTAATGGGTTAAACGATGGTTGTTATCAAGTAGCGGCGGTCAAGGTCATGCACCTGCGATTCAAGGATGGTATCGCCCGGGCGAAAGAACCGTTCGAAGAGTGCGACTCGGGTGCTGCCTTCGATCTTGGACACGACAAAGGCGGGATCTTTAGGATCGGTGGAATCGACTGTTCTGAGCGTGATTTTGACTTTTACTGGTGACATACGGTTTCAGGTTAAGGGGGCCATTTTTGCTGCGCCAGCCCTGTTTTGCGCCCGCCAGCCGTTTTGCTGAACGTGCGCTCAATTTCGCAGAAAATGATTATCCTGTCTACATAAATTTTAACAAAAGTCACAAGTAACTGATAGCCAGCACAATCCAGGCTTAATTATTTTGGGGTTCGGCATGCTATTTTGAGCCGAGTAATTAGGGGAAAAGGCTCATTATGCCCGTGAAAATATCGAAGATTGATGGCAAGTTCAGGGTTTCGACGCCAAATCAAACCCACGCGTTTGGAACAACTAAGGCCAAAGCCAAGAGGCAAAAAAATTTGCTCAACGCGGTCGATCACGGATGGCGTCCAACAGGGCGGCCCGCGCGCGAGTCGATCCTGGCCGACGCCCACGCCCTGGTGGACCACCTCTTGGCCGAGGACGAAGACACGGATCAAGATCCCGACAAGCCGCTGGAGCGGCACCACACCGAGCCAACGAAACTGCGCGGGGGCCGCTACGGCAAGGGCGTGCAGGGCAAGGGTAAGACGAGTGGTAAGTTTACGTTTCCTGGGAACTACCGGGTGGGCCATGCAATCAAGAACTGATCTTGAAGGGCAAGATTACCGAATAAAACCAGGCAGGTCTTACTGGTTTGAGTATCGCTGCTATGAAGGGCACGATTCGGCAGATGCCCAGCTGTGGTACCGTTCGCACCAGAGAGTAGTGGTCGTAGAAATGGTAGAAGCTGGGGGAGGCAAAGATGAGCAAGAGCGCGGATACAATGGGCATCCGGCTGTTTTTAAAATCCGCTTTAGGGACGGATTTGAAGGGGACGCCTGTGAAGATGAACTGCTCGACAGCAGAGTGGAATTTTGTCGTCCAGATCCGCCAAAAATGACACCAAAATTACAGGCAGAGGCGCTTGTAAACGCGCTCTTGGAGCGGGACGATATAGGCCAGGTGCCCATTCCCCGGTCGGCCAAGGCCTACGCGCGCATGCGCAGCCCCATTCTGTTTACGAAAGGTGGCCTGGCCAAGGTGAACCTGTACATCGACCAAGTGGCGGACACAACCAATCAGCAGGACAAGAAGCAGGGGTTCAAGAACTACGACGGCAGCGCCTACACCGGCAAGCGGGTGAAGGCAAAAGAGCCCAAGTTTGAGGCCGAGGGCGCGAAAAATTGGATGAAGAAACTCGGGATCAGACGGACGCGCAACATTACGGTCGATCGTGATCCGAACAATGATGGCTGGTTTCGCATCCCAGTCTTCGATCGCAAATTGAGGATGTGGAACATGTTCAAGCCCGAAACCAATGCCAAGACGGAGATGAGGGATCGGTTGCAGCTGCTGGTCCGAACGCGGGCGGGGTACGAGCCGGGGGACATCTTCCTGACACCGTTCGGGCATTTCCTGGTGACGGATAGCCTTGGCATTAAAGAGGTTTAGGACTCAGCGATGAGGACCCCAATGATCATGATGACGCCAAAAATAGTGACAGCAGCCAAAACGGCGAAAACAACTCTGGCCAGAATGAACAAAAAGTTCAGGACAGGGTGCTGCTTAGTGTACTGTTCGCGCTCTTGTTGTTTTTCAGCGCGGGCAGCATGTTCAGCGTCCTGGGCCGCTGTGACAAGTGATAAACGCTGGCGTTCTTCGGCCTTGGCTAATTCAATCTCGCGGGCAAATGCTGCCGTGCTTGCGCGCTGCTTGGCTTCCTCGATTTCAGGGGCGAAGATTCTTCTGAAGGTTGCGTCCGCCAGGTCGTCGTCGGGGCAACGGTGTCTGGGGACTTCGCGGTCAACGTACACAACTCGTGTCTGTGGGGAGGAATGGGATAGGAATCCAGATACCACTCCTGATACTATGCCGACCTCTAGTAATGGGTTCATGGTTTGAATCTCGCTCAAAACGTTAACGGCGTCAACATAATTATTCAACAAAGTTCAAAATGACCAATTGGGAAGAAACGACGAAGGCGATGAAGGGCTTGGGCCAGGCGGCCAAGGAGTCTGGACAGCATTTCGAGCATGCACACGAGTCGGTTGTCAGCTTGGGCAATGCGCTGAAATTAGGCGTTGGTTGGGCCATCTACCAAAAAGGAAGTGAAATCCTCAAGGGCATTGCTATAACGTCTAAGCAGCAGCTGGCTACGGAAATGAAGACGTTGGAAGAGCGAAAAGAGGCGCTCCACACCCTCAAAACCGAAATCGACGACGTAAAACAGTCGCTTCTTTGGACCAAGGAGGAACACGATCTTAAGCATGAAACTTACGCTTTAGGCATAGCGTCCCTAATCCAGCAGGAAAAATACCTCTCGGTAGGCAAAGTTTTTTATACCCTATACTCGGACTACTGGCGTAAGAATTGGCTGCTGGTAGCGGTCACAGGCACTTGGCTTAAGCTGACCAAGGAGGGAAATCGTGATATCCACCTTCTGAACGAGAGCTTGGCCCAGACAAATGCTAGTTTCAGCGAACGATACCGCTTAGTCGCGAAAATCAATCTGGTTCAGCGTGATCTGGGGGCCTCAGCCCAAACCATGGCGGACGCTTCGGCAGCGTTGGTGGACTACGGCATGGAACTGGAAAGCTCTTTTGGGGCCAACCTCAAGCTGGTAACCATGATGAAGGAAGGCCTTAACGTGTCTGCCAGCACCGGCGCGAATTTGGTGACCGTCTTCGAGCGGGGCCTAAAGCAGTCGGCCAAAGACGTGGCTGACCTGGTGGCCAGGATCGCTTCCCAGACGGGCTTGGCGGCTCAAAAGGCGGCCCAATACGCGGTGGAACTGGCCCGGGGCCTGCGCCTGTTGGGGCCTATGCGCGTAGATGCCACTGGCGTGGCTAGAGTCGTCGAGGGTCTTGCCGCGCGCGTAGAGGAGATGGGGGGCAATTCCGAGGTGGTCGTCCGCATGTACAAGCAGATGCTGGGCGGCACAGCGGAGTCGTTTATGCTGCGGGGTCGCGCGGGAGTTGGGGTTGGTGCCATGGGCACAGAATCTGGGGCACAGTCAGCCCTGGAGGGATTGGCTAGGTCAATGCAATCAGTTGTGCGGGCCGCGCCAGGGACCAACATGTATGTGGCCCAACTCCAGGCAGCGGCGGAGCTGCATGGCATGGCAGCGGAAGACGTGCGAGACTACCTGGAAGCTATCAAGATGAGCGCTCGCCCGCTGACCGAGGTCCAGGCCTTGCAAAAAGCCTACAACAACCAGACGCAAATGGTGGGCAAGGCTTGGCAGCAGATGCGGGAGTCCTTGATGTCGCTATACACGCGGGCGATGATTCCGTTTTTGAACTTTTTTGCTCCATTTGTGCGTGGCTTATCCCAGGCCGTTAAATGGGTTGCTGACACGAAGGCAGCCTTGTTCGTGGCTATGTTGGGGGTGACCAGCGGCGCGGTAGCTGCGGGGTGGGCCATGGTCGGCCTGAGTAAAGCAATGTGGAAGTTTGCCGTCCAGGCCAATTTAGACGCCATCTGGCCTGGACTTGGAAAATTAGGTTCCGTTCTGCGTGGGCTCGGTGGGGCGGCCAAGGCTGGGACAACACTGAGCACCTTTGGTGGCTTTGGAACCTCGTTGGGAGGAGGGGCTGCTCGGGCTGGGTTAGGCCGGTTTGCTGCGTTGGGTATCGGTGGCCCATTGGGGGCTATTTTAGGAGCAGGACTGGCCGGTGCAGCCGTTGGAACGATCATCAACCAAATGATGCCCCAGAGCTGGCGGGACACAGTTGGTAACTTGCTTTCCAAAATTGCGGGCAACACTGGACTAGCAGTCAAACTGGCGCAGCCTAGCAGTTATGGAGTGTCCAAGCAGGTCAAAGTATATGACACGATTGAACGGCTGGCCCGTGTCTTAGCGCAGAAGGTAGTCGCGGGCACAGCAACCACCGAAGGAACCACCGCTTTGATGAAAGCGTTTGCTTCGCAGACGCGCGTAGACTTAACGTCATCTGGGGCAGCGGCTAGCTTTCAGGCGGAAGTGGCCCGCAGGGTAAGCGAGAAGGTTCGAAAAGCAGCCTACGGTGAGCAGCTTAAAGGCATAACTGAGTTCGGTCCCGAAAGAGTTCGCGCGGAGAAGTTGAATACAGATCTGGAACAGCTGGATGCGCTTATGCGCGGTGTGGACATAAACAAACAAGTGCGGGATACATCCCAAAAGTTGCTGCGTTTGAAACAAGAGCAGGAAATTGCTCGAAAAGAAGACGAGCAGGCAACCGCATGGTACTGGCTGATGCACCCGTTCGGAGGGCCTTCGGATGATTTTGCTGTAAGGCGGCGGCTTAATGGATCTTACGGCTTTGGCAACTATTAATTCCTATGCCTGCAAATTTAAAGCGAAAAAGCTATCCAGGCTGTGGCCGTTTGATTGTTCTACAGCAGCAGGGCAATCGACCTCTGTACGACTTGAATGCTACCGAGAACTACCAGGGCATGGTATCGATAAATTTCCCCGCGATGCCTGAAACTATTGAGTTGGTCCGAACAACGGATTACCAAGTAGTCACCAACCCAGCTTTTCCTGACGGCATTCATCAGTATAAGGGCACTTCGCCCTTAAAAATTCCAGTTAAATTTGAGCTGCACGCCTTCGATAAGGAGTACTGCCCCAGAGGCGTTTTAAGTCTTTTGCAAGTTGCGTCAGAATTGCATGCCTTAACTCTTCCATTTGGACCAGAAACTGCACTCGTCCAGGCAGGTGAGGCCGCGACAACGGTAGATGGCTCTGAAAAAGGCCAAATTCACAATGCTGATCCCAATTCTCCTGCGGGGCGGCTAGAGGGCACCGGATACAACATTTATCCACCAGCTACGTGTTACCTGGAACTGATTATTACCGACCGCACTTCCCCAGGCATTGCTTGTATAGGTTACGTGTCCGAAGTAAATGTTACCCTGCACGGTCCCTGGCTGCGGGGGCCGGGCGTTGCGCGCAACCTTCCAACGCGCGGTGACTTTTCCTTCACGTTTGTCCACCACCCTGGCCATGGTAATACCTGGAACTTTGGTCAAAAGGACTACACTGATCAAATGGAGGCCTCGGCCTATGCGAATACGGTCAAAGAGAGGCTGTTTAATACCCACCACCTGCTGACGCACACCAACTACCATGGGTTTAACGACCCGCTTTAGTCCCAGCGATAGGTGGTGCCCGTGGTCTCCTTTACCGCCGTCAGGATGTAATCGGCGTACGACGCTGCCTCGGGAGTGTGGCTGACCACAAAAATCAAGATGCCGTAGCGGCTGGCGATCTCCTTCATGTAAGCCAGCGCCGAACGGCGCGCTCCCTCTTCCTGGTTGGCCAGGATCTCGTCGTACCATCGGTAGCCAATCCGCGCAGCAACACCGCCTACTTCGGCCAGGGTTTCCGCGACGATAAGGTTTGTCAGGCTGGCCTCACCCTTGGAGTTCCCCTCCACGCGGCTGGCCCCGTCAGGGTTGTCCACCGTGATGTTCAATTCGGCCTTGTCACGGCCAGACACAAGCTCGCGTGAGGTGCTGTAGTTGACCTGGATGCAACCGCCTGTCATCAGCGTGCTTATGCGGCGCGAAGTCTCGTTCAGTGGGCCAATGGTGTCGCGCAGGATCATGTTCGGAATGCCCGCTGGTCCGAAAGCTTCCTGCCAGTACACCGCTACTTGCAGCGCCTGCTCGTCCTCTACAATTTTAGCCGCTGAGTCGTCTACCGCCTTCTGGGCGCGTTTTAGATGAATCAGCCTCTCTTTGATTGATGTTTGGGCCTCGATAATCCTCGACTTGTCTGGTCCTTTTCCGTACCGAGCCACGTCGCACTCCTGGTTGGCCACGTCTTCGTAAACTTTACGGTTGGTCAATTCCAGATCCTCATACTCCTGGCTCAGCTCGTCCACCGGGGCCTCGGCGCGCAGATCAGCCAGATTCGTTTCAATTTCTTTCAGTTTGGCCTCTGCTTCGTTTACGGTTTTACCTTTGGCTTGGGTCAGGCCCGAGGCAACGATCAGGGCAGTCTGCGCCGTTTTGACAGCGGCCTGGGCTTCGCTAAGGCTGGCCTGGGATGCTTGCTCTTCCCAAGGCTTGCCGCAGGTGGGACAGTTTTTTGGGGCGGATTGAAGGGTGGCCAGATCTTTACGGCAACGGGCCAAGGTCGTTTGGGCGCTCGACTCCGTCGCTTTCAGTGTGGATCGGCTGTCTTTGGCTGCTTCGCATTTATCCCAGGCGCTGTTGCGCTCGATCTCCAGCGCATGCTCTTTTTCCGCATTGATGCCGATGCGCCGATCAATTTCTTTTTTGATGGTGGCCATTTTCGTTTCGTTAACGGAAATGGTGCTGCGGCTGTCTTTCAGTCTGGCTTTGGAAACGGCCAAATTGACTTGGTAGGTTTTTGCCTCTTCTTCGTAAACATTTTTTGCTTCGTCCAGTGAGGCTTGGGCGGCTTCCAAGTCCGTGTTCCGTTCCGCCAAATCGTCTTGGAGATGCTGGTGGCTGTCGCGGCTGGTGCGCAGGTCATTCTTAAAGCGGTTGACGGTTTGATTGGCTTTGGCCAAGTAATCCGTCCAGGGCGGCTGGGCGAGGGCTGCCATCAGTATTTCGACCGAACTGCGCTGGCTGAGGCTGCTAAACTTGAGGGAATCACCGTCCAAATACACCGTCCAGGCCGCCAGGTCGGCGGGCACCGTCAGAATTTTGGCTAGGTCAGAGCGGGTGTTGGCAAGCCGATCCCGCCAAACCTGTTGGCCGTCATAGGTGAAGCGCAGCGCTTCGCTGTCTGGATTTAGCTCTGGGGCTTTGAAGCCAGTTTCGACTTGGAGACTTTTGCCTTTGTGGGTGCAGTTGAGCACCACCAGGGTGTTGCCCTGCCCTTTGTAGCTGTAGCTGCCCAGCAACGAGTAACGGCCTGGCACGCCCAGGAGAGTGCGGCTGATCGCCTCTCCCAGGCTCGTTTTCCCCGAGCCGATTGTGCGTAATTTGCTCTTTGACACCAGGTTAAGGCCCTGCACGACAACGAGGCCTTTTTCTGGAAAGACCAAGGTGGCTTCGCGCACAGTAGCCCAATTGCGGAGCGTGATCGATTTAAGGCACGTGTCAGACATCAGATGGAAGAACGCTATTTAAGACGATGCGAGTGCTGGTCACATGGTAGGATGACAAATCCTGTTTCATATTTTTTGGCAGAAATGCTGACGTTCGATCAGTTGTTCCGAAAGTCGGACCCTGGTCGCGTGAAGCGATCCGCTACGGTCCGTGGCCCGCCGCTAGAAATTGACGCGCACAGCGACCACGTCTACCACGTCTTCAACTTCAAATCCTTTCCGTCTACCACGGGATTGAGGCATCACGGATACATTAAGTTCGTGCGGCCCAAAACTGCGGGAAAGAAAGCCTTGCCGCTGCAACACGTGCCCTGCGTTGTGGATTGCACGTGCCCTGACTTTCGTTACCGATTTGCCTGGCTTATCAAGCAGAAGGGCAGCTCCCAGGTAGGCCCGCGCAGCATGAATCAGGCGTGGAATCAGCCGCCGATCCATACGAACCCGCACAGCCGAATTAGTCTGTGCAAACACATACTCGCCGCGCGCGATTACATCTACGGCATGCTTTCGCACTTCAGCGGGGAGCCCGACACGGAGGAGAAGCTGACGCAGTTGGTAGGCTATGCCAACCGGCGCTGGAATGATTGGCAGGGTCAGTCGGACAATGCCAAAGAGCGCGAGCGCTGGTTCAAGGCCGCCAAGGCCGCCAGGGCGCAGGGTCTTCCGCCGCCTCCAGGACCTGTGCCGATGTACCGTCCTGGTGCACCCAAATTAGGTCAGATGGCAGCGAGTCCTTCGCCTGAACTGCCGCCCCCAGAAACGGAGCCCCCCAAACCGCGAGGACCGGTGCTGCCCAAGGCGGGCAGGCCAACTACGGGGCCGTTTCCTCCTCTTCCTAAGCTTCCACCCGAACCGCCGCCATTAGCGGTGCCTCCAGCGGAGCGCGGGAGGGCGCTACCGTCGTATTCGCCGCCTGAATTGCCACGAGCGGGCATGGCTGGAATCGTTCCTCCCGGTAAACGCGGGCGAGGATTGCCTCCCATAGGAAGAGGCTACCGCGAAAGTTTAGTGAGCAGTGTAGATAAATTAAACGGGTCTCGCTACGGCGTAGATCAACAACAAATTGAGAGTATGAGAAATCTCCAAGAAGCCATTAAGGTCGTCGAAGAAATCGAACAGGACGAGCTTGCGGCTGCCAGTAACGCGGACAATTTGGGTGGCGCGGACGAGGGTAGCGCCATCGATGTACCGCCTCCGAGCGAGCCACCCGTCAGCGATGACGCCGTGGGTGCTGACACCCAAGGTAACGTTGTGCTGCAACTTCTGACGAGTATCAATGATCTCCTGGTCCAGCTGGTTGGGGCTGAGGAAGCTGAAATCGAAGGCGAGCCGCCTCTGCCACCTGAGGGTGAAGAGGACGAAGAGGGCGAAGAGCCCGTGGACGCCTTGCCCATGCCGCCTGACGAGGAGGAGGAAGAGGAAGACGACGAGTTTAAGCCCGGCCACGCCCCCGTGGCGCAGGACTAGCTCGACTTCGGACTCCACAATTTAAACAACGGCCAAACTATGAACTATCCCGGCGAGTACCCTACCCCGTTAATTCGCACAACCAACGTTCAGTGCCCAGTCGTGGCGGGGTACGTTACAGCCCGCCTACAGGTGCAGGGTGCGCCGCTCATCTCCGCCTCGGGCTGGACGGATAATCTGACGACGGTGAACCTGCACAATACTGGAGCCAATGCGGCGTCAATTTTCTTGCAGGGCACCGACGACTATGTGTCTGGCCCCCGCGAGAACCTGATCACGGTTCATGCGGGCACTGTGGCAATAGCCCGCGACGGCCACACAAGCCTGACGGTGTACCCGCGCCACACGTTCCTGGAGGTCAAGGGGTTCTCAGGCACGACCACCCTGCGTATGCAGCTCAGCTCCCGTCTGCGCTGGGACCAGTTGGGCTTCGACAAGACGGATGCTTTCTATCCGCCTTTCTTGTGGAACAACAAGAATCCAATAACGACATCGGTTTAAGCCCGACGTGCGGATAGCTGATTTTTAGCCTTCGGGCGCTAGGGCCAAATTGGTGTCTTGGACCGTTCGGTAAACCCCATTGCCTACGGCTACTCCAGAACCTGTGGTTAATTGAGACGCTCGGGCAGTTTGCAGGTTTAAGTCGTAGCCCGGGGCATTCTGTTCGTCTTCCAGCAGGTTTATTCCTTGATCGAGCAGGGCATTGGATTGGCCCTTAAGCGCCGTGAGCTCACCGCGATGCAAAATGTAAACGGAAGTTAGTTGGGACTTGCGCACCAAATGTTCTGCGCTGGCGACCAGCCACAATCCTGACCAGGTCGAGGACTGGCCTGACTTAGGATCAAGGTCAATGTTGAGAATATCGCCCGCGCGCAGAGGCCTGGTTTTGCTTGTCTGGAACCTGAGCCGATAGGTTTCCGCCCTCGCCGATTCGTACATGTTCTGGGCCAAATTGACGGCTTCCAAACCCCTGTTTTCGCTGAGGTGAAAAGGAAAATTGCGTTGTGCTCCGCTGACATTGTCCAGGCGCGATATCCAGTTGGAAAAGCGGGTCGCATTGCCGGGTACGCTGTTGACCTCCTGGGACTGACCGGTGTAGGGGTCGTGTCCTACCAAGCGGACGCCTGCGGAACCGGCGCTGATGCGTTCTTGGGGAAGATCTGTCATCTCCAGTCGGCTGGCGGCGCTGTTGTAGTAGGCAAAGTTCTTGACCTCAGACTGATAATCCACCGTGTGGAAGTGAAGGACGTTGTCGCGCATGAAAAACAGGTAATTGCCCCGCCCACGCGTGCTGCGGGCAATGCGGACCATGCGCCTGCGCACGAAATCAAAGTCCCCGCAGTAACTTTGAATCCAGAGCCCCTCTGTGTCCGTAGGCTCGATAACCCGATCCGAAATTCCGTTTCTGTCGGCTATTTTGGTCACAATGTCGCTGACTTTGCCCCGGTGGGCCGAGGTGCGACTGGATCGATCGATCTGGCCCAGGATATCGACTGTGTGGAGATTTATGAAGTGGCCAGCTGTGGGGCCTACGCCCTCAAACAGGCCACTGTAGCGTTTGACGTAGTGCAGTTGCCACGGCGACCAAACAACGTTGTCGGAGGTGCCAGTTCCGAGGCGAAACCGCAGCAGTGGGGTGCCATTGGCTTCCAGGGCCTTTAAGACGCGGTCGGCGTAATCGGCGCTGACGGTGTGGATCGCCAGGTCGCTGACCCCATATCCGTAAACATTTTCACTTATGTGGGCCGAATCGAAGCGAACAATGGAACTGTTCAGCCCCAGGGTATTACTAGACGGCAGAAGCAGCTCGTAGTTGACAAAGGCCTGTCCTTCGACGGGCGCGGTAATATTTTCGTTGGCCACGCTTTAACTAGGTCAGACCTCGTCCACTGTCGCAAAGACCTGTTCCAGGGTGTCAATCACGCGCTCGTCCAGCGACAGGCCGTAGAGTTCGATCGCGGCATTTTTTGGTTCGTTTAAGGCGACGAAGAACTGTTCCACGGTAGCAGGAGAGTCCAACAGAAGCAGGCACTCGGCGCTGTCAATTATCAGCGTTTCGTCTTCAACATCCAGGTAAATTATGGCCTGGCTGTCAGGGATGGCCTGCACGCTGCTGTCAGTCACAGTTTCCTTCAGTTCTTCCAAGAGGTGAACTAACGCGATAGGCTTTTGCATCGTCTATAGTTAGGTTGTGCGCTTTCTTGAACGCAAAGAGTGGACGTTTGACCCGCTGGCTTTTGGACGAGCTGATACCCAGACAGCACTCCGAATCCATCGGGAAGCCACGCGTAAATTTTCGCCAAGGCCCCCTCCCCGCTTCTTCGAGGTAGACCACGCCAGCTGCAAAATTGACTCGCTATGGCACGTTCCATTGGACAACAGAACGGTATTCAGCCGAACGCTGGACATCCCAGCCGTCAATAAATTCCAAAAGCCTGACTGGCGCTTGACCAAAATGGGAATTGTGCCCCAGCGCCGCGACAGTTTTATTCTCGATCATCTACTGCTGCAAGAGTTTGACTACTTTCCCGTCCGAGGTGACATGGTATTCTTTAACGGCTACCGCTACATGGTCATAGGCGTGGTGCTGGCCCCAGAAGGCTACTGGCAGCAAACGGGGGTCTGGATGGGGCTGAGCGTGGACTGCATTATTCCACCCGAGGGCGACGCCCGTCCGCAGCCCGACCTGAGCGTTGCAGCCCCCAGCGAGATGCCGGTCGTGGCAAAGGGGCCACTTCCTGAGGTATGACCCCTGGCCAAGAAATAGAGCAAACGCTGATGAGCGTCCTGTCCGATGCCCTGCAAGAAGGTTTGCGCAGCGGTAGGCGATCCGAAATAGAAGAGCGTCTGGTGGCCTGGTTGGATTTTACGGCCCGTAAAAAACCCGTTAGCGACCTGGAGCAGCGGCTGGAGCAAATGCGTAAACGAATTCACGTCCTGGCCCAGAGCTTGGACATAAATTGTGAGAGCGGTGTGGCGGTAGTTAAGGCATCGGGCGAATCGGACAGCACGTTGAAAATGCTGGAGCGTGGAACAGATTGGTTTGATCCCGCTGACGATGTGACCGAAATAATCGTAGCGGCAGTTTTAGGCTGAAGCAGACATCGAACGTAGATAATTCTATGAAGACGGAACGAATCGAACAAATTTTGACTGAGTGTGACGGCAGCCCCAGCGCGATCAAAGGAGCCGTTAACCGCATCCTGTCGGAAGACACGGATATCTCCGTTGGTGCCACCGTGGGCGTCGTGGAGGCGGAAACCTCAATGGGTATGGTCGGCAAGGGCAAGGTCAAATCGTTTTCGGCGGATAAACAGTATGCCGACGTTGAATTTGACGATGGCCGGGTTGTGCCCTGCCTGACCAACACCCTCTATCTTGTCGGCGCATAGCGATCGCCCTCGTTCTGCTTCGCATAGGTCCAAAAGCCAGTCGTTTGTTGGAACAAACGACTGGCTTTTCATTTTGCTACTTAAGGCATGCCGATCAATCGACCGGATAAGGTGATGGATGTGAGGCCGGGCAGCCTCGACGTCACGTCGATGCGCTACCATGAACTTTGGTTGCAGCGCTGGCTGTACGCCCACTTTTATGTTCGGGAGGGATATCCAGTGCCAGTGGTCTTCAGCACGCCCATGGATGCGTTCTCTTTGTTTTCCAAGCTTTGGGCCGACGAGAGCAATCCTTTCGCTTACCTTTTCGGCCTGAAAGATGCCCAGGGGACGCCGCTGTACGAACCCTATCCTTCGCCTGTGCGCTATCCGTTGATTTCGGTGTCACGCCAGGGCATAAAGTTGCGCTCTTACCAGAATTTCTCCACGCATCGTTGGCGGCACTTGAATTGGCCTACGGTAAGTGACACTCAGGCCGTCCCGGGCAAAGTTCAGGTGGGGAACGATCTCACCAAGTGCCAGTTGGGTGAGGTGATGGTTTCGCGCATGCCAATGGCCTTCGATTACCGGTTTCAAATCGACCACTTTTGCCTGCGTCCCGATACCCAGGCCTACTTTATCGAGAAGCTGCTGAACCAATTTTGGCGCACCGGCGGTGGAATTTTGCAGACCTGGATGGACATCGAGTACCCAGGGTGGGGCCACCAGTACATCCGAATTTACGCCGAAGGCGATATTGACAACCGCCCTCCAGACGAGACGGCTAACCAGGATAAGCATGTTGAATTTCGAACCTCGTTCACGCTGGTGATCGAGGGCTTTGATATCGACGTAGCGTACAAAACGTTCCCTGCGCTGTGGAAGCTGGTGGCCACCAGTGCTCGGATAGACGACTTGGATCGGCTGCTTTTGCCTTCGTTTACAACCGATCTTAGAGTGAACGGCACCAATCAGGTTTTGGATAGCCGTGTTGACATCCCGCCGTCAGGAACCTGCCAGTCCAGCATTCGTTACAACGACTATATCGAAAGTGGCAGCCAGCACATCTATGCAGGCATGACGCTGGGAGGTGGAACGGTCACTTACGCGTCTTACGGCACAGGCACCAATGCCATGGCCCAATACGTGGCCACGGGATCGGTGGTGTCCGCCGAGGCAGACGTTTTTGGCACCTACTTGATGACCGTTTTTATCAAGCATGGAACCTTTAGCGGGACGGCCTCTAGCACGACCACGACTTTTGGCACCTACGAAAGCGCAATTGTAGGCGCGGTGGCTGGCCCCGATCAGTTCGCCATGACGGTAAGTACTGTGGGAACGTCCTTGCTCATGGTCTGGGGCACAGATGCGGGCACGGACGCTTGGGCAAGCGTAAGCAGTTCTGTTTTCGGCACATATCAATTGGCATAGTATGAATGGAAATGTTTTTCCGACAAGCTACATGGGGCTGCGTGGCGCGATTCAGGTTAGCGTGCTACAGCGGGGCAGAGTGCTGCTTCGTCGCCCGCCGCAAAGGAATTTAATCCTCAATCAAGGTTTGGATCAATTTGGGTCCACGACGCTCCTGTCCTGTCTGGCCTATATGACCATCGGGACTGGATCGACGGCTACGGAAGTGGATTCAGGAGCAGTCAATATCTCTACGGCTAGCGGGTTGCTGACAGCGGGCTCTACTGGATTTTTGGCCGGTGACTCCACAGACGTGGGCAAGACGTTCAAAATGAAAAATCTGGGCAACGTCTACCAGGTTACTGCGCCCAGCAGCACCACTCAGTGCACGGTGACGCCTACCACGACCGCCGGTCCCGATACCTTCATTTTGTACCACACCCAGCAGACAGGCTTGGAGGCCGAAATAGCCGGTCAGCGTTCCGCCAGCTACCTGGCGGAAGTAGGGGCCAACGGATCGTCAACCGTGGCTGGGGTTACCACCCATATGCGCACGTACAACGGCTTGGCCCAGACCGTGGCCTGCGCCATAAACGAAATTGGGTTCAGCCCAAGCGCGACGGAGACCACCAACCTGTTTTCCCGAATCAAGCTGTCTGAACCGCTTAGCCTGGATGTTGGCCAACGGTTGCAAGTTATCTACCGGGTCGAAGTTTTGGTATCGCCCGTAACGCCGCTCACTTATGCCACTTCGCCTATCGGAGGCTGGGCCAGCGGCACGGGCACGCTACAGCACTCGATTATTCCGTCAGATTACGTCTCATCGGTCGATGGCAGCGCCGCTTTTGGCGTTAATTCGGCTGATGGCCTGCGTTATTCGTCGGTATTTGAGCCTAAATCGATCAACAACATCTCCGTGCGCCTGGACACGGATTCCAGCGCGCATCCAACCTACGGCAGCCTGGTTAGCACCGCTGGAACTACAGAGGACGCCGTGGCCTCGCTCAGCACTTACGTGCTTGGGTCCTACACGCGGGATAAGCAGGCGACGTTTGTGGAGGCCTACGGTAATCGATCGGATTGGCGCAGCTATTATCTGTACCAAGGTGTGGTGGGTTCAGGCCCCCGTTTTCTTTTTGATTCAGCACAGGCCAAATCAGATTCGTACGTGTTGACCTTGGGGGTGCGCACCACGTGGGGGCGCACGCTCTGAGAGCAAACGTAAACGGCAAGGTGTTCGAGGATCAAACGTAGTTATGGCGAACAAGATGTCGCGAAAGAAAAACAGAGGTAAGTAAAGTATGGCAAACAATATTACCGCCAAAACGTTCCCCGGCGTTTACACGAAGATCGTGGACCGAAGCTTTTTGATTCCGCAGGTGAGCCGGTTTCGTTGCGGGCTCGTCGGCGTTGCGCGCAAAGGGCCTTTCGACACCCCCACTGCGGTTCACTCGCTCACTGAATTTTTGGACACGTTTGGACTTCCGTTGGACGGCCAGTACTATCTGGCCAACGCGGTGGCCATCCTGTCCGACATCACCGACGGTATGAAGGTGGTGCGCGTGGGCAAGCACCTCCTGGAAAATTCGGGGGCGAAGTTTTATGCGACTACGGCGGAATCGGTCGGCACCATCGCTGGTTATCGCGAGGCCTTGATTTTGAGCCCTACGTTCCAGGGAGACGTGGTGTACGCCACAATGAAGCAGGCGGGCAAGCCGAGCACCGTCAATGCCCAGGTTGACTCCGTTGGAACCATCACGGATCACCCCACGCTTTCGGACGCCGCCTTGGTTCGGTTCACGATGAACGCAGGCGATCCGTTTCCAGTCAAAGCGGCCTACGACAGCGCGGGAGCGGACGTTTACTATTCGGTGGGTGTGCCAGGGGCCAATTCTGCTGAAGCCGTCTTGTACACCACAACGTACGGGTCCAACTCGACGGATTACGAGGACAATCCCATCTATGGTGGCCCGCTGGCCTTGACCTGTTCTGGCCAGAAAGGTGCCTACGAATTTCAGTTGAGCGCCGCCTGCATCCCGCAGTACGGAGCGCTGGTGGCAAACGACCGCTTGAAGATCAAGCAGCCCTACCGGTCCACAACCTGGGAAGTCATGGTGAAGCAAGTTTTGCCCACGGGTGTGGTCAAACTTGAAACCAGCGACCGCACGGACAAGGGATACCAAGCCCTGTCGCTGCAAGACAACTACACCAATGCCACAATCCACCGCAGCTCGGGCAAAGTCGCGCACCTGTACTTGCAGGCTGCCTCAGCAGGTGATTGGGCAAACGGTGAAGACCCCAGCACGGGATTGTTCGTAAAAGTTCGGCCTGGCGGCCCTTCAGGCACCAAGAAGCTTGAAGTTTACGAAAATGGCGCTCTTCGGGAAACGATCGACGGCTTGTTTGACGGCGCGAGCACGGGCACAAACAGCTATGTTTCGCGCATCAATGCCAAGTCGGCCTACATCACTGTGTCCGAGGTCTTTAGCTCTCCGAGTACTGACCCTACCACGCAGTTTATCCCGGCCAATTATGCCTACGGTTGGGCTAGCGGGACGCCGGTTAACGCTGGAGTCGGCGATAGCGGCGGCTGTTTCAGAGGCGGCTACAACGGTGAGGCCGCGTCCTCTACCGACTTCGTTGGTGGATTCGATACGACGACGGAGCGTTTCACGGGTATCCAGTCCTTTGTGGACACCGACAACGTCAAGATCGACATCTTGGCCTGCCCTGGCATCACGGATGCCACGCCTGGCTCGACGCCAAACGATACCTATGAGCCGTTTAGCGATGCGGACACGACGGGCGTCCATCGCAAGATGGCGGAGGTGGCGCGGGCCGTCAATGCCTTGGCCTTGATCGAGGTACCGCCCGGCATCAATGCACGAGGCGCGGTTGATTGGCACAACGGCACGGGTCTCTACTCGGGACGTGGCCGAATCGATAGCTGCAATATTTCCTGCTTCTGGAACTGGTTTACGATCACTGATCCGTTTACGCAGGAAGACAAGTGGGTTCCGCCCACCTTGGGCGCACTGCGCTGTCTGGCCTACACCTTCGACCGCGATAAGCCCTGGTACGTGGCAGCGGGCGACATTCGCGGGCTTATCCCTGAGGCCAAGACGGTTGAATTTGAGCACGTTAGCGAGGAAACGAAGCAGGCGATGTACGGTAATGGCCAGTCGGTCAATCCGATATTGCTGGATGGCGGGCAGATCAAGATCTGGGGCGAGCGCACGATGCAGATCGCCGAAAGCCGCCTGTCGGCTAACCACAACGTGATTCTCGTCAATTACGTGGTCAGCAACTTGGCCACTGTTGGCCGTAGGTTCGTATTCGAACCCAACGATCCTGAGCTGTTGATGCGTGTTCACTTGGCCTTCACTGAGTTTTTGGAAAAGGTCAAAACCGAACGGGGCCTTGAAGATTACAACTTGGTGATCGACAGCAGCAACAATAACGCGGACACCCGCAACCGGCGCGAAGTTATTGTTGATTTGGCCCTGGTTCCTACGGAATCCGTTGAGCGGATTTACATCACGGCTACGGTCTTTGCCAGCGGGGCGAAGATTAACGCGCTTACGTCGGAATAGGCAATCAAAGGTAAAGATATGGCATTTCTAAACTACAAGAATGCGTTTGCATCTCAGGTCGATGGTTCTCAGTTGGACCTTCAACGCGCTGACCTCTTCAAGGTAGTGCTGGAGCTGCCTAGGGCTCTAGGACTCAGGTGGGATGAGCATGTGGAGTTTGCCGTGGAGAAGTTCCCCTTCCCCGATCGGCAAAAAGAGGTCATTCCCATAAAGTACATGCAGCAGACCAACCTCATGATTGGAGCCGACGCGGCCATGTCGCCGGTTGAAATCCCCGTGCGCTACGCTTTTGCGCAGCGCACAGCGGAAGCCCTGGAAAAGTGGTTTTACCTGATTGCCAACCCCCTCACCGGCGGCACTGGCCTTACCTCTGCGGTCAAGTGCATGGGGGAGGTATGGTGGATGGTGCCGAATCAGGCGAAGCAAGAAGCAGACGTATCTGGCACGCCCATGCCAAATGAAGCGACCATGATTCCAGGAGCACACTACGTTTTGGAAGGTTGCTGGATCAAAGGTTTGTCCTTCATCGAAGCCGACGTTATGGCCAATGCTTACGTCAACATGAAGTTCACGCTCCAGTGCGACCGCTGGTACCCCAAAAACATTGATAGCCTTCAATTTCTAGGATGAGACCCGAGGGATTAGTTACCGTCAGCCGAATCGTTGACTCGACTGGGAAAGTTATCCCGATCGAGGATGCAATTCGCTATGGCTGGCTGCCTCGCGAAGTGGAGCCTGTGCCTCCTGGGTGGGGAGTTGGGCGCGACGAGGCGTGTCTTGGGCGCAACCTATACACCGACCAGGGACGGCAGCTGTTGGCCTATGCCTTTGCTTTTCGGTCCCCGATCCAAAATTTCGTTTGCAGCAAGTTTGGGGTGGGAACAGGAACGGCGTCGGCCAACGCCTCTGACGTGGCGCTGGAAGCCCCTGTGGCCCTGGCAAGCGGCAGTTTAGTTGGCTCAGTGGACAGCATCGATTTTCTGTCCGCGTTCGTGGTTCGGATCGCCTTCACCCTGGGCTTGGCCGATTGCAACGGTAGCCTGCTAACCGAGCAGGGCTTGTTTTCGGGCAACGATTCATTGATCGCGCGACGGGTCCGAACGGTGGGTATCGCAAAGGATTCTACTTTTTCCCCCTCGTTTACTTGGCGCGTTCGTTTTTAGTTAAGTAATTTGCATTAAGGCACTTATATGATTATTCACTGCACAGATGGCGCAGTTGTGGGCGAAACTTCATCGGTCATGTTTACGATCGGCCCCCAGCAAGGTCCTATCGCCGCGCTGCTGGTTCTCAAGAACTCTGGGGTGAATACGCTCAACTACCGGCTCCAAGAATTTAACGGATCAACGTGGGTTGACCTGGGTGCCTCGGGAACCGACTTTTACACAACCCTCAGTGCTAATGAGGTTCGGGCGTTCAAGGTGACCTCCACCTATCCTCAGGTCCAATGTGTGGCTAATGCGAGTGGCGGGGCTTACCTGGACATTTCGCTGACGAGGTACTACAACCGGCCTTCGGGCGGCTCGTTCCCGATCCTCGCCCTCTAATCTTTGGGGATATCCTCTTCGTCGCCATCGATAACAGTGGCGGTGCGCTTGCTGTACCGACGGTAAAAAGGTCGATAAAAGTCCATCAGCCCAGGCAAGCGCAACTTTTCGGCCACGGCTAGATCTGCGGGGACGATGGGGGCAGGTTCAGGGACATCGGGAACGTCCGTGTGCAGCAGCGTCAGATCCAGATCGGCCAAGAACCCGTCTCGGGTCTGAGCCGGTATTTGAGCCAAAATAACATCGAATGCTTCCTCGAAGGTCATTTCGGGCGTTACCGCTTCGAACAGCTTTTTTACCTTTGCAGGCCCCCAGCCCTTGATGCCACCTACCAGGTCCACCTTGTCGCCCAGGATGGCTTGGGCAATGGCTATCTGCCTGGGGCTTTTTACATGCCAGTGATCCAGAATGGCACGGTTATTGAGCACGGCTTTCTTGTTCAAGGAGTAGTAGAAGGTGTGATGGCCAGCCAGCTGTTGGAGGTCCTTGTCGCCGCTGACCACGTACACAGTGGTATCCTGGGCGCTGTTTTCGACTGCCGTGGCCACAATGTCATCGGCTTCGTACCTGTCCGACACGTGCTGGGCGGCATGGAACAGCAGATCAAGGTGCCCTACAACCAGTTCGGCAACGGCGTAGTAGTCATTGGGCTTGGGCTGCCGGTGCTTGTCGCGCCCCCCAGCGCCATCCCAGGCAAAAAGCAGTCTATCTGGTCGCGATCCTAAATTTCCATTATGGTCATTCAGCAGTGCGATGACGGTGTTCAAAGCGGCACACAGGGCGTCGCGGGGATTGCCCGTGGAGGCCTGCACCGCGTAGAAAGCACGGGCGTAAACGCTGTTGCCGTCAACGATAAGATCTGTGGTCATTTAGAGGCTAGGTTTTTGTTGTCCTCCACGAGGCGTTCGTTGCGCCAGGTTGTAAACAGGTCCAGGACATGGTCAGACAGCGTGGCCAGATCAACGACAAAGCCCTTATTGTCGTCCCAGGCGAGATTGAATATTTGCCGCCAGCGCTCGTCTATCCGCGCCGAGGCGGCCCGAACGAAAAAACTCGGCATCGAGGGTCATGCGGAAGTAGTATAGGTAGCCACAGTGTGTACAGCGCTGGGGCAGCCTAAGGTCAAGGTGAGGCGTCAGCAAATCTTCTTGCTGCTCCAAAAAGGCGGCATCACCTGTGGGAAGGGCCAAGTACCACTGCACCATTTCTTGGATGCGTTCAGGCTGCGTTCCGTTTACGCTAACAATGCCCGCAATTGCGTGGGCAATGTGATCAGAAACCAGAGCCTTGTTTTCGGGAGCGCGGCTGCCTATCTTCAGTTCGTCCTCCACGCGCAGCGGCCTGAGTTCGATGACGTCCTGGCATTTGGGAAGCGTTAAACTATCCGATCCCTTGTAGTCTGGGCCTTTTGGGCTGATGCAGGTCAAATCCTCCGATCTTATTTTGTCCACTTCTTCGTTGGCGCAGTCGGGGCAGATTGCTCCGTACTCGATGTAGCTGTCATTTTGGATCGAACGAGAGCACAGCAGCACGGCATTTACGTCGCCGAGGACAAAATCGTTCAAAAGGCAGCCGTTGAGGTTGCTGACCTTGGCTAGCACATTAAACAGAGCGCCCTGCTTCTCTTCTGGAGTTCCGCGCTGCATGGTGGTGTTCAGCCAGTCGTCCACGATCGAATCCCACGGAAAGACGGTTATTTTTCCGTCAGGAAAGGCTGTTCGATTGGCATAACCACCCGAGGGTAGCACGATCTCCTTTTTGTCTTTTTCGCGGCGGGGCCGCATATCGGATATGTTTGATTTGAGCATGCGATATAGAACGGTATTACGCACCGAATATGGTCGTGGAAAGGATCTCTTGGGTAAGGGGCTGTATCGTTCCGTAGGGCGTAACGATGGGCGGGCTGGTCGGTGATCCGGCCTCTCCGCTGCTGTGGGTGTGCAGGGCTAGCCAAAGGAGCAAGTTTTCCAGGAACAACCTGAGCCGGTTGCCAAGAACAAACGGCTCGATGCTGCCAACGCCTAGGTTTAGGGTGGTGCCATAGTCGAGCAACATTTCTGCCGAGCTGGCCACGGTTAGCGCGGCCTGGCCATCAACGCGGACGTCGCCCGACACCAGGAGCTCAAAGTCGGAATATCCAGTGATGGATGCGAGGCCCGAAATATAGGCGGTGAGCTGGTTTCCTAGCGTAAGGGTCAGATCACCCGTCATGGTTTCGATAGAGGCATCGTTGCACATGACGTTGAGCGACTGCCCCAGCTGGATGTAAAAGTCATCGAGCAGGAAAAGCGTGGCGTCGCGCCCCTCGTCGTTGATCATAAACATCTGGCCTGCTGCGGTGCGCAGCATGACCTGTCCATCTGGGAAAGCGGTAGATTTATCGAGCAGAAAGATTTGGTAGCCACTGGCTGTGCTCATGGTTATGCTGCCTGCATTCCACTCCACGGTGTGGCCATAGCGGGTCCAGGCCCCGCGCTTGGGCTTGCCTACTTTTCCGTCGGTTTCGGTGTACTGGTGAAGCTTGAAGGCCTTGGCTTGGTCTTTGGTCTGCATCAGCCAGGACCACACGGGTTTTTCGGGTTCCCCGTCCAGGAATTGGACACATACCTGATCCCCCGGCTCGGGCAGCCAGTCTGCGCCGCCTGATCTGGAAGACCCGCCCGAGGGTAGCCCTAGTGGAATGGCC
>Ga0315283_10000473_pt1 | contig 29722 bp, 19 predicted proteins | sample YL17G09_0_MG_FD_204541 | JGI IMG/M metagenome (GOLD analysis project Ga0315283, IMG submission 204541) | Sediment microbial communities from Yellowstone Lake, YNP, Wyoming, USA - YL17G09_0 | ecosystem: Environmental > Aquatic > Freshwater > Lake > Sediment | place: USA: Wyoming | collected...
CGGTAGCCGTTCTGGTTGTACACATGCAGATTCTTCGAGATGCTCTCTCCGTTCGCCCTGATGGTCAGATTGACGGTCCTCGTGTTTTCCGGCTGCGGCGGTATCATGATCTGCGTGGACAGGATGCCGCTCGCGTCCGTCTTTCCCTCGTATATGGTGAATGTGCCGGATGAGTTGCCAAGCGTGATGGTGACCGGTTCGTTCGCCTCAGGGTGATTGCCCCTGTCCGAGGTGACAACAACGATGTCGTTCGCATTGCCGCCGTATAGATATGAATTCGTGAAAACGAACGCTCCCTGGTTGTAATCGCCGGGCCAGAGCGTTCCGGAGCGCATGACCAGCACACCCGCACCGAACAGCGTTCCGAACAGAACGAGCCCGCCCATGATCAGCGCCTTGCCAATGCGAGGCGTGCTAGGCTTTGAAAACGAACGGGGCTTTCGATTTACCTTCTTTCCTGCGCCCGAACCCTTGTGCTTGGCCATCTTTTCACTTCCGAGTTGGCCTTACCTTTGGGACCTCGCCGTATATAAACCCAAAGTGCTCATGTAAGCTACAATCAACAATTGGGCTACATGTAGCCCCTTTTCAGGCGGGCGGAGGGGTTAGCGCCCAACCCCGGTGCGTTCATTTTGCCGGCTCCCCTGCGAACTTGGCAGACCCCTTGTCAACGAGCCCCTGGAGCATCTTTGCAGTGTCCTCCAGGCCTGCCCGGTCCCCGTCCCAGTGCTCCAGCTTCTTGCCGTGTTTGGCCAGTATCCTCTTCATCAGCTCGCGGACATCCTTCCTGAGCTCGGGGGTCTCGTCCCCTGTGAAGACTATGGCGATGTAAATGGGGGGGTAGTGTTCCACCAGGAGCTTGAACTGGCCCATGTTTATGGTCCGGATGGCATCCCCCTTTTCCGCCCGGAACGTGTCCTTCACGAATTCCTGCACAGCGGTCAGCATGCTGCCTGCAAGGTCCGCGTCTATGCCCATGTCCGAACGCTGGGCGCTCGCGATTCTGAGGCCCGTGTGGTACATCAGGAAGACCTGCTCGAGCCTGCACTCCTTCCATTTCAGGTCAGGGGCCATCCATTCCAGCAATCGGGTGCCAGCATCGTAGAGCGGCTTGAAGAACCACACCACGATGACCACCACGAAGAAGGCCAGCAGCGACTCCGAAGCCGCCGAGCGGATTCCGAAGAGAGCGCCGATTATCCTCAGCACAAGGAGGAACGCCACACCCATTATTATTGAAGTGATGAAGATGACGAGGCCGCTCCTGTAGATTATCTCCAGGTTCAAGAGCTGGTGGCGGAGCATGGCGTACAGCGCTATCGCCGCCGAGGCGGACATGAAGAACCCGGCGGTCCAGGTGATGTCTTGCCCCACCAGCCCCCCTCCGAAGGCGTAGAGCAGGACCCATATGTACGGTAGCACCAGGAACAGCAGCACCAGCTTCTTCTGGGAACGGAGGAGGGCGTTCTGCTCCTTCCACATGCTCTGGGCCGACAGCACCAGCGTTATCGAGACAGCGCCTATCCAGAAAAGGAAGAGGACAGCAAATAGCCCCTGAGCCCATCCGAGCAGCACGTGGACCACGCCCAGGGCATAGAGCACCGTCGGTCCGTACCGGTGGCCCGTGAGGCGCTTTCCCTTCTGCATGTACAGCAGCAGGAAGTGGATCTGTAGCGGGAACACGCCGACCATTGCTATGTAGCTGAGGATGGTCCATCCCGACGCGGTCCTATCGTCGCTCGAGATGGATATGAGCGCCCATGCCAATGATGTGAGCGCCGCGAAGAACACGTATCCTGCCAGCACCCGGTTGATGCCGGTCTTCGCCCCGAAACGGAGCAGAAGGTAGAGCATCATGAACGTGAGGAGCGCTCCCAGGATATTGGGCAGCGCCAGCAGGGTGAACGAATACGCCACGGCCCGCAATCATTTCGCGTGTTGATAATATTTATTGCGTTCCCAGTGGAGCATGCGATGTATGCCGCCACTCCATCTGTCCGTGAAGAGCGGCGCCATTGCACTCAGCGCAACCCAAGGCCCATCACATCCGATTTGTCCGAATCGGGTTCCGGCATGCCGCGGCACGCCGGTCCTCAACGGTCGCCGGCCCGGCAAATCCAAATATGCCGTAGGGAATGCTCGGGCGGTGGAAAATGACCAGACCTGCGAAGTCCAGGAGCAAGGTGCCGAAGGAGCTGGCGGTTCATGTGAAACTCCCGAGGCTCTATGTCGAGAACTGCGAGGAATATTCCGAGTGGCTGAAGCTGGAATACCTCCACTGCATTGCCAGCTGGGAGAACATCGTATTCACCAACGTATCGTCCGCCAAATTGCACGATACGCTCCTGAAGAAGGCCAATGTCTACACCTCAAGCCTTGCCGGCCTGAAGGAATTCGAGCCCAAGAAGACCGTCGTATTGGACCCTGCGGCGAAGAAGCCGTTCAGGACCGAGGACGCGGACCGGTTTCAGGCCATCGTCGTCGGAGGCATCCTGGGAAGCGAGGGTTTCACCGGAAAGACGGGGAAGCTGCTCACCGGAAAGCTGGGCTGTCAGGCCCGCAACCTTGGAAAGGTCCAGCTTTCTATCGACAGCGCGGTCGTGGTCACCAAGCTCATTGCGCTGGGAATGAAGCTCGAGGACATCAAGCTCAGCACGGAGCTCGAAATATTGCACGATGACGGCGGCTCCACCACCCTTCCATACGGATATCCGGTGCTCAAAGGAAAGCTCATCTTCACCCCTGGCCTGATGGAATATCTCAGGACGCACTGAGCGAGAGGATGCGCATGGCTGCCCCCAGTTCTGAGCCGAATACTTTTTGCGGATGATGCTATGAGCGCCGGTGAGACGGAATCGGAGCGCAGGGATGCCACAAGGGGCATCGCCGCCGTTGTTATCGCGGTCACCGCCGTCTCGACATCGGCAATTCTCATCCGGTACACCGACACCGCCCCGCTCACGATATCCTTCTACAGGCTAATTCTCACGACGCTGATGGTCCTTCCGTGGGCCGCGCTGAAGTGCCGGGACGAGCTTCGCGGGCTCGACAGAAGGACCATTCTCAGGCTTGCTGCCACCGGCCTTGCGCTGGCGGTCCACTTTGCGCTCTGGATTGCCTCCGTGAAGATGACGAAGGTGGCCAACAGCGTCGTGCTCGTCACGACGCATCCCCTGTTCGTGGCCGCCATCTCGGCGTTCTTCTTCAAGGAATATACGAAGAAGATTGCGCTGCTGGGCGGTATTCTCGCAGGTGCGGGCGTTGTGATAATGTTCGTCGGGGACCTTTCCGGCGGGAGCATCGTCGGGGACCTCATGGCCTTCGGCGGAGGCCTCACCGCCGGAATCTACATCGTGATGGGGCGCAGCGAGCGCAAGAAGCTTTCCACCGGAACATACTGCTTCGTGGTCTATGGGTTCTGCACGCTGTTCCTCGCACCGTTCGCATTCTGGGAAACGGGTTTTGCGGTCGCTGCCCAGGACGATTGGCTCTACCTGATAGCGATGGCGGCGGTCTGCGGAATATTGGGGCACACGCTCTACAATTACGCGCTGGGCTCCGTGCCCGCATTCTTCGTCTCGACATCGCTCCTTGGAGAGCCGGTGGGTTCGTCGCTGATGGCCGCGTTTTTGTTCGCCGAGATCCCGACGGGGATGACCCTGCTGGGCATCCCGCTGATATTCGTCGGCATCATCCTTGCCGCCTGGGGCTCGGCGCGGAACGCCGAACCGGCGGAGGCTCCGACCTGAGGCGCAGACGCCTCTCCCTCTCGTAGACGGCCATGTACCCGCCAAAGCAGGCCAAGACGACCAGCGTTATGATGATGCACCACAGGTCGCCGGCATATGTCGTGTCCTTGGGCACCAGTATCCGGAACGATATCTGGGTCGAGGCCGTGACATTCGGGTCGCCATTGGAGAGCGCTGTGACATTGAATTGATACGTCCCCGGACGGGCGAATGACGGCACAGTGAGGTTCAGGGAGGCGCTCGTGGAGCTCTTTGCGGCCAAGCTTACCGTTTGAGGCTCGAACACGCCAATCCAATCCGTGTCCTGAAGAATCAGCTCCACCGTGTCCGCGCCGTTGCCCAGGTTCCCGACGGTAAGCGGGAACCGGAGCGACTGGCCCGCCTTGCCCGAGACGCCTTCCTGGCCGCTGCTGAGCGTGATGCAGTAGACCTGGAGAATGCGGACCGTCAGCTCCGTTTCCTTCGTGTTGCCCCCAGAATCCGAAACGGAGATGCGGACGGGATACCTGCCCGGCAGGGCGTTCCCGCTAGGCGTCACATCCACGGTTATGGATTCTCGGCCCTGCGCTCCCAGGACTATGTAACTGGAGGACAGCCTGACGGTCCAGTCCGCCGGCGCTCCGGCGAACCCGAGGCCGAAGCTCTCCATGGAGTTCCCCGAATTGTGGAGCGAGCCGTTGAAGCGGCAGCCCTGGCCCGGCCTCACGCTCCGCTCGAGGGGGTCGAACGCCGATTCGAACCCGCGCGTGAGATTGGCGATGGTGCGCGTGAGGACAGTGCCCGTCATCGTGGAATTGCCCAATGACACCGCCATGACCCTTACGGCGGTCTCCTTGTTCGCCAGAGCGTTCGTCGGGCAGAGCACCGTCAGGTTGAATGAGGTGCTGGCGCCGTTTGCGAGCGAAACCGTGGAATTGGAGATGACTGTGGCCCAGTTCTCGCCGCTTTCCCTTGTCGCGGTAAGCAAAATATTGTCGGGGGCGTTGCCCTCGTTCCGGACCGACATCGTGAATATCGCCGAGGTACCGGGGTCCGCGTGCTTCACCAGCTCGTTGCACATGAGCTTCACGTAATATGTTGCATTCACGACCAGGCGCAGGACCATGTAATCCTTCGCAGTGGCGTTGTTGATGGACGAGGCCGTCAGATTCACCTCGGCCCAGTCGTCCGCCCTGGCATCTGCGGGAGGCGTGAGGGTCACGAGGTCGTCGTAGGTTGCGTTTGGCGAGAGCGTGATTATGTTGGGCTGGCCGCCACTGACACCGACGATCCAGCCCGGCGGAAGGACCCAGGATGCGCTGATGTTGCAGGTGTCCTCCCGGTTGCCTGTGTTGTGGACACGGACCGTGAATGTCGAAGCAACGCCCGGGAGCGTGCGGTGCAAAATGAGTCTGGCGGCGGCCTCCACCTCTCCGGGACCCGGCAAGAGCTCCAGCCCGAACCTGTTCTCGTAGTGGTCTGCCGAATCCCTGCCCTGGATGGGCGGGTTCAGCAGCCGGCCTGCAAGATAGGTGCCCCAGTCATTCCACCGATGCACACGTTTGCCATCCATTCCCCGTCCAAGGAGCATCACCGTCGCCGGCTTGTCGGCGTTGACCCTGTGGGCTCCGCTTCCGAGGCTGATGTAGCCGCCCCTGGAGAGCACCGTGCCCTTTCCATCCACCTCGACATTGTTGTTGTCCCAGAGCGAGAACACGATACCGGCCGGGGAGCCGGCCGGGTAAGGCGTTTCGTCCGGCGGCGGGGGCGGATTGCTGTAAGCGTGTACAACGAACTTGCGTGCCCTCTGGCCCCCCGCGAACGTGATGTCGTCACCCACGCCCTCCATTTCCGGAGACAGCTCGTTCCCGCCTGCAATCACGGAGATGTCCCCGTCGCTTTCGAAGGTCAGGTTCACGATGCCGCTGTCGCTGGGTATTGATTTGTACCATGACTGCTTCGGGTCGACCTGCTCCTTCCAAAGCACGATGCCGTTGTCGGCGTTCCTGACCCTGACGGTGGTGGTGTCGTAGCCAAGGACCGTGAAGGAGCTCCATGTGGTCTTCTCCCAGCTCCAGGGCTGGAGCGTGGCGTTGAACCTGCGGCCCACGGGCAGGCCTGTGTCAGTCGGAATGGCGCTGAAGGCGTTGATGGCGCAGCTCTCGAGCATGACCCTCGTGCCGCCGTACGTGGAGCGCGCAGTGTAAACCTCACCGGGCACGAGGTCCACGGCGAGACGCTGTCCGGCCCTCAGCGTGGCTTCCTTCGTGCCCCCCTTTGAATCCGTGAACTTGACGATGCTGGCGCCGTCCACCGCATGGATGACGGTGCCGTACGAGTCGGTCTTGTAGGCCATGAACCTGAATTCGGTGCCGGCAAGGCCGCCGTCCACGCTTGGATAGAATGTCTTGGCGCTGACGCTGAGTGCGTCGTCGATGGAGGCTGCCACGGGCTTGTCCGTTTCGACGCTGAAGAACGTGCCGTCGGGAATGCTCACGGTCCGCAGGCCGCCGGCACCCACGATTCCGCCGTCCAGGACGTCGTGCCGGCCTGAGGTGATGTTGTAGACAGTGAACTTGGTGCTCTCGTAGAATCCCACGATATGCAGCCCCTCGGTGAAATTGTTGAAGTAGAAGCTCTCGACGCCGGGGTTGAATCCGTAGAAGAACTGTCCGCGGGATATCCAGTCCAGGCCGTCGATGGCCTTCGTGTTGTAGGGGACCCTGTCGTAATCCGGTCCCGTGTCGAAGTAGAGCTGGTAATATTTCTTCTGACCGACCGACACGGACCCGTCGATGATGAACGTGAGCATTCCGCTCTCCCAGCGCAACGGCACGAAGTAGCTCCCGTCCTGCTGTGGCACGATGCCAGCGTCGCTGCCCTCGCCTGTGTATTCTATGAGCCGGAGGGATGCGGGATTGATGGCATCCTTGGTGCCGGTGGCCTTGCGGGCCTGGCCCTGGAGGTCCAGCTCCATTTCGATGGGATAGTTCCTCAGCTCGAAGTCCGAGGGGCCCACCGTGAACCCGTAGCGGTAGGTCCAGTGCGTGTTCCACCACGGTGCTTCGCCTGAGCGCTGGCCGTCAGCCTCTCCGGCCAGCATAAGCACCATCGGCGGCGCCATCATGAGCGCCGCCACTAACATAGCGGCTGCCGTTGATGTGCAACGGGAGGCGTGTCCCATGCGTACCGCGTTGGTTTACTAGGACATAAACCCTGTGGAAAGATACTGCCAATATCACCAACTGTTCAACCGCGGAACAAAGTTTATCTCTTACAACCCCTTTTCAAAAGATTGTTCCCGGCAGGTGCCGCCTTCCGGGTGGGTGGTAGCATGAGACAAAGGGGAAACGGGGGATTAGTTGGAGCATTCTTGACGACGGCCGCGGTCCTGTTTGCGGTCATGATGTTCGCACCCTCGGTCCCTGCATACGAGTTCTCCGGCGATGTGCACAAGACGTCCCAGTACGTCAGCTCTACCTCGGACGTGTATTGGAGCAACATCAAGCTCGACAGCGGAGATAAGCTGGACTACAAAGTAGAGGTGACGACCTACGGGGCCAAGGTCAGCGTTTACTTCATGACCAACAGCGACCTGACCACATACAATAGTGGTGGCACAATTTATCCCATCCACAACCACAAGAATATCACTTCCACGAGCGATACCTATTCGGCATCTGGCACTTATGGCGTGCTCATCGTTTGCAACAGCGGTTCGGCCTACTGCAAGGTCGACATCACCAAGACAACGGCCGCCTCCGATATTTTCAGCAACAGCATGGTGTGCTTCGGTGTCATCTTGCTGGGCATCATCATACTCGTCGTCATCGTGGTTGTGGTGGCCAGAAGGCGCTCCACGCCACCAGTGCAGCCCTACGCCCAGCAGGTAAGGCCTCCTATGGGACAGACGCCTCCCGGATATTCCCCGCCCCAGCGGGCCCCCCAGTACCAGGGTTACCAGGGGCCGCCCACTCCTCCGGCAGGATACCCGCAGCCCGCGCAATCCTATCAGCAGCCGGCACAGCAGTATCCCCAGCAACAGTACCCTCAGCAGTACCCGCAAGCCGGATACGGTGCGCAGCCACCGGCCTCAACAATGCTCGCATGCAAGTACTGCGGGCTCCAGGTCCCCTCGAATTCGAACGTGTGCTCCCGATGCGGCGGAAGGCTCTGATATCATATCATGATCTCATATCAATAAGGTCACAGCTCGGCTTCTGACCCGAGGGCGATTCCGGATGTACGACCCTGAAAAAGGATTGGTCGGCAGCAACAGGCCTCCCCGAGGTACTTACGACCCGCCGCTCTACTCCAGTCCCTCTGCGCCCCGACCCGCCTCCATCAGGCCGCCGGCAATATCCCCTTTGACGGACCCCGCCCGATCCGATAAACCTGAATGGGGAACGTTCATTGACGAGGAATCCTTGGAGGATAATGCACGGACCAAGCGCGCCAACAAGCGCGCTGCATTAATGGTCATCGGCGCCGGCCTGTTGTTCATCTTCCTGTACTTCTTCATGTTGAACGAGCCTCAATTCTTCAACTTTCTCGACATCCCCTGCGCAACGCTTTCCCTGGTCGTGGCCGCGTTCATGCTGCTTCTGGGCATCCTGGTCTACTACTTCGCCATCCGCGCCCGTCCGTGGAGGATATACGAGAATGGCATTCTCCTCAGGATGCCGCTCGTGGCGGAGGTATTCTATCCGTGGGCTAAGCTCACCGACCTGAAGGAGCGTTTCGATTTCTCCGGGCGCCTGGTGGTCACCGTCTTCCAGGGCAACTCGGCGATAATCGACCTCCACAAGGACGAGCTCCGCACTCCGGCGAGGGTGGAGTTCCTCAGCAAGAAGATGGGAAAGCCCGTGTCCGCCGCATCCGGACCAATAAAGATAGATGAGGCGCCAAGGTACGAGCCCCCCGGCGAGGTCCAGAAATATACCCTGGCAATAATCGTGGCGCTCATTGTCGCCGTCGCACTGCCCATGTTCCTGCCACGCTCTATTTTCATACCCATCCGGGTCACGATCGTCATATTTCCGGCGTGCATCGCGCTTGCCCTTCGCGCCGTCACATGGAGGTTCAAGAGCAGGGCCAAGAAGGAGGGCCGGCCCGTCAAGCTGAATGTCAAGTTCATAGTTGCCGTGGTCCTGCTTGCGAACATAGCACCCATCGTGTACATCAGTGCCCTCGGGCAGGGCGGCAGCCTGCTTTTCAATCCCAGCCAGGACGTCCTTGATACGGCAGCGCCCCGTTCCGGGGCGCAGTTCCCGGACATCATCGTGAGCTCGACGATGGAGATGAGCGACAATTTCCTGGTCGCCAAGGGCCGCTCCGTGGTGATGCGGGACTGTGTCGTGAAGTTCAACGGGACCCATTACAGGGACCTCGCCCTATGGGTGGAAAAGGGCGGAAGCCTGGAAGCCCAAAACTGCACCTTTTCGACAATGTCCTATTTCACGTACAGCGTCGAATTCCACGGGAGGGCGGTGCTTGCCAACTGCACATTCACGGGCTTCTTCTGCGACCGTAACAGGGAGAACGGGGACGGCGGCGTGGAGGTCTGGAGCAGCGACGTCCGGATGGAGAGGTGCAACATATCCGGCGCCACGTCGCAGGCACTCCTGATAGTGGACTGCTCCCCCGTCTTCACGGATTGCCTGTTGAACGATTGCGGCGACGAGAACGTCGAGGCCCACCGCTCCTCGCCCACTTTCTTCAACTGCACCCTCTCGAAGGCCCGATGGGGCATCATCACATGGGCGGAGACACATCTGAAGATGGTGGACTGCACCATCCGGGACCAGACCGAAGAGGGAGCGGACCTCATAGCCTCCGACGCGGACATGAGGGACTGTCATTTCGAGAACATCAAGGGGGCCGCGATAAAGTACACGAGACCAGGAGCCTTGAAGGAGTCGGGGAACACCTTTGCATCCGTCGGAAAACAACGAGAGCTGTCCGGCGGTTATTCCAGCGAGGATTCCGTGTGCATTCTGAACAACGTTCTATTGTCCGTGACATTGGTCCTCGGCGCGATAATGGTGGGCAAGAGCAGAAAGGGATGAGCCCTATCCCAGGAACCCTTCCCTGTCGGCGAGCCTTTCAAGGCGCCGTATCCGCTCTTCCACCGGCGGGTGGGTCGAGAAAAGGCTCACGAAAGAGCCCCTCGTGAACGGATTCACTATGAACAGCGAAGCATGCGCCGGGCTGGAGCCGTCCATCTGCATGGGCCTGCGGTTGTTCATGTTGTGCAGTTTCGCCAGGGCCCTCGCAAGCGCATGTGGTTTCATGGTCATCTTTGCGCCCACGGCATCGGCCTTGTACTCCCTGCGGCGCGAAACGGCCAGCTGGACGAGCATGGCCGCTATCGGCGCCGTTATCGCCGCGAAGAGCAGGACCAGCGGGTTGACGCGTGTGTCCCGGCGGCCGTAGAGCATCTGGTATATTGCCATCCTTGCCGCCACGGAGATGATGGCCGCCGCGGATGCGACGACGGTCATGAGCAAAATGTCACGGTCCTTGACATGGGCCATCTCGTGTCCGAGCACGGCCTCCAGCTCATCCTCGGAGAGCATGGTCAGGATGCCCTGCGTCACCGCCACCACCGCATGCTCCGGGTCCCTTCCGGTAGCAAAGGCGTTGGGAGTGCTCGAGGGTATTATGGCGAGGCGGGGCATGGGCAGGCCGGCTCCGTTCGCTATGCGCGCAACGATGCGCGCCAGCTTGGGGAAGTCCCTTTCATCCACCATTTTGGCCTGGTAGGCCGCAAGCACCATCCTGTCCGAGAAGAAGTATGAGACCAGGTTGAAAAGCAGCAATACCGGTATCATAATGAGTATCGTATATGTATAGAAACCGTCGCCTGCTATTGTTCCAGTATAGAGCAGCAGGAATACGATGCCGTAGGCAAGCGCTATGAAAACGACCCACAGCGCCATGAACGCCAGCGCCACCTTCAGCCGCGCACCCATCGGACCGTTCTATCCCCCAGAATGCTTTTAAGGTTTGTGATAAACCCGAGGGAATGCCTTATCATGCCCCTCACCTCATGTCCCAGCATGACAAACAAGCTCCTGTTGAACGCGGACAAGGTCCTGCGTCCCGTTGCGAAGAAGGTCGCGGAGAAGGCCTATTGCCCATATTCCAAGATTCGCGTGGGCGCAGCGGTACTGGCCGCAAGCGGCAGTGTATATTCGGGCACCAATGTCGAGAACGCATCCTTCGGGCTCACGAACTGTGCCGAAAGGGTCGCGGTCCAGAACGCCGTTGCCGCCGGAGAACGCAAGATACTGGCCGTGGCCGTGTACTCGCCCGACCTCAAGGGCATCACCCCATGCGGCGCCTGCCGCCAGGTGATAGCCGAGTTCTCCACGCCGAGCACGATGGTCTTCCTGGGCGACGGCAAGAAGCGCAAGATGTCCGCCCTCGTGCCGGACACCTTCCGCCTTTGATGCATCTTACGGGTCCGACAGCCGGGGATGCGGCGCCTGTATCATCGACGATGAGAGGGTATCAGCGGGATAAACGGTCGCCTCAAAATGAGCCGTTGTAGCGGAAACGACAACAAAATCCTTAAATCGCCCGGGCTCTTTTGGCCAATCCGAGGTAAGAGAGAATGAAACGCTTCATAACGAGCGAGAGCGTGACGGAAGGCCACCCGGACAAGATATGCGACCAGATATCCGATGCGGTCCTGGACGCGATAATCAAGGACGACCCCGACGCCAGGGTCGCCTGCGAGACCATGACCACCACGGGCCTCGTCACCATTGTCGGCGAGATAACCACCAAGACATATGTCGATTTCCAGCACATCGTGCGCGAGACCATCAAGGACATCGGCTACACGGATTCCGCGTTCGGCCTTTCATGGGAGTACTGCGCCGTCCTGTGCGCCATCCACGAGCAGAGCCAGGACATAGCGCTCGGCGTGGATGCGTCCAAGGAACACGAGCAGGGCGCCGGCGACCAGGGAATGATGTTCGGCTTCGCCTGCAACGAGACCCCGGAGCTCATGCCATTGCCCATCATGCTGGCGCACGGGCTCACCCGCAGGCTCTCCGAGGTGAGGAGGCGCAGAGTCCTCCCCTATATCCGGCCCGACGGCAAGTCCCAGGTGACTGTCGAGTACGACAACGGGAAGCCAAAGCGGGTCGATGTCATCGTCATTGCCGCGCAGCACGACCCCGATATCCCCCTTGACCAGATAATCCGGGACATCAAGAAGGAGGTAATCGTGCCGATATGCGGCAAGTGGATGGACAAGGACACCAAGATACACATCAATTCCACGGGCAGGTTCGTCGTCGGCGGGCCCCAGGGCGACTCCGGCGTCACCGGCCGCAAGATAATCGTCGACACCTATGGCTCGGTTGGGCGTCACGGCGGAGGCGCCTTCTCGGGGAAGGACCCCAGCAAGGTGGACCGCTCGGCCGCCTACTACGCGCGCTACATGGCCAAGAACGTCGTCAAGGCGGGGCTGGCGGACCGCGTCGAGATCCAGCTCTCCTACACCATCGGCGTTGCAGAGCCCACGAGCATCTACGTCGACACCTTCGGGACCGGCAAAGTCTCCGACGAGAAGATAGAGCAGCTGCTGCGCAAGCACTTCAATGCCTCCCCCAAGAACATGATAGATGAGCTCAAGCTCAAGAGGCCCATCTTCCGGAAGACGGCCGCCTACGGCCACTTCGGCCGCGAGGACGACCCCGACTTCACCTGGGAAAAGACTGACAAGGCAGCCAGGCTCCGCAAGGATGCCGGGCTCAAATAAGGGCAGCAAAACAGCACGGGCAGGAAACATGGAATGCAGGGGTCCTTTGGACCCCTGAACCTCTTTTTTATTTCATCGTGTGGAAAGTATATGCGAGCTTCCCTTTCCACCCTATCCTAAGTTGCACCTTATTTCTACTTCGCAACTTTCTCGATACCAACAAGGGGATTCTGAACTCACCGCGTACAGAATCCAGCAGCGTTGTCCGGCATCCGGATAAAACATGTTCATCATTTTAGAAGGGCGCAGTAGCATGAGATGGCCCGCCTCAGATATTTCTCATCAAGCTTTCCGCCGAGGGCGGGTGTCTCCATTGCCCTCGCCGGAATCCTCAATTTTTCGGGGTCGAAGCCCTCGCGGAGCTTGAACTCGTACTTGCGCTTCAGGATGTCCTTCCCGAGGGCCTTGAGCTCGTCGATGGTCGTTTTGAATCCGGCGGCGGCCAGCGCCCTGACTATGATCTCCGGCGTGTACAGGTTCCTGGCGAAGAAGCATATTGTCAGCGACGAGAGCACCTGGCGCCACCTCTCGTCCTCCACGAGCGCCGCCGCAAGGTCCTCGGGGCTCTTGCCGGGCGATTTCTGGTCGATGCTGTAGCCGCCGCTGTCGAGGTGGCTGTGCCTCGAGCCCATCAGGAAGCTGAGCGCCGCGCCCGGGCCCGTGTGATAGCCGGGCATCTCGTTGCCGCCGAACGCCATGGCGAATTCGAGCCCTCCATATTTTGAAGATGCATATTCCACGCCCTTGCCCAGCGCCCTGTAGAAATCGTTCGTCCCGTCCACGATGTGCCCGATTGCCGCACCATAGGCGGCGGCGTTGCCCCAGGCCAGAGGGACGAGCGTCTGCTCCTGCGTCACGACGCCCTTGCCGAGGGCCTCCGTGGCCCACGCCAGCGTCACGCCGGCGCTCATGGCGTCCACGCCCAGTATCTCGACGGTGTCCATGAGCTTGAGCATCGCTTCCGCATCCGATATCCCGAGCATGGTCCCGAGGGAGAATATGAGCTCGTAATCGTAGGATATCATGGTCGTCTTGCGGAAGTAGGGCTCGTTCTCGTATGGCTCCTTGAGGGCGGCGATGTGGACGCAGCCGACCGGGCAATGCGAGCAGGCCAGCCTCCGGCCCAGGTGCATCTCGGCCAGCTTTTCGCCCGATATGTTATCGGCACCCTCGAACCTCCCGGAGCTCAGGTTGCGCGTTGGCAGGCCGCCTATTGCGTTGAGGGGGACCACATTCTCGGCTGTGCCAAGATCGTGGTACTTTTTCATCACGGGCGAGTTGACCGCAGCGCCGTATATTTCGTCGTAGATCGCGCTGTAGCCGTCGCCCACGGGAAGCGGCGCTTCCCCCGAGATGACGACGGCCTTCAGCTTCTTGCTACCGAAGACGGCGCCCAGTCCGAGCCTCCCGAAATGCCGGTAGGTCTCAGTTGTCACGCCAGCGTAGGAGACGAGCCTCTCGCCAGCTCTTCCTATCCTCATCAGGGTGCGAATGCCCGCCCCTTCCTCCCTCTCCAGGATTATCCTGCCGACGGTGTAGCTGCTTCTCATTCCCCACAGCGATGTGGCGTCCCGGAAGTTCACCTTCTGGCCGTGGATAGCGATGTATGCTGGTCCGGCGCTAGTGCCCTTGATGACCAGGGCCCCGAAGCCTGCGTTCCTTATCGATACGGCGCTCCTTCCGCCGGCGTGGCTCTCTCCCAGATTCCCGGTGAGGGGCGACTTGAACATGGCCACGGTCTTGGACGCCAGAGGGAACAGCCCCGTCAGCGGGCCAGCGGCGAAAATGATCGGATTGTCGGGGCCAAGAGGGTCAGCGCCTTGTGGACATTCCTCGTGGAGGAGCTCTATAGCGACGCCCGCGCCGCCCAGATGTCTGTTGAATAGGTCCTCGCGATCCCTGATATCGAAGCTTTGCCGCGTTAGGTCGATGTACAGCACGCGGGAGAGAGGGTCTTTGGGATTCATTTCCCGTCACCCCCGCTCCCGCAGGAAACCGTTGTTCCGTCATCCGGCGGGGTGGCGTCCTCCCTGCCCTTCTCGAGGGCCAATACTCCATGGGGACAATATTTGGCGCAGTAGCCGCACTGGAGGCAGATCATCGGTTTGCCCTTCTCATCGTCCCACGAGACGGCACCCAGGATGCAGGCATCGCGGCAGTGGCCGCAGCCGTTGCATTTCTCCTGAATCAGGCGGACACCTCCGTCCGGCCTCGTGGCGAGCGCTTCGGAGGGGCAGACCTTGGCGCAGGGCGGGTCATGGCACGCCCGGCACACGATTATCTTGAATCCGCGCTCCATTCCGCCGACGGAGCGGACATGTATCCTCGTCCTGCCGATGCCGGCCACGCCGTCCTTGCGGGTGCAGGCGAACATGCAGTTCTGGCAGCCTATGCATCTCTCGGTATCAACAACGGAAAGCCTCATTTGTCGTCCCCTTCGGTCTCCTTCTCGGAATCGGGCTCGTCGGGGTCTTCCACGTCATCTTCGCTTGCGACTTTGGCCCTGTTGTGCTTCGCATCGCCCGGTTCCGGCTCCTTCTCCGCAGCCGGCTCATCGTCCTCGGATTCCCTCTCAGACGATTCCTTGTCGTCCCCGGCAGGCGTTTTGTCCCCTGCATCCTCGGGCTTGTCGACCCGCCCTTCCGCTGCCCTGGGCGGGGAGCCATCGTCCGGCGTTTCCGAGCTCCGGGGCGTTCCCGGCCTCTTCTTCCTGGTGACGAAGAACATGGCCCCGATGGCAGCTGCGATGGCGACCAGCACGCCGACGGCGATTATGGCCGTGTTGTTGTTGTTGACCGGCGTAATGGGCGGCGGCGTGACCGTGTCCTTCACCTCGATGTCCACTCCCTGCTCGCCGTAGACGTCGTTGTCGTCCGTGACGCGCACGGTGACGCCGTACTTTCCCGCCCTGGCGTATGAATGGCTGGCGTTCCGCGTATTGGCCGTGGTGCCGTCGCCGAAACGCCATTCGTACCTGAGGGTCGGTACATCGCTGGGCGTATCGGTGGCATTGGCCGTGAACTGGACCCCGGTCCCGACGAGAACGCTGAGCCTGTCCGCCCATGCGGTGACCGTGGGAGCGACGTTCTTCACGGTGAGGGTCGCCGTCGCGGTGCTTGTGGCCCCGTCGTTGTCCGTCACGGTGAGCGTCACCTTGAAGCCCTTCTGCTTCGGATATGAATGGCTCGCCACGACCCCTTCTCCGATTTCGCCGTCCCCGAAATCCCACTGGTAGGCCAGCGACGGCCTGTCGGAAGTCGTATCGCTGGATTCCGAGGCGTTGAATGCCACCAGGGCGTCCTCGTCCACGGTGGTCTTTGAGGTCTTGAATTGTGCCACCGGCGCGACATTGTCGACCGTTATCATTACGGAATCTGTTGCCTCGAGCCCGTCATTGTCCCGCACCGTGAGGCGGGCCCTGTAATCTCCCTTGCCCGTGTACGTGTGGCTGGCGATGGTCTGGTTCTGCCAGACCGTCGAATTTCCGTCGCCGAACACCCATCTGTACTTGAGCGTGAGCGCATCCGTGGGCGTATCCTGGCCCGAGCCCTCGAATTCGATCTGGACATCCTCGTTTACGGTCTGCTCCTCGGTGGAGATAGTGAGCGTCGGGACGAGGTTCTTGACCAGCACATCGCAGGTGGCGTTGGCGGTGAGGTTGTCATGGTCCATGACGAAGAATATCGCCCTGTATGTCCCGTTCGCGGTGTAGATGTGGTCCGCGAAACGGTCCGTTCCCCATTCCGAGGCGGTCCCGTCCCCGAAATCCCAGCGGAACCTGAGCGTGGGGATGTCGCTGCCGGTATCGGAGGCGATGCCCGTGAGCGTAACGGCGGAGTCCTCGTTCGTCTCAAATGATGCTACCTCTATGGACGCCACGGGCGCCAAGCCGGCGACGGAAATCGAGATGGTGGCATTTGCGCGGTCGTTCTCGTCGTCCTTGACGGTGACGGTCGCTTTGTACGCGCCGCTGGCCGTGTAGGTGTGCGTCGTGTTGGGAGATGCGGACCAATCCGTGACCGGCGAACCGTCCCCGAAGTTCCAGCTGTATTTGAGGTACTGCAGGTCGGGAGCGGTGTCGTTGCCCGAGGCGTTGATATTAAGGCGGGTATCCTCGATGGCCAGACCGCTCATCAGTATGCTCACCGTCGGAGGCAGGTTCACGACCTTGATGGTGAGCGTGCTGTTCGAGATGGCGCCGTCGTTGTCCTTCACGCCCAATGTGGCATAGTACGTCCCGCTCTGGTTGAACGACCGCGATGTCTGGGCAGAGCCCTGCCATCCCGTGCGGGCGCCGTCCGTGAATGACCAGTTGTACAGCAGGCTCGCCCTGTCGTTTTTGGTATCCGTGCTCAGGCTGCCATCCAGATAGAATGTTTCCGTCTCGTTCACGGTGCGGTTCTCCCCTGCGTAGGATACCGGAGGCACATTCTTCACGATGAGCTGGAGGCTCTCGAACTGGCCCATCGTCCCCGCCCCGTTCATTATCTTGACGGCGGGATAGTAGCGTCCAGCCTTGTCGTAGGAGACTTGCACGGGCTGGTTGTTGTTTTGGACCGTCTCGAACACCCCGTCACCCTGCAGGTCCCAAAGGAACGATGAGGGCGAGCCGCTCACGGTGCACGAGAGCGTAACGGTCTCAGATTCGTTGGGAACGTAGTTGCTGGCGGATATGGATGTTATCCTCGGACCGCTCGCGTCCTCGGTGATGTTGATCTGCTTGTCAAGCGTTATTCCCGTGACATTCTGGACGATGCCGCTGGGCCATCTTATCTCCAGCGAGACGGTGCCGCTGTAGGTGCCGAAGCCGAAGCCCTGGGTGAGCGAGTTCTGGTGGGCATGTCCACCGGTGCCGCCCTCGACCTCCCTTATCTGGATGCCGTTCCCGTTGCTCACGGTCAGACGGGCCCCTATTGCTGCCCGGTTGCTGACGGTCCCTGTCAGTTTGACCTTGAGATAGTGATTGGTGGTCCCCTGGTTCTCGAAGAGGTGCAGCCCGCGCGGACCCGCGTATGGATAGGTACCCTCGGTCACATGGTCCGGCTGGCCGTCGTTGTTGTAATCCGCCCAGGCGCAGCCGATGCCGGCCCAGACGCGGATTCCGCTCTCGTCCCCGACCTCGGTGAACGTGCCGTCGCCGTTGTTGTGCCAGAGCTCCGCCCAGGCCCATGTGTGGTAGCCCTTCACCTGCGGGACATAGAGGTCGAGCCAGCCGTCGTTGTCGTAGTCGCACCATGCACCGCCGAAGGTGTCGTCGTCGTAGTAGTAGCTGCCGTTTATGGTGCCGTCCACGTGGCTGGGGATGCCCGCCCTCTCCTTGAAGTCCTCGAACCTGAACGGGAAGCCCATGTTCTTCATGAGCTGGGCGTTGTCGCATATGTATGCCCTCGGGATGTCCTTGTGGGCCAGATTGCCGACCCACAGGTCGAGGTCGCCATCATTGTCGTAGTCGCCCCAGCAGGAGCCCGCAGTGTGGCCGTAGTAAGGCCCGCTGCCATCCGTGTAATAGTCCGGGTCGCCGGAGACGTTCACCTCGAAGCCCAGGTCCGTGAATGTCCCGTTGTGGTTGTTGTTCCACAGGTAGTTGTTGCCCAGCAGGTAATTTCCGGCGTATATGTCCGGCCAGCCGTCGTTGTTGTAGTCCGCCGCATCGACACCCATTCCGGCCTGGACGGGGCTGTAGTCGTTGATTCCGGCCGCCCTCGTCACCAGCGTGAACGTACCGTCGCCGTCGTTGTGCCAGAGAGCGTCCTCTTGGAGAGTACCGGCGGTGTTGCGGTAATTCATGACGTAAACGTCGATGTAGCTATCCCTGTCGTAGTCCACCCAGCAGGACGCGACAGAGGTCCTGAAACCGTCGTCCACGCCACCTGCCTCGGCGCTGGCATTGACGAAATCGTAATTGGGCGGGCCCTTGTTGCGCCACAGGGTGTCCATCCAGCTCTCGTTGTGGCCGGCGCAGAAGAAGTCCAGGTACCCGTCGTTGTTGTAATCGCCCCAGACGGCGTATCCGTAGCAATCTATGCCCGACTGCGGGGTCACGTCCGTGAAATCGTAGTTGGGAGGCCCGTTGTTCCTGAACAGCTTGTAGCCGGTGACGAGCAGGTCCTCGTAGCCGTCGTTGTTGTAGTCCCCCCAGGCATAGCTGTCGCCGTAAGTGCCGGCGAGGCCTGCGGAAACAGTCACATTGGTGAACAGCGCGGGGACGGGCCGCTCCGCCCGCGACTCCCCGTTCCCGGCGGGGTCGGCAAGGGCGATAGGGCTGACGACAAACATTAGACAAAGCGCGAGAGCTCCCAGTCTCTTCATCCCGGATACCCGTGATTGAAAACCGTTTTGGGGTAAAGAAGGTTTGTGGTGGACCGGCCGCCCTCGCTACACCCCGTGAAGCTCCCACCTTATCTCGTAGCCGGTCTCCTTCTTGAGGTCCCTGGCTGCGGCCAGCACGAGGCCCACATTCTCCTTGGTCCCGCAGAACACCACATCCACTCCCTTGCAAAGGGCGCTCATGGCATATTCCACCGGAGCATGAATTACCGGATCGCGTACATTGCACCTGCGGGCCAGCGCGATGCTCACTATGTCGCCCGCCACGACCGGACATTTCTTCGCCTCCCCGAGGATCTTTGCCGCCTTTCCGGCGTCCGCGGACTTGGAGCCCCCCTCCCTCTCGGACGGGACCTCGAGAATGATGAGGCGGCCCAGCTCCAGGTCCACGATTCCCTCCAGCTCCCCGACGAGCACATCCTCCCCGTCATCGGATGATTCGAGCGCGGTTCCGGTGGATGTGGCCTTCCGGCCCGGTACCGCGACCAGGACCCCGCGCCTCATGACGAGCCCGACCCTGGTCCCTTTCTCGACCTTTCCCTCGGCGAGGGCGACGCAGCTGTCGATGACGCTTATCCGCCGGAGTATCGTATCGACGCGGCCCTTGATGGCCGTGAAATGCTCCTGAAGCGCCTGCATTCCCTTGCGGGTGGGCCTCAGCGAGTCCCCTCCGTTCCGGAGCAGGCCCGCCCTCTTCATGGATGCAAGGTACTGGCTTATGGCCTGAACGGTGACACCGAGCTTGTGCGCCATCTCCTTCATCTTCATGGACGGGTTCTCGATGAGCTCCGTCAGTATCAGCAGCTCCGTGTTCCGTTTCATGTCCCTTAGCGGCTCGGCATTCATCTGTTTCCCTCCTTCACGTGATATCTCCAACATCGACGACGACCCTGCCCGCGGCGTTCGTCGCCACGTTCGCATCCACCCTGAATGCATGTGCAATGTTCTCCCTCGTCAGGACCTCTCCCGGGGCTCCGGAGGCCGTTATCCGTCCCGAGTCCATGATGAGCAGCCTGTCGCAGAACCGGGCCGCCAAATTCAGGTCGTGGAACACTGCCAGCACCGTGAGGCCCTTCCTGCCGTTTTGCTCCCTTATCAGACCGAGTATCTCGAGCTGGTGCCTCAGGTCGAGGTGCGACGTGGGCTCGTCGAGCAGCATCACCCTCGGCTCCTGCGCCAGAGCGCGGGCTATGATGACGCGCCTTTTCTCCCCGCCGCTGAGCTCGGTCACGGACCGCTCCCTGAGCTTCCATGTTCCCGTTGCCTTCATGGCATGTTCGGCCGCCTCGTGGTCTCGCTCCTCCTCGAAGCTGAACCTTTCTATGTGGGCGTAGCGCCCCATGAGCACCATTTCTTCGACGGTAAATGCGAAGTTGTCCGAGCTTTCCTGGGGCACGATGGCCACGGAGCGCGCCATCTCCATGCTGTCCGTGGTGCGCACTTCCTTTCCGCAAACGCGGATGATCCCGCCCGTCGGCCCCAGTATGCCGGAAACGCAATTGAGGAGCGTGGTCTTGCCGGAGCCGTTGGCGCCGACTATTCCGACGAACTCGCCTGCGGCCACCTTGAACGAGACCTCCTTTAGGACCCTGAGGGTGCCGTAGGAATGCGACAGGCCCCGGACATCTATCGATGAGTCCCTGCAACCGTGCTTAGCCACCGGCCCACCTCCCTGTCCTCTTCGAGGTCCGCAGAAGGTAAAGGAAGAACGGACCGCCGGTCATCGCCGTGAGTATTCCGACGGGAATCTCGGTCGGGGCCATCATCGTCCTGGCCGCCGTGTCGACCCAGACGAGGAATATCGCTCCCGCAAGCGCGGAGGCAGGGACGAGATACCTGTGGTCCGGTCCCACCATGATGCGGATGATGTGAGGGATGATGAGGCCCACGAACCCGATGATGCCGGCAAAGGCCACGCATATTCCCGTCAGAAGCGACGAGAGCAGCAGGAGCTGCCATTTCACACGGCCGACGTTCATCCCGAGGTTGCGCGCCGTTTCCTCTCCGGTCAAAAGCAGGTTGAGGTCCCTTGCGAAGAGCACTGTGAGGACCACGCACGGCACCACGACCGGTGCGACTATCGCGACCTGGCCCCATGATGCGGCCCCGAAACCTCCGAGCATCCAGAAGAAGAGGGACTTGAACTGGTGGCCAGCGATGAATAGCAGGAACATCACGATGGCGCTCAGGAACGCCGAGACAGCGATTCCGGAGAGCAGGAGCGTGTCCGTGTTGACCTTTCCCCCCGTTCTTGCTATCGAGAAGACGAGCAGTACAGCACCAAGCGCGCCAAGGAACGTGAGGAACGGCAGCAGGACGGAGGTGTTCGTCACCATCATGACGGAGCCGAAGACTGCGAACGTCCAGACGGTCGCCGGGACCGCAAGCGTCAGACCTGCGCCGAGAGAAGCGCCCGCGCTCAGTCCCAGGATGTACGGGTCCGCCATGGGATTCCTGAAAAGCGCCTGCATGATAGCACCGGCGACCGCCAGTCCGGCCCCGATGAGGCCCGCGAGGACTATCCTGGGCAGCCTCAGCTCCGTCACGACAATGTTGTAGAGGTCCGGCCACCCGCCTCCCTGACCTGTCAGGATATCGAACACGGCCTTCTCGGGCATCCTTTCAGGAGTGCCGGGCCCGAAGGGGCCGATGGAGCCGAACATGCAAGCCAGAAGGACAGAGAGCAGGAGGAATCCCGTCAGGGCCAATAATGCGACAAGGCGCCTGCCCTTCCTTCGGGCACCCTTTCCATTCCTGCCGCCGCGCTTCCCTTTCATCGCCCATTCAGCTCCCCAGATTCCCCCTCATTTCCCCGTCATCTGCCCTTCAGCGTCCCCTCAGCACCCCTTCATTTCCTCTTCATCTCCCCATATTTCCGGTTCTTCCATTCTTCCATAGTGTGAAAGCCGGCTCCCTCACCATCAGAATGCGATATCCGGGTGGATGTCCCTGGCCATCGCCTCGAGCGCATCCACCACCCTCGGGCCTGCCCTTGAGACGAGGTCCCCGTCGATGCCAAAGAGGCGGTTGTCCCTTACGGCGGTGATGTTGCCCCAGCCCGTTCTGGCAACGATGCCCTGGGGAGTTGTCGTGGTCCAGGGCCCTGTCTGGTAGATTATGACCTGCGGGTCGCTGGCGACAATGAACTCGTTTGCCAGCGGCGGGTACTGCGTGCTCTGGTCGCGGGCGATGTTGGCTCCCCCTGCGAGGGAGATGAGCTCGTCCCCGAACGTGCCCGGTCCGTAAGTGTAGTAGCCCATGAAAGCGTCCAGCTCAAGATAGACCCGCAGCTTTGCCACGCCCAGGGCCAGGGTCTTTCCAGTTACCGCTTTGAGGCGGGCGTCGAGAGCCGCTGCAACGTCCTTCCCCTTCGCCTCGATGCCCATTATCTTGCCGACGAACCTGATGTTGTCGAACACATTCGACACGTTCTTTGGATTGAGCACGACGGTGGTCAGGCCCCTCTCTTCCAGCTGGGTGATTACGTCCTTGTTGATGTCTGCAGCAAATACGATGTCCGGCTTGAGGCCCAGTATGGTCTCCATGTCCAGCCACTTATAGCCAGATACTTTTGGCTTGGACGCGGTTTCCGCGGGATAATTGGTGTTGTTGTCCACCGCCACGACCATGTCGCCGAGGCCAAGGGCATAGATTATCTCGGAATCGCTTGGAGCCAGCGAGATGATGCGCTTGGCGCCCTGCACGACCTTCACGGTCCTGCCGTAATCGTCCGTCACGGTGATGGTCTTCTTGCCGCCGTTGTCCTTGACGACCGTGCACCCGCAGCACACCACTGAGAGCAGCATCAGAGCGGCAATCAGGCCCATCAACTTTGTCGTTTTGCTCCTCGGACCCCGTCCGTCATTTTCAATCATCGTGTTCCCACCTGCATTTCCGGCGCTATTCAAGTCAACTTGAGTTTTTGCAAATACACTTTAATATATTAAAACATTGCGCGGCGGCCGCGCAGTCGACTCCCCTTCCGTTCCCATTTGATTCATTGTTCGGTGCCCATCTCAACCCTTAATACATCAACAATCCATTCCCCCAACGGTGGAAGATGGGCGTAGATTTGTCGGACATTGTCCCGAAGGAGCCCAGGCTGCTGAAGGATTTCTCGGGCCAGACGCTCGCCGTCGACGCCTACAACACCATCTACCAGTTCCTCTCCATTATCCGCCAGCCGGACGGCCTGCCCCTCATGGATTCCAAAAAGAGGATAACATCGCACCTGTCCGGCCTCTTCTACAGGAACATCAACCTTATGGAAGCCGGCATCAAGCCCGTTTATGTCTTCGACGGAAAGCCTCACGTTCTCAAGCGCGGGACCATCGACGAGCGTATTGCGATAAAGGAGAAGGCGAAGGTGGAATACGAAGCAGCGCTGGCCGAGGGAGACCTCGAGAAGGCGCGCTCCAAGGCCCAGCAGACATCGAGACTCACCGGGGACATGGTCGAGGAATCCAAGACGCTCCTGGGGTTCCTGGGAATACCGTGCGTGCAGGCCCCGTCCGACGGGGAAGCGCAGGCCAGTTACCTGGTGATGAAGGGCCAGGCATCCGCCGTCGCATCCCAGGACTTCGATTCCCTTCTGTTCGGTTCCCCGGTGTTCGTGCGGAATTTGACCCTCACCGGAAGGCGCAAGCTGCCGCGGAAGCAGATATATGTCAACATAGAGCCCGAGATGCTGGAGCTCCCAAAGGTGCTCTCCACGCTCGAAATAACGAGGGAGCAGCTCGTGGAGATGTGCATACTGATGGGCACGGACTTCAACGACGGCATAAGGGGCATCGGACCCAAGAAGGCCCTCAAGCTCATCAGGGAGCACAAGGAGCTGGGCAAGGTCATCGAGGCCAAGAGCCTCACTATCGAGAACTGGGAGGAAGTGAGACGCATCTTCCTCGAGCCCAACGTCAAGGACGCGTCGTTTTGCGCCGGGATGCCCGATGTGGGCAAGGTCTCTGATTTCCTGTGCGGGGAGCACGATTTCTCGAAAGAGCGGGTCGAGGCGCCGCTCGCAAGGCTCGGGGATATACTCGAGAGCAAGAAGAATGAGAAGGCCCAGCTCAGGCTGGACAAATGGTTCTGAAGAATTCAGACAGGACGCACATAAGTTCCGGTACATTCGCAACGATTCTCAGACCGCCGGGACAGCGACCTTGTCCATGATGCTGTTTATGCCGTCCTCGCTCAGGTTCCACTCTGCAACGCCGATGGCCAGCACTGCGAGCTTTATGTAGTCCGGGACCACGAAGTCGCGTCCCTTCGAGCGTGCGATTATGCATGCCGCCATCAGCAACCTGTCGTAGGCTTCCAATACTGGCGCCCTCCGCAGGAGCCCGTTGCTTTGGAGCCTGTCCATGATATCGAAAAGGTACGTGCCCAGCGACTTGTCCACGTGGACCCGCCAGGTTCCCTCGGGGGTGGAAAGCATCCCGCCAAGGAGCTCCCCCAGGCCCTTGTGGTCCTCGTGCATGACATGCCACTGGACCTTCTGGGCCAGTTCGGGATGGAGCTTCGCCGCCGGCGGGATAACCGGTCTCTGGAACGGCGCCAGCACCAAGGCGCAGTCCTGCTTTCTGCGCCTCCTGACGGTTTTGTGAGGCTCGTTCACTATGGGCTCTGGGTCGAGCAGCCCGCCTGATGTGAGGATGAACAGCCACCCGTTGAAGCCGGTGGGCCGCTCAAGGATGGATAACGGCTGACAGAATGGTATGCGTGGAATGTCCATCACCCCGCGTATCTACTTCTTCTTTCCTTTCCTGAGGGATTCGATGAAGAGGCTCTCCACCATGGGCTTCATCTCGAGGAGCTTGTCAGGGTTCCCGTCCCAGTTGGAAAACTCCTTCTCGTATCTATTTGATATCTCCGCAATGAGGGAGCGTATCCGGCCACGGAGGTCCGCGGGCTCCGGCCCGGAAAGAAGGACCGCCATGTATATCTGCAGGCCGTACTCGAAGATGACCTTCCAGTTGCCGTAGGGCATCTCGTAGACGGCCGCGCTGTCGACAGCATAGAGTGACGCTCCGGCCGTGCTCTTGGTGCTCTCGAGCAGGCTGTAGAGCAGATTGTCGTCCACATCGGGCTGGCCCCTCTGCGTCGTGTGCATCATGAACCGGCTGTCGCGGTACATGAGGATTATCTCCTCCACGACGCCGCGGGCGCGCTGCTTCTCCTCCGGTATCAGGTTGCCCACCTGCTTCTTGAGGTCCTTGAGCCTGCCCACCTCGCCGTCCCAGTCGTCGAGGATGCCCATGTACCTGTCATGGACGGACTTCAGCAGCAGCTTCATGTTGTTCCTCAGGCTGGCGGGCTCGTTGCCCGCAATAACGACAGCGAGGTTGGCCCTAGGCCCGTTCTCGATGAGTATCTTCAGGTTCCCGTACCTGAGCTCGTTCAGGATTCCCTTTTCCTCGCCGGCGAATGAATCCTTCACGAAGCTCTGGACAGCGGTCAGCATGCCTGTGAGTATGTCCTTGTCAACATCGGGCTTGAGGCGGCGGCTGTTGTGTGCTATCAGTCTTCCGTCCTTGTATATTAGGAACACCTCTTCTATGGTGTAGGTCCTCATCATCCGCTGCTTCTCCTTGAGCACGAACTCCGCCGCGTACTTGCGCTTCAGCGCGTAGGCGACTATGGCCCAGGCGAGGTTGGCCCCGAAGAACGTTGCGCAAAATATCGTCAGAGTGGAGAGCAGCGGCTTGGAGATCTCGTTGTAGAGCTTGTACTTCACGACCGTGGTGGCGTTTCCGACGTTCTGGATTACTATGGCATATTCCTGGTAGGACAGCTTCATCGCCAGGACATCCTCGTTGAACGAGAGCCCGGCATTGGAATACCAGAAGATCTTCGATACCACGGACTGGTTGGTGAAATTGAACTCGTTGTCGCGGACGAACAGGTAATCCTTTTCCTCTATCAGGAATACTCGCACATTTTCAGTATCGCTCTGGACATCCAGCCTGGTGATGAACGACATGTCGAGCATGTCTTGCGGATGGAACTTGATGCGATAATCCGAGCTGGAGTCCAGCTTCTCGTCACCCTTGCTGGTGCTGACATCCTCGAAGATGCCTATCACCGCGGAATTGGAGAAGAATATCGCCATGATTATGGATATGACGATTACGGGGCGGGCGTTGACAATGAAGTCCTCCGCCCTCCAGACCTTCAGCCTGGAATCCGATGTCCATTTGAGCTCCAGGAAATCGATAATGAAAACGATGATATTGATTAATAACAATATCGTAACCACCGGCAAGGCCACGGCCGCAAACGGCATGTGGAACGGGTCAAATGACGTGCTAGCGTCCTTGACAGATGTAATTATCCAAACTATCAGAAGGAAAATTATGATGACCCAGATGTAGCGGGCGTAGGAATAGAGGTGGACCACCCTGTCCTCGCGCTCGAGCCCCTTGTGAAGGGTGTGCGGTGCGGCTCTTGGTGGCGCGGCCATTGGTCCCACTTTCAATAATCATAATGCAGGAGCGGGTTAATAAATTGTAACTGTTTGTTCGATGAGGGTGACTTTGCCAGAAATACTTAAATACTGCTCCGGTAAATATGAATCTCGGCGGGGAAAGGGGAGAAAATCATGACCCGATGCAAAACAAGCTCGGTCGATAGATTCTGGATTCCGGTATTCACAGTCTTCATCATGCTGTCCGGTGGACTGTTAAGCGGCGAGGCAGCCGCCACAAGATTCGGCCCCGGTCATCAAAACATCATTTACACCTTTGCGGATGGCACTTCTGAAAAAATGGTGCAGTTCAATGAGAGCGGCAGCATCACTGAATATCTTGAAATTCCCTCCAATGTGACCGTGCTGAACGCAAGTCTCAGGCTTACGGGTCTCCCCGTTACAGAAAGCGACTCGCGTTTTGACACTTCGAGTTCCGATTTCGATACAGGTACTCACGATGGAACCGTTGCCGAAAATGATTCTCTCCGTCTCGCTTATCCTGATATCTACGATGCCGTCTGGCAGCCGAACGATTCCGTTGTCTATCTTTTCGGCAGTCGAGGTTTCATCGCAAGATATCATAACGGTACAATCAGCGGTATTCACACCAATGAAACCCTGACCTTCGTTTCCGGTGACTGGCGCGGAAACGATACGAATGCCGTTTTGCTGGCGTCCTATGGGAATGTCGATCCTGCGCATCTCGGAGGGCGGTTCTGGACGCTTGCCAGCGATGGAACTGTCTCTTTGGTGAATACGACATATATGCCCGATGGAACCAGCTGGGGTGTCCTCACTTTCATTTCATTGCAGAGCAATGGACAGACTGGCATTGTCGGAGGTGCTTATTGCATCGGAAATTGGCATACCATGTTCTATTGGTATGAGAATGGAACCGTCTGTACAATTCAGGACCTTCACAACGATGGGTCGTCCCACAGCGGGACCTGGCTCAGCAACGATACAGCGGTCTATGTTGCCTCGAAATATTCCGAAGGCACTTTGCTGATATTCACATATGTTCCCGGAGAGAACAATACACCCCAGCAGATACAGGTCGGCCCCAAAGTTGGATTTCCAAAGATTGATATTAGCCCGGATGACAGTACCGCCTTGATTACTGGCACGGTCTTCGGGCAGAACCCCGAGGGCAGTCCGAGCAGGATATTCACATACTCAATGGCAAACGGTACGATGAGCACCGTGAATTCGAGTTATGTAAACTGGTACGACGTTGAATGGCGGCCCGGCGGGGATGATGCGCTCGTTACCGGAAGCGGTGGAAAAGTCCTGTTGTTCGACAATTCGACCGGGACAACCTCGGAAATCGCCACGAATGTGTCCAATGGAATATATGGACTGGCGTGGAAACCGGACGGCAGCAGGGCCGTCCTCGTGGGTGAGCGAGGAACGGTTCTCGACTATTCAGGTAATGTCACGCCCCTTTGCCGCGTTAATTACCCCGAAGGGACATACACCTCATCCGTCACGGAAACGGAGATGGATATTACCTCAATCTACCCCACCTGGGATGCCGATATCAATAACGGTTCGATATCCATCTATGGAAGCAACGACGGTGGCTTGACATGGCTGGAGCTCGCTAACGCCGAGGATACTTATTTCTCATCCCCAGGGAACCAGCTTAGATATCAGGTCGTATTTCAGAGTCCAAATCCAGCAGATTCCCCTGTCTTTAGATCGATTCATATCACCTACCAGACCGAGAGCTATCCGGAGACGCCATCACTGGATGTTGGCAACGATTCGTCAGCGGAATGGACCTGGAATGATGAGTTCCGCACATCTGAAATGATTAACGACCTGGCAACAGCCTTGAACGCGTATCTTGCCAATGCCACTCCGGGCCCAGATGGAAATGTGTCTGTTCCCCTATCCTTTAGCTCGGATTCAATTGGAATCCTTTTCATCTCCGATATCTACATCGAATACATTTACAATGCGCCTGACCTTGTCATATCACCCGGCGATATCTCGTTCTCCATGGAGTTCCCTGTCCAGGGTGTGATTCTCAATATCTCGGCTTTTATATCCAACGATGGTCTTTCAAATGCATCCTCATTTATTGTCCAGTTCTTCATCAACGAAACCCAACTCGGTACGAATCATACAATTCAATCTCTAAAATCGGGTAATAATGTTTCGATCCTTGAAAGCTGGGACACATCGGAATACAACGGGGCATTCAATATCACCATCATCGTCGATGTGGATAACGAAGTCCAAGAGGGGCGCGAGGACAACAATCGAGCCAGCCGGTCCGTTTTTGTGAACCTGCCGCCAGATGCCGACGCCGGAATGGACATCGTAGCCCAAATCAACGAAACAATTTTATTCAACGGAACTGGATCACATGATACTGATGGTTACATTTCGCATTACGCCTGGAACTTTGGGGACGGCACCAACGGAACCGGTTCCGAGCCATACCATAACTATTCCGAGAAGGACAATTACACTGTCACGCTTACCGTATACGATGACCGAGGCGCTTTCGATACTGATACCTGCCTCGTCAGGGTATCTATTCCACCGAGGGCGAGTGCCGGCGTAGACCAAGCTGTTCTGGTAAATGACACGGTCTTGTTCAACGGCAACCTGTCCTACGATGCGGATGGATACCTTACTGACTACTATTGGGACTTCGGAGATGGAGCGAATGGCTCGGGAATCGCCCCGACGCATAAATTCTCGGGGCACGGCACTTACCAAGTCTACCTCTCCGTGACGGATGACACGGGTGCTACCTGCGAGGATTTCTGCATTGTTACCGTCGCAGACACGATCTATGATAATTTTGAACTCTCGAAAGAGACCAGGACCATTTACAATCAGACTATTGTAGCATCGAACCTGACATTGAACAGTAAATCGTCCTTGATACTGTCCAATTCCACGCTTATCATCGGCGGGTCGCTCTACATCTTGGGGAAATCCCTGTTGACTATGAACGGGGGTTTGCTTTCGGCCGGAAATGTGACTATTGGCGAGAAATGTGCGATCTCCCTATTGGGCGTATCTGAAATCTGGCTGGACCAGATATCTATTGGGAGCAAGGCGCAAATGACGGTTAACGACTCCAATATTATCAGCACCGGGAATATTAGCCTCGCATCCAATTCGATAGTCCTTCTGACCTACATCGACAGGATGTTCTCCGGGAACTTCCAGCTCGCTAGCAATGCGCAAACATCGATGAATTACGTGGATAGCATCTTCGCACGGGAACTGGCGATGCGCAGCAATTCCGAGCTCCTCATTGAAAATTCCACCGACACGAATTTCGACAATTTATCGATTGAAAGCAATGCCATTGCGGAAATCCTTAGTGAATTCTTCTATACGCACAATGTATCGGTATCGAGCAATGCCGAGCTCTTTCTGTCATCGAATTCGCTTTATATC
>Ga0315283_10000474_pt1 | contig 29670 bp, 32 predicted proteins | sample YL17G09_0_MG_FD_204541 | JGI IMG/M metagenome (GOLD analysis project Ga0315283, IMG submission 204541) | Sediment microbial communities from Yellowstone Lake, YNP, Wyoming, USA - YL17G09_0 | ecosystem: Environmental > Aquatic > Freshwater > Lake > Sediment | place: USA: Wyoming | collected...
CGACCCGCAGGAGACGCATCCTGTGCCGGCACAGACGAGAACATGTGAGCGGAACGCCATGGCGGTGACCCTCCGGTCAGCCTGTGGTTTCGCAGCCGGCAGCAAGCGCCGAGTCGATCACGATCGCGCCACCGAGGACATGCTGCCGGAGCACCGTCAGGATCTTCTCCGGCGTGAGGTCGACGTACTTCACGGGGGCCCCGTTTCTGACTTCCACGGTGGCCATCGGCTCCCGGCTGCACAAGCCGGCGCAGCCCGAGGTCGTCACGATGACGTCGGCGATGGCCTGGTGCTCGATTTCGTTGAGCAGCGCCGCCATCACGTCGCGTGCGCCCGCCGCGATACCGCAGGTGCCCATGTGGATGGTGACCTTCGCGCGCGCCGTGCCCGTGCGCAGCGTGAGCGTGGGTGCGGCACGTTCCCGCATCTGCTTCAGATCGTCGATCGTGAGTCTGGCCATGACCGTATCTCCGTCTTGCGCCGTGCTAATGCGCCTTGGGCTTGTAGTTCTTCTCGTATTTCCTGAGCATCCGGGGGATGCCCGCCTGTTTGAGCTTTCCGTGCACGTCGGTCCCGACGACGACGACCGGCGCGAGACCGCAGCAGCCGAGACAGTTCACCGTGTCGAGGCTGAACTCGAGGCCCGGCGTCGATTCGCCCTTCTGGATGCCGAGTTCGCGACCGAGCGCCTCGAGCAGCCGCGGCGCCCCCTGTACGTGACACGCCGTGCCCATGCAGACGTGAACCTGGTGACGGCCCACCGGCTTGAGGCTGAATCCGCGGTAGAAGGTGGCGATGCCGAGCACCTGTGTGACCGGGGCGTCGAGGCGTGCCGAGACGGCTTCGATCACCTCCCGCGGAAGATGGCAGAACTCCTCCTGGCACTCGAGGAGCATCGCGATCAGGTGCTCGGGCTGGCGCCCGTGGCGATCGACGATCTGGTCAACTCTGGCGATGTCAATCATGCTTCGGCTCCTTGAAGGTGGTGCCCGGACGACCGGCGGCTGGCGGGTCAGACGCGTGTGACGCCAGCCCCGTCTCGCACCGCCGGATCGCCTCGCGGGCAAGCGCGATGCCTTCGGGACTGGTCAACGGGAGCCCCCCGAGCGCCTCCGCGAGATCGGCCGACGACAGTTCGTACCCGTCTGAACCCCGGCGATGCGCCAGGATCAGATCAACGTCCGGCCGGGACGTGATGAGGACCATGAAGGTCGTTTCCAGATCGCCCAGCGGCGCGCGGTCCACGTGACTGAGTTGGACATCGGCGACAACCAGGGTGCCTGCGCCCGGCATCGACCGGACCAGCAGGCGCCCGCCCGCAGCCTCGGCGGCCTGACGCAGCAACGGCAGGCCCAGGCCCACGTTGCGCGTCTGCCGCGTCGTGAAGAACGGATCGACGGCCCGCGCCTGCGTCTCGTGATCCATGCCGCGCCCGTTGTCACGAATCTCGATGGTCAGCCGATCGATCTCGGGCTCCTCGAGCACGGCAATCTCGACACTGGTCGCGCCCGCTTCATAGCTGTTGAGCGCGACATCGAGAATGTGCAAGGCCAGTTCGTCCATGGGTCGTCCTCCACCGAGCACGCTCCGCCCGTGTTCACCGCGGAACGCCTGGAGCAGCTCCGGGGTCGTGACGTCTTCCATGCGGAGGAACGTGACGCTGAGCCCGATGTCCTTCGGGTGATGGGCGTCCGAGCCGGTCACCGTGGCCAGTCCCAGCGGCTGCCCGTACTGCTCACAGCCGACGCGGTACGGGGTGGCGGCCGACACCTCGACGGCGTCGAGCCGGAGGCCGGGCGGCACGAATCCGAGTTGTCCGACCAGGCCGAACCGCTCTCGATCCACGTGCGCGGCCACGGCGAGGCCACCAGCGCGATGAATCTCGTCCACCGTCCGCTCGAGCGACCAGGTGGTGGCGCCCGCCAGCCGCGACTGGTTGAATCCGAGCACCTCTTCGTGCTCGTTGGCGATGACCTGCCAGCCGAGCACGTCGGGGACGTTCTGACCCGGCAGCGCCGCGGCCACCCGGGCGTGCAGGGCGCCCGCCGAGGCCAGATCCGGCAGCATGGCCACGACGTGCACCTCTTCCTCGGTCGTGATCTCCATGCCTGGAATCGATGTCCGGTGGGTCGCTCCGACCGCCCGCCCGACGGCGGCCGCGTTGTCGGCCGCATTGTGATCGCACACAACGATGCCGTCGAGCCCGGCCTCCATCACGGCGCGGGCGATGGCCCCCGGGTGCATGTCGAGCTCCCCGCACGGCGAAAGGCACGTGTGCACGTGCATGTCGATCCGGAACACCTTCAGGACGCCCTTCTTCCGCGCACGCCGAGTTGGTACAACAGGCCCGCGACATCGAAGGCCGAGTACGTGGTCGTCACCATCGGGATCCGATGTTCCGCCGCCCGGGCCAGCGTGTCGTCATTGGGCTGGCGGCCGCCAATCAGTACGATGGCGGACAGGTTCTTCAGCTGCGCGACCGCGACGATGTTCACGTGCTTCTGCAGGGTGATCCACACATCGCCATCCTGCGCGTTCCCCATGACGTCGGACAGCAGATCCGACGCGTAGGCGCCGCGAACCTCGTTGCCGGCGTGTTCTGGCGCGGCAACGACGGAACCCGCGATCGCCTGTGCGACATCCGCAACCGTCATGACCGTCCTCCCGTGGTCGGGCCGCCCACTCCGGCGCCCGGCTCGAAGAAGCCCGAGAGATGCCGGACCGCGTCCTCGATGCGCTTCTCGCGCACGAAGACGCACGCACCCTCGTCTATCTCGCCAAGAACCACGTCTTCGGCAAACGCGCCGCAACTGGGCGCGCCGCAGGCGCCGCAGTCGATGCCCGGCAAGTTCCCGACGAGACGGTCCCGCTCCTTCATCTTGGCGATGGCGCCAGTGATCTCGCGGCCGAGCGGCCTCGGAGGGCGGGCGACGAACGGTGCCGTCGTGGTGAATTCGCCCCGCGTGTACCGCGCCCGCAGGTCCGCCTGGTCCACCGGGTCGCGTTTGGCGAGCGATTGCTGAAGCCGCAGGGCCCTGGCCCGCGCGACGTACGGGTTTTCCACCGTCAACGCGCCGCTCACGCACCCTTCCGGGCACGCGTGGCATTCGACAAATGCGTAGCGGTTCAACCGGCCCTTGTCGATGTCATCGAGGATGCGCACCACGTTGGGCAGGCCCCAGACCGACAGGGTGTTCTCGGCCGGGAGCGAACTGGGCAGCCCGATGGAGAACGCCCAGCCCAGGCCGGCCGCCGTTTCCAATTCGGGTACCCTCTCGCCACCTCGTTGCACGTCGCGGATGAGCGGCGACAGCACCGGGAACAGATCGTTGATGCCAACGGCCGAATCGATGTTCGAGCGTTCCATGCCCGGGTGATCGACGATCGACACCATCTTGGCGGGACAGGGCGTCACGTACACGGCGCCAATCTGCTCCAGCGAGAGGCCCGTTTCGGCCGACTTCCTCAGCTTGGCTTCGCGCGCGGCCACCTCGCGCGGCGCGAGAATCGGGAGCAACTGGCCCAGCAGTTCCGGGTACCGCACCTGGACCAACCGCACGACACTCGGGCAGAACGACGAGATGAGCGGGTACTGACCACGGTACTCGGCGACGAAGTACTCGATGGCGCGTGTCACTGCGCTGCACGACCACGAGAGCGTGGCGGCGGCGTCGAACCCGCTGCGGCGCAGCGCCTCGAGGATGATGCCCGGCGTGATGTCGCTGTCGAACTGCGTGTAGAGCGCCGGGGACGGGATGGCGACCGTGCACGCGAACTTGGTCAGATTGGCCAGCGTCTCGGTGAGCGGCACGATAGCGTTGCGGGCGCACACCTTGATGCACTCGCCGCAGTCGATGCAGCGGTCCTCGAGCAGGCAGGCCACCTGGCGCCGGATCCGGACGGCATTGGTGGGACACGCGCGCATGCACGACATGCAGCCGTCGCACAGGCTGCTGTCGAACCGGATGGAGTGGTAGAAGGCGTCCACGTCGTCTCAGCTCACATTCACACGCAGCGACAGGTGCGTGCCCCGGCCGACCTCGGAGGTGACCGCCAGTTCGTCGCTATTGCGCTTGATGTTGGGCAGGCCCATCCCTGCGCCAAACCCCATCTCGCGCATCTGCGGCGTCGCGGTCGAATATCCCTCCTGCATCGCCAGCGTGATGTCCGGAATGCCCGGTCCCTCGTCACGCACATCGAGCACAATGCTGGCGGGCGTCACCGACAGCCTCATGGTTCCCCGGCGCGCATACATCACGATGTTCATCTCCGCTTCGTAGGCGGCAATTGCCACTCGTCTCACCAGCGAGGCCGCCAGCCCAAGGTCCTTCAACGTGTCCTTGATGCTGGTCGAGGCCTTGCCGGCGTTGGAGAAGTCGCCGGACTGCACCTCGTAGGCCCGCACGACCTCGGCGTCATCCATGGGCCGGCACCGGCGATGGCAGCGGTGGTATCGATCGGGCCGCGTACAGCGCACCCGCTGCCGCAAACAGCGTATGCCTGGTCACCAACACCGGGATGTTCATGTCCATGGCCACGGCCACCGCCTCGGCCGGCGGCCGTTTCCCCCGCACGAACACGACGCCGGCCAAGTCGGCAATCGCGGCCGTCCTGATCGCCTGCACGGTGCAGAGCCCCGTGAGCAGCAGGGCGCCAGGTTTGCTATCGACCAGGACGTCGCTCATCAGATCGGCGGCCGCGACGCCCTCGATACGGGTGGCCGGATTCGGGCACCAGATCACGTCGGCATCGAGCAGGTCGCGCACGTCGGCGAGCGACAGCACGACCGGTATCGAGACGCGGCGCGCGTCGGCGGTGTCGGCCGGCCCGCGATGAAATGGCGTCGGATCTGAAGTCACGGTCGTCAATCCTCGCAAAATGGGGTCAGACCCCATGTCAGTTATTGCACGTTCGAAATGGGGTCAGACCCCTTGGTCAGGACCGGCGTGCGGCCGATGATCTGCTTGCCCATCCGGATCACGCGCTTCGCCGGGACGCGCCGCGCCGGGCAGGCTTCCCAGCAGGAGCCGCAGCCCGTGCAGGCGTCGTTATCCACGTAGCTCGCCTTGCGGCGCACCTTCACGGTGAAGCTGCCGATAAAGCCACTGACCTCCTGCACTTCGCTGTAGGCCATCAGGTGGATGTTCTTGTGCTTGCCCACCTGGGTCATCTTGGGCGTCAGGATGCAGGCCGCGCAGTCAAGTGTCGGGAACGTCTTGTCGAACTGCGCCATGTGGCCGCCGATGCTCGGCTCGCGCTCGACCAGGTACACCTGCTTGCCCGCATCCGCCAGCGTCAGCGCCGCCGAAATGCCCGCGATGCCCGCGCCCACAATCAGCACGTTCGGGTTGATGGGCGTCGTCGACCGCTGCAGCGCGTCGTGCAGCGCCACGCGGCGCACCGCGGCCGTGATGAGCAGGCGGGCCTTCTGCGTGGCACGGCCCAGATCCTTGGTGACCCACGACACCTGTTCGCGGATGTTGACCATCTGGTAGAGGTACGGGTTCAGGCCCGCCTCCTGCATCACGCCTCGGAACGTCGGCTCGTGCATCAGCGGCGAGCACGACGCCACCACGAGGTGCGTGATCTGATGGCGACTGATGTCGTCCCTGATGAGTTGCTGGCCAGGGTCGGAGCACATGAACTTGTAGCTTTTCACCATCACCACGTTGGGCAACGTGGCTGCGTACTGCTCGACCGCGCCCACGTCGACCTTGCTGGCGATGTTCAGGCCGCAGTGGCAGATATACACGCCAATCCGGCAGGTATCGTTGGCAGGCATCGCACCATCTCCTGTCAGGCCATGACCGGCAGCGGCGCCGCCGTCACGAAGTTCCGCTGCAGTCCGAGCGCCCGCGGCGGCAAGCCAAAGGCCAGTCCCATCAGTTGCGTGAAGTAGACGACCGGCAGATCCACGTTCTCGCCGAATGCGCGCCGCATCGGTCCCTGGTACGCCTCAAGGTTGTATTGACAGAGCGGACAGACCGTGGCGAGCACGTTTGCCTCCCGCGACTTCGCTTCCTTGAGCAGGAGGTAGTTCAACCGCATTCCGATGTCTTCCATCGTGCCCATCAGCGAGCCGCCGCAACAGCGGGCCTTCACGGGATACTCCACCGTTTCAGCCCCAAGCCACGTCATGAGACGGTCGAGCAGGACCGGCCGGAGCGGATCGTCGAACGCGCCGTACGGCCGGATGATCTGGCAGCCGTAGTAGGACGCCACCCGGTACTCCGACAGCGGATGCGTGACGCGCGCCTTGATGGCGTCTGCCCCGAGGTCGTTCATCAGCACATCGAGCGGATGACGGACCGAGGCGTGGCCGTGGTACGTCAGGCCGATGGCCGCCAGGCCCTTGTGGACCTTCGCGGCGACCTTCGGATATTCGAGCAGCACGTGCTGCGCCTTGTTCAGAACCAGGTAGCAGGCGGAGCAGGGCGCGATGACCTCGAGATGCATCTGCTCGGCCAGTGCCAGATTGCGCGTCGCCAGCGCCACGGCGTCCTCTTCGTTGACCGACATATAGGAGGTGGCGCCGCAGCAGTTCCAGTCGGGAATCTCATGGAGGGCGAGGCCCAGATGCGCGAAGACCGCGCGCAGCGATTCGTCGTAGGGCTTGCCGAGCCCGTTGAGCGAACAGCCGGGGAAGTAGGCGAAGTCGGCCATCTCAGGACTCCTTCATGCCGTCGAGCATGGTCTTAATCTCGTCGGGGTGAGCGATGTGATCCCTGCCGAAGACCATGCGGCCCGTCTTCATGAGCTTCAGGCCGAGCGGCGCCATCTTGAGCAGGCCGAGTGGATTGGTCCGGAGCATCAACTCCACCACGAGCCACGATTCGGCGTTTCGGCCGCGGGTCGCGACCATGTTGTAGAAAGCCTTAGCCAGCACCGGGATGGGGAAGCGCTTGGGGTGCAGGCCCTTTTCGATCGCGCGGCGCTTGAGCGCGTACATCACGTCGGTCACCTTGATCTCGCGCGGGCACCGGACCTGGCATTCGTAGCAGGAGGCGCACAGCCACGGCGTAGCCGATTCGAGGACGTCGCGCTCGAGGCCGGCACGCGTCATCGCGATGACCCGGCGCGGTGTCAGATCCATGTAGACCGACATCGGGCAGGCGCCGCTGCACGTGCCGCACTGAATGCAGTCGCGCAGGGCTTCACCGCCAGGCTTCTCCATGATCTCGACCGGAAACGCCGGATTCACATCCTCGGCGTATCGGCAGTTGGTCGCTTCGCTGGTCACAACCTCACCTCCTCGGGTGCCGTGACGACCGAATCCGCCTCGCCCGGATACCCGGCGGCGATACGGAGGGGACGCTGGCGTCGAGCGTCACCGCGTGCGCCAGCTACGCGCATAGCGGAAACACGCAGTCACCGGACAAAGTCTGACGAAGGCCCTGGGAAGGTGGGGTCTGTGGGGCGTCTGACGGTTGGGGGCTTTGAGGGGGGACTCGACTCGGCCTGGCGTGGGCCGAATCGGGTCTGAGCATATGGGTGGTACGCGGGGATGTCAAGCGTTTACACTGAGTAAGACAGTAGGAAATCGGCAGCGCATCGTTCGTCGGAAATCCGATGGCGCGTTGACACGTCCTCGGCTCAATCGGACGGACGTCGATCGAGCCGTGGTCGCCGGAGTGGTCGCCAGAGTGGTCGCCGGAGATCCGTTCGAAAGCATCCTTCGGTATACTGCCGGACACGGCGTCTGACCTCATCGTAGGTTCCGACAAAGGAGCCGGCATGCTATCGGCAAAGGCAAAGTACGGTCTGAAAGCCCTTCTGAATCTGGCCATGGAGCCGCAGTCCCGCCCCGTGCTCGGTGCCGAGATCGCGACACGGGAGTCGATTCCGAAGAAGTTCCTCGAGCAGATCCTGCTGGAGTTGAAGCACCGGGGACTGGTCCAGACCAAGCGGGGCAGACACGGGGGCTACTTGTTGACGCGCAGTCCTGCCGAGATTGCCGTCGGACAGATCGTCCGGGCTCTCGACGGCCCGATTGCGCCCATTCCCTGCGTGTCGGAAACGGCCTACGTGAAATGCGACGAGTGTGCGGACGAGATGACGTGCGGGATCCGTCTCGTCATGAAGCAGGTCCGGGACGCGACGGCCAGGATCCTCGACACGACCACGCTCGCTGACGTCATCCGGATGATCGCCGCGGCATCCAAGACCGCCGAGGCGCTGTCGCCCCGGACGCCGGTCAAGGCCAGACAACCCGAGTCTGCGGGGCAGACCGTGCGCTTCCGCGAGCTTCGTGGAAAGCCCAAGCGATAGCACCCCCGGACGGCCGGGCAGTGAACCCCGTCAGAACGTCAGCACTTTTTCGGCATCGAGCACGGTCATGCCGACCTCACCGAGTCTGGCCTGTTTGCATCCCTCGATGAGGTCCTGGTTCTGGAGCCCTCGAGCGGCCATGCACGTCTCGCACACGAGCACCAGACCCCGGCGCAGCACCGGGCGCAGCATGCGGCCGATGTTGTAGAACCCCTCAGGCGTCTGCTGCCCCTGTTTCGCGCACCACACGGCGTCACCCAGCAGGCACACCGTCAGATCGAGATGCTCGTCGAGCGTCAGCATCGCGTCGGCGAGACGCAGCGCCGTGTACGCACGCTCGTTCCCGTACGGCGCGTCGTTCAGTATGATCGTCATTCCCATGGTGCGGCTCCCTGATGGACCCGCACAGCATAGCGGACGATGCTCGTCTCGTGTGAACGAACCGATCAGCCCAGCGACTCTATCGACTTGATAGCACGTGGCGTGTTCTTGACACCCGGTGTGCCCGGTTCTATGCTCCTGCGCGAAGCCGGGCCCGCGCATGCCGGCGCGTGTCGCTTCACAATCCGGAGACGCGAGGCCCCCACGTGTCTTCGCGTTCGCGGGCCGGTATCCGGCCTTTCGTGTACGCAGCAAGCGGAGAGCATCACGATGAACCTGATTCTGCTGGGACCTCCGGGGGCGGGGAAGGGCACGCAGGCCGCCGCCATCGTCGAGTGGTGTCACGTGCCGCACGTGTCGACCGGGGACATCATTCGCGACGCGATTGCCCGGAACACTCCTCGCGGACGCGAGTTCAGAGCCTATTCTGACTCTGGCCGGCTGGTGCCCGATGAACTGGTGAACGAGGTGGTCGCTGACCGTCTCGCCTACCCGGACGGCGACGCGGGATTCCTCCTCGACGGCTACCCGCGCACCATCGATCAGGCCCGCGCTCTCGACACGGTGCTGGAACGTCGCGGTCGCGTGCTGGATCACGTGGTGCTGATCGAGGTGGCCGACGCGATCCTGATCGAACGCATCACGGGGCGGCGGTCCGATCCGGACACCGGGCGGGTCTTTCATCTCCGCTTCGATCCGCCGCCGCCCGAGATTGCCGTCCGGCTCGTTCAGCGGAAGGACGACACGGTGGAGGTGCTGACGCGTCGGCTTGAGGAGTACCACGAGAAGACCGACGCGCTGGTGCCGCACTACGAGCAGTTGGGACTGCTGCGGCGGATCGATGGCACGGGCACGGTTGACGAGGTTCGTCAGCGCACGCTGGCAGTGCTCTGCGAGACCACCGCGCGCACGCATGGGGCGGCCCACCAGGTCGGCGCCCGTTCTTGACAGCCCCGGTTCAGCGTTCGTATCATCGAGACGATCGACTGCCCGCTCAGAGAGAGTCCGCGGCCCCGCTCGTCTGTCGTCGATCCTGAGGCCGTTCTGCGTTTCATTCCTGCTTGCGGGCCATCGAAGCCGCGCGAACCGGGGGTCGCATGCCAGCCGGGACAGTCTACGTGGTCGGCGCCGGGCCCGGACATCCGGACCTGCTCACGCTGAAGGCGGCGGCGCTCCTGAAGATCGCGGACGTGATTGTCTACGACCGCCTCATTCAGCCGGAGGTGCTCGATCTGGCGAACCCGGCAGCCGAGCGCATCTTCATGGGCAAACTGCTCGGCGGCTCGGCTTCGCAGCAGGACGACATCCACGCGGTGCTGCTCCAGAAAGCGCGCGAAGGGAAGACCGTGGTCAGGCTGAAGGGCGGCGACCCTTTCATGTTCGGCCGTGGTGGCGAAGAAGCGGAGTTCCTGGCCACCCATCACGTGCCCTTCGAAGTCGTGCCGGGCGTGTCCTCGGCGCTGGCCGCGCCGTTGCGGGCGGGCATTCCGGTCACCCACCGCGGCGTCGCTTCGTCGGTGGCCTTTGTCACTGGCCACGAGGCCAGCGACGAAGCACCCGGGCTGGACTGGACAGCGCTGGCCCGGATGCACACGCTGGTCTTCTTGATGGCCGTTAACAACGTACGCCGGATTGCGGCACGCCTGATCGCACATGGCCGCCTGATGTCTACGCCCGTCGCCATCATCCAGTCGGCGTTCTGGGACGATGAGCAGATCATCACCTCGACGCTTGACGCGATTGGAGACGAGGTGGATCGCCTGGGCATTCGGCCTCCAGCGACGCTGGTGATTGGCGACGTCGTGCGGTTGCGCCAGACACTCGTCGGCATGCGGACTTCGCCTGAGCCGGAATCCCTGTGATCGAGCGATGAGCTATCTTGTGAACCTCGTCGTGCAGGATCGCCCCGCCCTTGTGGTGGGCGCCGGCGTCGTGGCGGCCCGGAAGATCGCGGCCCTAGTGGAGGCGAAGGCCCGTGTCACCGTTGTCGCGTCGAGGGTGTGCGAGGCCGTTCACCGGCTGGAGCTCGGCGGACAGGTCCGAGTCGAGCGCCGATCCTACGTGCCAGGTGACGCGCGCGGGGCATTCGTGGTCGTTGCCGCCACCGACGATGAGGAGGTGAATCGGCAGGTCGCTGAGGATGGCCGCGCCAGTGGTGCTCTCGTCAATGTCGTCGACCGCCCGGCCCTCTGCACCTTTACTGTGCCCGCCGTGGTCCGCCGTGGCGATCTCACGCTGGCCGTCGCAACCGAGGGCCGGTGTCCTTCCCTGGCTCGCGCGGTCAGAGAGCAACTCGAGCACCAATACGGACCCGAGTATGCCGAAGCTGTCGTACGCCTGGCCGATCTGCGACAGCGCCTGATCGCCGACGGATGGGAGTCCTCACGGATTCACCGCGCCGTGTCGGCAGTGGTCGATGCGGGGCTGATCCAGGCCATCGCGTCTGGTCACGAGGCGCGTGCCGCCAGTTTGCTGGCCGCGCCATTTCGGGATCCTGACGGCATCACCGACGGTCACGACAGATGAAAGGACGCGCCGCGCCATGCCGGTGATCACGATCTCGCGGGGTTCGTTCAGCGGGGGCAAGATGCTGGGCGAGTGCCTGGCCGACAAGCTCGGATACCGGTGCATCGACCGGGACGTGATCGTCGAGCGCGCAGCCGCCTACGGGGTCCCACAGGAGGAACTGAGGGATGCGCTGTCGAAGCCGCCGTCTTTCTGGGATCGCTTTCGCCACAAGAAGTACGTGTATCTCACCCTGATTCAGGCCGCGCTCACCGAAGAGGTTCGGGCCGGCCAGGCGGTCTATCACGGCAACGCGGGTCATCTCCTCCTGCGCGGCGTCAGTCATGTCCTTCGGACCCGCATCATTGCGCCCATGCCTTTTCGAGTGTCCGCGATGCAGGATCGCCTCAAGATACGCGAACCCGAGGCGCTCGCGCACATCCAGGAGATGGATCAAGATCGACAGAAATGGACGCAGTACCTGTACGGCGTCGATTGGGGTGACCCGTCCCTCTACGATCTGGTGCTGAGCCTCGAGTCCATTGACATTCAGGGCGCCTGCGCCATCATCAGCCGGACGGCCACCGAGCGGTGCTTTGCGGAAACGGCCGAGAGCCAGGCGGCGATGGACGATTTGACGCTCGCCAGTCGCGTTCGGGCCAACCTGGCGGTCGCCGCTGGCACGTCGAACCTCGAGGTCGAGGTCAGCGCCCGCGGCGGCTCGGTCACGATTGCAGGGAAGCTGTCGGCCACCGACCAGTTGGCCGATCTCCAGACCATCGCCGGGAGAACACCCGGCGTGGTCGACTTGATCGTCAACGTGTCTACCGAGCACTAGCAAAGCGGTTCGAACCACGCGGCCTCGCCTCGGCATGGGCACACGCGTCGAGCGGATCGGGCGTCCACTGCTGCGTCGGTGCCCAGTTCGCCGCCAAGATGCACCTGCCGTGAGGAATCCTCCCTCGGGAAGAAAGGAATACCAGCCGCCCGTCGCTGGCGCTTGAGCAGTAATCAGGTCGGAAGTCGAGACAGATGTCAGCACCGTGTGGCGGCCAATACTAGACTAATCCCATCGACTCTGTGTGTATTGTCGTAAATAGTTGATTCTGAATGACTTCCCTTGACACGCTGCTCTCGCCGCTCTAGGCTCTTGCCGAGACCGGTCTACGTCGCAGCATCGAGCGCGGACGTATGACAGGAGCCGGCGTACCCGGCGCCTGGGCTAACAGGAGGGGAACGGGCGATGGCCGTCATCACCATATCGAGAGGCTCGTTTAGCGGCGGTACGATGCTCGCGGAGTGTGCGGCGGCCCGGTTGGGGTACCGGTGTATCGATCGGGATGTGATCGTCACGCGGGCTGCGGCCTACGGCGTGTCGGAGAACGATCTCAGGGACGCGCTCGACAGACCTCCCACATTCTGGGATCGCTTCAAACACACGAAATACGTGTACCTCACGCTGATCCAGGCGGCGCTCACCGAGGAGTTGCAGGCGGGCAACGCGATTTACCACGGCAACGCCGGCCACCTGCTCTTGCGGGCCGTCAGCCATGTGATGCGGACGCGGATCATCGCTCCGCTGGCCTTTCGCGTCGCGGCCGTGCAGGAACGTCTGAAGCTGAGCGAACTCGAGGCCGTCGCGTACATCCAGAAAACGGATGACGACCGGCAGAAGTGGACTCAGTACCTCTACGGCGTCGACTGGCGTGATGCGTCTTTGTACGACCTCGTGTTGAACCTCGATCATCTGGACATCGCGCAAGCCTGCGACGTCATCGCCGCGACGGCCAGGCAGGACTGCTTTCAAGAGACCGCGGCCTCCAGGGCCGCCATGGACGATCTCGCGCTGGCGAGCCGAGTCCAGGCCAACCTGGCGGTGATCCCGGAAACCGTGCACTTCGAGGCGGACGTGACCGCTCACGCCGGATCGGTGGTCGTCAGAGGCCATCTGTCGACGCGTGAGCAGGCCGAGGATGTCAGGGCTGTCGTCGGCAAGGTGCCCGGCGTGAACGAGATGGCCCTCGAGCTGTTCACGGAGACCGAGGCGGAGACCGAGGCGTAGTCACACGCTCCGGATCCGGTTGGATCGATCAGGGTTCGTGCAGCCAGCCCCCTTCATTCGCGCGGGCGCCGCCCGTGTTCGTCGTTGTCATCGGATACCAGGGGGTCATGCGCTATGAGTTGCCCGTTCGTCTTCCGCGCCCACACGTCGACGCCGCTCACAAGTCTGCTTCGGTTGTCGGGTGTCTGCCTCGCCGTGGTTGCGCTGCTGACCATGGTTGGCGCCAGCCCGGCTGTCGCCGCGCCACAATCCCCGGACACCCCAGTCGTCCACCACGGTGGGGGAGAGGCTGCGTTGAAGCTCCCTGACCTGGATCTGGCTCAGTTCCAGGGGGTCGACGGGCGCACGCTGCTCATGGCTGGCCTGGGCGTCTGCGTGCTCGGACTGCTCTTCGGGCTGCTCACGTACCGCGGCATCAAGAACTTGCCGGTCCATGTCGCCATGCTGGAGATCTCCGAGCTGATCTACGAAACGTGCAAGACCTACCTTATTCAGCAGGGCAAGCTCCTGCTGGTGCTTGAACTCTTCATCGGCGTCATCATCGTGTTCTACTTCGGCTTCTTGCAGCAGTTCGAACCCTCGCGGGTCGCGATCATCCTGTTGTTCAGTCTGGTGGGCATCGGTGGCAGTTACGGTGTCGCCTGGTACGGCATCCGAATCAACACGTTTGCGAACTCGCGCACGGCGTTTGCCAGCCTGCGCGGCAAGCCGTATCCCATCTACGCCACGCCGCTCAAAGCCGGCATGAGCATCGGCATGATGCTGATCAGCGTCGAGCTGTTCATCATGTTGTGCATCCTGTTGTTCGTGCCGGGCGACTACGCGGGGCCGTGCTTCATCGGCTTTGCGATCGGCGAGTCGCTCGGCGCGGCGGCCCTCAGGATCGCGGGCGGCATCTTCACGAAGATCGCCGACATCGGATCGGACCTGATGAAAATCGTCTTCAATATCAAGGAAGACGATGCGCGCAACCCCGGCGTGATTGCCGACTGCGCGGGCGACAATGCGGGGGATTCGGTCGGGCCCAGCGCCGACGGCTTCGAGACGTACGGCGTCACGGGCGTCGCGCTCATCTCGTTCATCCTGCTGGCGGTGAAAGACCCGCAGGTGCAGGTGCAGTTGCTGGTCTGGATCTTCATGATGCGCATCATGATGGTGCTGGCGAGCGGGTTGTCGTACTTCATCAACGAGTCCATTTCGAAGGCCCGGTATGCGACAGCCACCAAGATGAACTTCGAGACACCGCTCACGACGCTGGTGTGGATTACGTCGCTCGTGTCGGTGGCGACCACCTACCTGGCGTCCTACGTGCTGATCCCGACGCTGGGCGACGGCACCCTGTGGTGGAAGTTGTCGACCGTGATCACGTGCGGCACGCTGGCCGGCGCGATCATTCCGGAACTGGTCAAGGTGTTCACGTCGACCACGTCCGGCCACGTCAAGGAAGTGGTCACGTCCGCCCGGGAGGGCGGCGCATCGCTGGCCATCCTGTCGGGGCTGGTGGCGGGCAACTTCGCCGCCTACTGGCTGGGGCTGGTGGTGATGGTGCTGATGGGCGCGGCGTATGGCGTCAGTACGCTGGGCTTCGATGTCCTGATGGTGGCACCGGCGGTGTTTGCGTTTGGTCTGGTGGCGTTCGGCTTCCTGGGTATGGGGCCGGTGACCATCGCCGTCGACTCGTACGGTCCGGTGACGGACAACGCGCAGTCGGTGTTCGAGTTGTCGGTCATTGACCAACTCCCGGGCATCAAGGCCGAGATCAAGAAGACGTTCGGATTCGACGTAGACTTCGTTCGCGCGAAGGACCTGCTCGAAGAAAACGACGGCGCCGGCAACACCTTCAAGGCGACGGCCAAGCCGGTGCTTATCGGGACGGCGGTCGTCGGGGCCACGACGATGATCTTCTCGATCATCATGATCCTGACGGTCGGGCTCACTGAAAATCTGGACAAGTTGTCGCTGCTGCACCCGCCATTCCTGCTCGGCTTGATCGCCGGGGGGTCGGTCATCTACTGGTTCACCGGCGCCTCGATGCAGGCGGTCAGCACCGGCGCCTACCGTGCGGTCGAGTTCATCAAGGCCAATATCAAGCTCGACGGAGCGACCAAGGCGTCGGTGGAGGACAGCAAGCGGGTGGTGGCGATCTGTACGCAGTACGCGCAGAAGGGGATGTTCAACATCTTCGTGACGGTGTTCTGCTCGACGCTGGCCTTTGCGTTCCTCGATCCGTACTTCTTCATCGGCTACCTCATCTCGATCGCGCTGTTCGGGTTGTTCCAGGCCATCTTCATGGCCAACGCCGGCGCCGCGTGGGACAACGCCAAGAAGATCGTCGAGGTGGAGCTGAAGGAGAAGGGCACGCCGTTGCACGCCGCGACGGTCGTCGGCGACACGGTGGGCGACCCCTTCAAGGACACGTCGTCGGTGGCCATGAACCCCGTCATCAAGTTCACCACGCTGTTCGGCCTGCTCGCTGTCGAGTTGGCCGTCAAGCTGACCACGGAGGCCGGGCCGGGATTGAGTCACCTGCTGGCGGCTGGATTCTTTGTCGTCGCACTCGTCTTCGTGTGGCGGTCGTTCTACGGGATGCGGATCCACGGGGCGAGCTGATCGCGATCGGCTCGAAGCGGCTTCCGGCTGCTCGGCGCACAACCGGCGGCGTCCATGACGAAGTGGAGGCGAACGCCAATGGCGGTCATTACGATCTCCCGGGGCTCGTTCAGCGGTGGGACGTTGATCGCCAGAGGCCTGGCCGACATGCTGGGGCTTCGCCTCATCGATCGCGACGTCATTGTCGAGAAGGCGGCGGCCTACGGTGTCTCACAGGACGTGCTGCGGAACGCTCTGGAGAAGCCGCCCGGTTTCTGGGACCGGTTCAGAGACACCAAGTACGCCTATTTGACACTGATCCAGGCGGCGCTCACCGACCAGATGCGTCAGGGACGTGCCGTCTACCACGGGAACGCGGGACACCTGCTGCTGCGCGGCGTCAGTCACGTGGTGCGCACGCGGATCATCGCGCCGCTCGCGTTCCGGCTCGCGATGGTCCAGGACCGGCTGGGGCTCAGTCCGGAAGAGGCTCAGGCCCATATCGCCCGGGCCGACCAGGATCGGCGCAAGTGGACCCAGTACCTGTACGGCGTCGACTGGGGCGATCCTTCGCTCTACGACCTCGTGCTGAACCTCGAAGCCCTCGATGTCGGGCAGGCGTGCCAGGTCATTGCGACCGCGGCCGAGCAGCGCTGCTTTGCGGAGACAACGGATTCGCAGGCGGCCATGGATAATCTGGCCCTTGCCAGCCGGGTTCGCGCGAGTCTAGTGGTCTCACCGGCAACCGCCAACATCGAGGTCGAGGTGGTCGCCCGCGGCGGGTCGGTGTCGATTCGCGGCAGACTGGCGAATGTTCAGCTCATCAGCGACGTGAGGCGCGTCGCAACGCAGGTGCCCGGAGTGGAATCGCTCGATCTCGATCTGTTTGCCGACGTGGAAGCCTGAAGGGGGCCAGCCGCGTCGCCGCAGGAGGTTTGCATGCACACGCAGTTCCGGGGCCGGGCCCTGATCAAGTTCCTGTTCTGGGCCGTATCCACCGTTCTGGTCTTCGCATACGCGATCAACACCTATCGTTCCGGTCAAATGGTTCGCTGGTACTACTTTCAGGCCAACGCCGATGGTTACGCGATCAACGCGAAGGCGTTCGAGCAGGCAACACGCGAGAACCCGGTCTCACTCGTCATTGGAGAATTCGCTGATGTCACCGGGCAGCGGGCCGTACGCGTCACCAAAGGCAGCCGGCTGCCCGAGGGCACCAACGGCGTGATCGATCTCGTGACGGTGGACAAAGGGGATCGTGTCCGGCTCGAGGGCGGACAACTCGTGGTCACGGTGCCTTGGCAGATCAAAGAAGCCAAGGGATTCAAGTTCCGCGACGGGTTCACGCACAAGAACATCCGGACCAACCCGTGGGCCGGGCTCTGGAATCTCGTCATGGTCGGCCTGGTCGGGTTGTGCCTCGGATTCCTCGCCGAGGGCTTCACGGACGTGCTGGGCTTCAAGTTCCAGAAGATTGACCACAGCGTCGGGCATTAGGAGGGCGTGCGATGTTCGAGTTCCTTATTGCGGGCGTCCAGGCGCCGTGGGTACTTCTGGTCTTCACCGGCTTCACCGTCGGTATTGTCGGCGGCTTCATTGGCGTTGGTGGCGGGTACATGGTGACTCCGGCGCTCATCGTCTTCGGGTTTCCGGGCTACATGGCGTCGGGCATCGACATGACCCACATCGCGGGCAAGGGCATCGTCTCGACCGTGCGGCACCGGCAGTTAGGCAATGTCGACTGGATCCTGGCCCTCAGCATGGTGGCGGGAACCATGTTCGGCGTCGAAGAGGGGATCCGGCTCCTTGGCTATTTCAAGCACCTGGGGCTGTCGACCGTGGCGTTGCTGGGGGCGTCGGTCTGTCTGATGGGTACGCTGTTCATCTACACCTTGCGTGAGACGCTGCGGTCCCATCGGCTGCTCACGAAGATGGCCCGGGAAGGCCGGGCGCTCGCCCGCGAGGTCAGCACCTCGTCGCTGCCACGTTTGTTCCAGGGGCTGCCGCTGGCGCCGCTGGTTCGTTGCCGGACCGCTCGGGTCATCGTGTCAATGTGGGTCATCGTGCTCGTCGGCGTCGTCACTGGCGTGCTCGCCGGCTTCCTCGGCGTTGGCGGTGGCTTTATCCGCGTGCCGGCACTCGTCTACGTCGTTGGCGCATCAACGCATATTGCGGTCGGAACCGATCTGGTGGAGATCGTGTTCTCCGGGGCCTACGGCTGCTTGCGGCACTCGATCGAGGGCAACGTGGATTTCGTGGCGGTCCTCTTCATGCTCTGCGGCGCGATGTTCGGGGCGCAGTTCGGATCCATCGCGACGGCGTTCGTCCGCGGCCCTGCGATTCGATACATGCTGGCCTTCTCGCTGGCGCTCGCCACGCTGGGCGCCGGGCTGCCGCTCGTCAACCTGCTCATGGGCGGCAAACTGGTGTGGCTGACCGCCCTCTCGGTCATCATCACGCTCGGACAGATGGTGTTTCTCTGTCTGTTCATCTTGTCGCTGGTGTACTTCGCCTATCGAGCCAACCGCGGACGGTGGGTGCCGGACTGGGCGGCTCCGCTGCTGGTCCACAACGTGACGACTGGCGGATAAGACCATGTTGTCTCACCGGCTGTGAGGACACGCATCATGAAACGAATACTCGACAACATGTGGACGTTTGCCATGGTCCTGCTGCTCCTTGCGATGGGACTCTCGACTGCGGTGTACTTCGCGTACATGCGCTCGCATCTTGTTGGCTAGGGGCAGTCATGAAGAAACTGGCGCAGGTCCTGGCGAACCTGGTTCTGTACGGTGTGCTGATCTACTACGCCGTCGACTCGACGTTTGTCGAGTTCGATCCCTGGTTTGCGTTCGTGGTGTGGTTCCTGCTCATCGTGGCCGTCGTGGTCGCGACTGTCCCCGGATTGCGGGCGAAGAGCGTGTCTCCCGGCGAATATCCCGGTGACGAGTAACCCGGGCGGAGACGACCGACGCGGCCGGGATGACGATGCCGCGCTGGTCGCACTGGCAGAACGGTTCGCGCTCGGCGACCTCAATCCGAAGCGCTACGCCCAGCTGCGCCAGCAGGCGCTCGCGGCGTTGGGACGGCGCAAGATCGCCCCGTCGTTGATGCCCGGCGAGACGATTCTCAGCGAGCACCATTGGATCGAGGGGCAGGCACGATTGCCAGACGCGCCGTTTGCCGAAACGGGCCAGACCGCCGGGAGCGTGTACGCCACCAACCGGCGGCTGTTCCGCTGGCGGTTCCACGACGCCGGGTCGCCATCGGCGGTGCCACCGGCCGACGCCAAGGAGACGCTCGAGTTCGTGCGGTATAGCGAGATTGCCGGTGTGGAGCGGCGGCGGTCGTTCCGCTGGGGAGAGGCGACAACCGGGTTCGTGATCGCCGCCGTCGCCGGCCTCATGTACAATCGACTCGGCGTGACGGGTCCGCTGCTGCTGGCTGTGGGCGGTTTCGGCATGGCCCACGCCCTGCTGGCGCCCACGCGCTACGTGGCGGTGATGATTGCTGGTTCCGATGCCGGCTGGCCGGTGTGGGCGGCTCGGACCACGAGCGGCCGGGCCGTGCTTGGGGAGATCGCGCGGCGGTTGGCGAAGGCGGGGGCGCCAGCAGATGGGTAATCCACATGTGACTGCACCCGAGGCGGCCGTGCCCCGCGGCAGCCGCGACTACGCGCCGCTTCATCGTCGCCTGCTCCGGACGATGCTGGTGACGTGCCTGGTCCCGCTGCTGCTGGTCGGCGGCGCGTCCTTCGCCCAGTTCCATCACTACGCCCGGCAGATGGTGCTCGATCAGCAGGAACGGGTCGTCCTCAACCACGCACATTTCATCGACGCCTTCCTGCAGCGCTTGCGGACCGAGCTGCAGGCCATTACCGATCACTACACGCTCCAGGAACTGCTGGCGGGCGAACTCGATCGCGTGTTTGGTGTGCTGCAGCAAGGATCGGGCGTCTACACCGATCTGGGCATCATCGACGACCGGGGCAATCACGTGAAGTACTTCGGTCCGTATGGCCTTGAAGGCCGGAACTACGGACAGACCGCGTGGTTCGAACAACTGCGGACCCACGATCTGGTCGTCAGCGACCTGTTTCTGGGCTATCGCGGAGTGCCCCACTTCATCATTGCCGTCAAGCGGCGAACCCCAGGCGGGTACTGGATTCTGCGAGCGAGCCTGAGTACCGACTACATCAGCCAGCTGGTCGAGAGCATCCGGGTGGGCAACACCGGCGAGGCGTTTTTCCTGGATCGCAAAGGCCTGTACCAGACCAAGACCCGTTTTGCCAGCCGTCTGCTCGATCCGTCCGGGCTCCCGTTTCTCGACGCGCACGAGGGCGTGCGCTCGACAGAGCTCAGCACGGGCGGACGCGTGTACCTCTACTCCGACGTGTGGACCGCCGCTGGCCAGTGGATGCTCGTGTTTCGTCAAGAGAAGGCCGAGGCGTTCGCGCCCCTGCAGCGCGCGCTCTGGACCTCGACGATTATCACCCTGATCGGACTCGCCGGTGTCGTCCTGGCCGCGCTGGCGATTTCTCGCCGGCTCGTTCGGTACGTGCAGGACGCCGACACGAAGACCGGCGAGTTGCACGCGCAGTTGACGGTGAGTTCGAAGATGGCGGCCGTCGGCGAGATGGCGACCGGCATCGCGCACGAGGTCAACAACCCCCTCGCCAACATCGAAACGCTGCGCACGTGGATCCTCGACCTCGTGACCGACAAGGGACTAGCCGCCGAGGACGTTCCCGAAGTGATCGCCGCGGCCACAAAAATCGGCGACCAGGTCGAGCGATGCCGCCGTATCACACACGATCTTCTGCGCTTCTCGAGGCGGTCCGATTCCGAGCGGGTCAGCACGGACTTGAACGGTCTGGTCGAAGAAATGATCGCGATGATCGAGCATCGGGCCCGATCGGAAAACGTGCACTTCGAGATCCACCCCGATCCGCTGCCGATGTTGCTGCTCTCATCCTCGAAGCTTCAGCAGATCTTGTTGAACGTCCTGAACAACGCGGTCGACGCGATGGAGGGCAAGGGCGGCAAGGTCAAGATTGTGATTCGCCGCGCAGGGAACCAGGTCCGGATTGCCATCTCCGATTCAGGGTCCGGCATCGCGCCGGAGCACCTGTCGCGGATCTTCGAGCCGTTTTTCACGACCAAGCCTGTCGGGAAGGGCACCGGTCTTGGGTTGGCCGTGTGTTATGGGCTGGTCCAGCAGATGGGCGGCACCCTGACGGTCGAAAGTCAGCCCGGGGTCGGCTCGACGTTCACATTGACGCTGCCCATGCAGCCTGTCGAGGCGGACGCGGCTGCCAGGGTCGGGCCGGCGGTCAGCACCACGGCGACAGACGGTGGTGCGGTACCGGCAGGAACCAGCTCATGAGTCGGCCGCGGCTGTTGCTGATCGACGACGAAGACGCCTTCCGGGAGACGGTCGGGAAACTGCTGAACCATCGCGGCTTTGACGTGTCGACGGCGTCGGACGGGGCGCAGGGCATTCGAGCCGTCTTGCGGGGCGGGATCGAGATTGTGATCCTCGACGTCAAGATGGCCGGCCTCGACGGCATTGAAACGCTGCGGGAGCTCAAGCGCATCCAGCCCGATCTAGAGGTGATCATCCTCACCGGGCATCTGCTGAAGTCCACCGAGCAGGAAGGGTTGAAGCTCGGCGCCTTTGCGTACCTGACCAAACCCTGCACGGTCCCGGACATGGTCCAGACCATTGTCGCGGCGCTCGACGCGCGGGCGCAACGGCCAGCCAGCTCCGGAGCGCCAGAGGCTCCGGCGCCGCGACACGCTTGATGACAATCCGCTGGCCGCGGCTGTTGAGTTTTCTCGAGATCATCGGTCTTCGCCGGGAGCGGACCACAGACTACGACAGCCGGCTCCGAGAGCTGCGGCTCCGCTATTTCCAATTCCGCGAGCTGCTGGCCGCCAACCACGAACTGCTGGAGCTCATCGCCGCGATGGAGCTGCGGCTCCAGCGTGGGTCCGGTGTGACGATCGGTTGGGTACGGACGCAGGTGCTGGGCGCGCTCACATGCACCCACCGGATGGCGGCGGCCCTCGGCGCGGTCGCTGGGCGACGCCAGCCGGCGCTTGATCTGGTGCTGACCCGGATCGAGCAGAGGATTTCCTCGTGCCGCGCTATGACCGAATCGGAACTATCGGACAGATGGGTCATCCCGCTTGCCGAGCTCGATCGATCCTCGTTGCCTATTGCCGGCACCAAGATGGCCGTGCTCGGCGAAATCCGAAGCCAGCTCGGTCTGCCGGTGCCCGATGGCTTTGTGGTGACGGTCTCTGCCTTCCACCGGATGATCGAGGCCGCGGGAGGAGCTGATGCGGCTCGACAACGCATCCTCGACGCCACGGTGCCGGAGGAGTTGTCGCGACAGATCCTCGGCGCCTATCAGGTGCTGGCCGGCCGCGACGGACTCCCGCCACTGGCCGTCAGATCGAGCGCCATTGAGGAAGACACCGAGATCTCGTTCGCCGGACAGTACCTCACGCTGTTGAACGTTGGCGAGTCGGATCTCATCGACGCCTACCGCCGCGTGATCGCCAGTGCCTTCAGCGCCGACGCACAGGCCTATCGCCGCGAAATGGGATTCGACGAATCCGACGTGGCCGTTGCCGTGGGCTGTCTCGTGCTGGCGGACGCGCTCGTCAGCGGCGTGGCCTTCTCGACCGACCCGATCGGCACGCACCCGAACAGCGTGTTGATTCATGCGGTATGGGGCCTGGGTCCGTCGATTGTCGACGGCCGCGTCGATCCCGACATCGCTGTCGTGTCGCGTGCGGACGGTCGCATCAGCCTCCACGTTGGCCGAAAACATACCCGCCTCACGATCGATCCTGATGGCGGGATCGTCGAGGAAGCGGTGTCGTCCGCCGACAGGGACCGCCCTTGTCTGACTCCCGACGAGCTGACGACACTGGCGAAGTGGGCGACCGAACTGGAGCGGCACTTCGGCGGACCACAGGATGTCGAGTGGGCACTGGACCGCGCTCGACGCCTCGTGATCCTGCAGAGTCGCCCCGCAATGGGCCCGGCCGCCTCGGCGGTTGAAGAGGCGCGACCCATCGAGGATGCCGAGTTGCTGCTGGAGGGAGGGATGACGGCCTGTTCCGGCACCGGTTCCGGCGTGGTGATTGCTGCGACGGCCGACGACAATCTGGAGAGCTTTCCGGATGGCGGAGTCCTGGTGGCCGTCCAATCCAGCCCGAGATTCGTCGGCGTCATGCGAAAGGCGTCCGCCATCGTCACCGATGTCGGCAGCGCGATCGGCCACATGGCGTCGCTGTCGCGGGAATTCGGCGTGCCCACCATTGTCGGCGCCGGCACCGCGACCTCGCGACTGACGCCCGGCACCGTCGTCACCGTGGACGCGGCACGCTGTCGCGTCTATGCCGGTCGACTGGAGAGGCTGCTGACCGAGCGGCGGGCGCCCCACGGCGCGCGGCCGGCGAGCCGTGGCCACGCTGCGCTCGAAGAGGTGAGCCGGTACGTCGTGTCGTTGACGTTGACCGACCCCCGCGATGAGTCCTTCACGCCGATCGCGTGCGCGAGCCTGCACGACGTGGCGCGATACATTCACGAGCGCTCGTTCCAGGAGATGTTCGGGCTCAGTACGCTGGTCGGCGACTTCCGGGCCAGCACGCCGATTCTCGATGTCTTCCTGCCCATCGACCTCTACATCATCGACCTCGGCGGCGGTCTGTCATCGCCGCCCGGTGCGCGAAGAGTGCGACGCCGGGAGATCGCGTCGGCACCCTTTGCCGCAGTGGTCGATGGCATGCTCCATCCGGCGATCCCGCGCTTTGGACCGCGGTCGATCGATGCGAAGGGCTTTCTTGATGTCGTGCTGCGTCAGGCGCTCGCCAATCCCCAGGACGACACCACCTTGCGGGACCCGTGCTACGCGATCATCTCGGATCGGTACGTGAACCTGGCCACGCGGGTGGGATTCCACTTCAGCGCGGTCGACGCCCACTGCGGCGACGTGGCCCGAGAGAACTCGGTGACGTTTCGATTCAAAGGAGGCGCGGCCGGCGAGGTGCGCCGCCGGCGTCGTGTCGAGGCCATCGCGCGGATTCTCCGGCACTCGGGATTCTCGACCGACGTCACCGGCGATCTGGTCAACGCGCAGTACCGCAGGCGCGAACGGGGAGACACCTTGCGCGCGCTCGAGATGTTGGGGCGGCTTCTGCAGTTCATGCGCCAGATGGACGCTGCCATGGCGTCCGATCGGGTCGTGACCGAGGTCGTCGACGACTTCCTGTCGGGCCGGTACGGCCCGGCCAACGCCGGCTGACGGCCCGCACGCCGTGCGCCGCCCGCCCTCAGCGCGGCAGGTGTTCGAGCAGCGACTTCTTCTCCATCGCCGTCTGGAGCCGCTCGCAGAGCTTGTCGACCAGCGCCGGCTTCAGGAGATAGTCGACCGCGCCGTGGTTCATCGCGGCGACCGCCGTCGCCATCTGCGCGTGCCCGCTCAACATGATGACGGGCAGGATCGGGTGGCTCTCGCGAATGTGATCGAGCGTGGTCACCCCGTCCATGCCTGGCATCCGCTGATCGAGGACGACCACGTCGTATTCGTGGAGAGCGAGCTCCTCCAGCCCTGCTGTTCCGCTGCGAGCCACGCCGACCTGGTAGCCCCGCGCCCGCAGCACCTTCGACATGGAATCCAAGAACACAGTCTCATCATCGATCAGTAACACACGAACGTGGTCGGACATCGTTCAACGCTCCTTCCCCGCTGGCCATTCTGGCGCCGGCGCGGACTGTACCTGGGGACCAGGGGGCTCGAACAGGTAGTTCCCCTCAAGAAACGCATCCACGTACCAGGCGATCGGCGTGCCAGGTCCGAGGCGCATGTCCAGTTGACGCGTGGCCACGATCAGGCGTCCGATCTGGTCGAGCCGCTGGAGCATCGCATCACGAGGGAACTTGCGCAGCCGGGCATTCACGAGGTCGCCGTTTCGTTCGATCTGGAAATCCAGACGTCCGAGAATCGCGCCGATGAGCTCGCACCGACGCGCGCGCCGCCCATCGTCAGCCGCGCCTCCCTTGAACCTGAAGCTGACATAGTTGCGCGAACGCGACTCGGAGCAGTGCGCGTCGACGGCCGCGAAATGGTACCCGACGCGCGAGCTGAAGTTGCAGTAGGATTCGGCCACAATGGCGTAACTGCGGTCCCCGAGACGCCGCTGCCCGTCTCCTCCGCCCGGCGAGAGCATCGATTCGGTTGCCACCGCCAGAAAACCGGAGACGGAGATGGGTCGGGGCTCCCACCAGCGCAGGCCCGGGTGCATCATACCGCGCAGCAGGGCGCTCATGGGCTCCGAACGGATGTCTTCCAGACGCACGCACGGACTCGGCGCCCGGCGCAGTCCGCCTCCGATGTCGATCAGGTACACCAGGTAGGGCAATCGCTCATCCAGCCTGGTCGCCTTCTGCGTCGCACTGGTGACGCGGTCACTCATGCGGAACATCTCTTCGAACGCCTTCTCGTGAATGAACCGCGCGATGTCGTGAAAACTCCGGCATCCCCGCGGACGAAACTCCGGATTGCGAGGGTCGGTCAGCGTCAACGGCGCGACGACGCTCGCGACCTCGCGCAGAATCGAGTGAATCGGGGTGCCGACGACGCTCTTCCGCTCGGCGACGGCATTCGAGGCAAGGAGGCGTTCGACGCGCCCCTCGTACACGCCGCCACTATCCGCATCCACGGTGACGACCGAACCCTCGGCCAGCACCACAGTTGCGTCGCGAGTGTCCAGCACGGCGGGCACACCGAACTCCCGTGCCAGCGACGCCATGTGCCCGGTCGTCGCGCCGATGTCGGTGACGATGGCCGCGGCGCGTTCCATGATCTTGACGAACTGGGGTGACGAATGCCGCGTCACCAGGACCGCGCCCGCGGGAAACGCCGCGAGATCGTCGCTTTCGGCACACCGACGGACCACGCCGCTGCCGCAACCCCGCGACGCCGCGGCACCCGTCAGCAACAACCGGTGACCGTCGATCTGACTGGCGGGTGCCGGCTCGGTGCGCTCCCCGACCGCGGTCCGGAGGGGCCGCGCTTGCAGGAGCACAAACCGTTCCTGTCGATCCAGAGCCCACTCGATCTCCTGGGGACAGTGATAGTGCGACTCGATCATCACGACCAGGCTGGCCAGCTCGCGGACGTGTGCCTCCGACAGGCAGAAGCGTTGGCGCTCACTGGCCTGTACGGCCATCGATGCCACGCCTCCTTCGTCCACTGGATCGACCCGAGTGTCCTTCCAACCCAGGCGGCTGGTCAGGATCTCGCGAGCGCCGGTTTTCGAGACCACCCAGGTGTCGGGGCTGACCGTTCCGCCCACCGGTCCCACGCCGAGGCCCCAGGCCCCGCTCACCAGCAACGTCTCGGCAGCGGGTCGGTTGGGATCGACCGAACACGCGCCGCCGCTGGCGACGGCGTCAACCATCGTCATACAGAGAACGCCCATGGGGAGGTCCTCGTCCGGGATTCCGTGGACGCTGCGGTAGAAGAGCGCCTGCGGTGAGTAGAGGCTGGCCACCACCTCCTTGTAGGCGTCGACCAGTCCCGCCCGACCGACGTTGAGCACGCTGGTGTACTGGCCGGCGAACGACATCTCGCCGTCCTCGCCGACCGCGCTCGATCGCACCGACACGCGGGGCTCGGATCCGTGGGTAGGGCACAGTTCGTCGTAGGCCGCCAGCATCGCCTCCGCCAGTGCGGGCGGCAATTCGCTGGAGGTGATGCGCTCCTGAGCCTGCTGGCTGATCTCGTTCAAGCCGCCACTGTCATCTGGTTCACGTTTCAGTTGCAGAGCCCTGATCTCACCAGCCAACTGATTGTGGCCGAGGAAGGCAGCGAAGGCATCGATGGACACCGCAAACCCGTCGGGGATTGGCAGCCGCAGGCGATTTCTGATCTCCCCGGCATTCGCGCTCTTCCCGCCGACTCTGGCGGCCGACGAGCTGTCGACCTCCGACAGCGGGTAGATCAGACGCGGCGTGCCGGGCGAGGCCGGCTGCGTGCGGTCCAGAATGGCTTCCAGTCGTTTCTGCATCGACGCGAAGACCACGTGCAGTTCCTGGTACCGGCGCGAGGACAGCTTGTCCAGGCAGATGATCATGCGGTAGGTGTGCGTGGCGCAGCCGACCGTTCGATTCCGGAGGTACGCCATGCCGAATGCCGTACCTCCTTCGAGCTTGCGCTCGATGTCGGCGATGATCTCCAGCAGTTCATCGTTGGATGTCGTCAAGTCCTTGAAGGTCAGGTAGTCCAGCGACAGCGAGGTCCTCGAGTCTTTCGTGACCTCGACCGGACGCCACCGATCCCGTCCGAACAGCCTGCGCATCCAACGCCCTGCCCCCATGCCGTGCCACCCCTCAACGGGCCGCGTCCGCTTCCTCGATGGTCTTCTTTTCGAAGGCGTCTTCGACTTTGATCAGGATGTCGTCGATTTCCACCGGCTTCAGCAGATAGTCGACCGCGCCCAGGCGCATCCCTTCGATGGCCGCATTGATCGAGGCGTTGCCGCTCACGAGGATGACCTTGACGGACGGGTGAAGCCGGCGAATCGCCTTCAGCACCTCGAGCCCGTCCATGCCCGGCATCCAGACATCGAGCAAGACCACATCGAAGGGGCGCGCCTCGAGCAGCTCGAGTGCCTGCGGTCCCCCGAGGGCGCCTTCCACGTCGAACCCGCGGGCCGTCAGTCGCTTCGACAGCGTCTCGACGAACCTCGCCTCGTCATCGACCAGCAGTAGTCTCACCACTCTCATGGGGTCCTCCTGCGCTCGCGCGCGACACGCCAGGCCTGGCCGCCGGCAGCGTCACGTGAAACGCACACCCCGCTCCCGGTGCGCTTTCGACGTCGATGCGACCACCGCTGCGCTGGACGATCCACGTGCTGATCGTCAGCCCCAGCCCCGCGCCATGGCCCTCGGCCTTGGTGGTAAAGAACGGTTCAAAGATCCGCCCGAGCAGTTCAGGAGCGATGCCCGGGCCGGTGTCCGACACGCTCACCCGCACCCCGTCTCCGACTTCGGCCGTGGTGATCGTGAGCGTGCCGCCAACACCCTTCATGGCGTCAAGGGCGTTCTTCATCAGGTGGAGCAGGACCTGTCGCAACTCGGCCGCGTTCCCTGTGACGAGCGGCAGTGTGCCGTCGAGATGTTTGACCACACGAACTCCTGTGGCCACAAGATCGGTCTCGACCAGATACAGCGTCTTCGTCAGCAGCGTGTTGATGTCAATCTGGCCAGGCGGCTCCTCGGGGTCTCGCGTCCAGGTGAGCATCCTGCGGGCGATCTCCCGGCACCGGCCGATCTGGATCTGCAACTGCTCGACCGACGCCGCGAACTCGCTGCGGGTCACCGTGTCGTCCGATTCCGCGCCGTGCAGCAGATCCTGCATCCAGCCTGCCTCTTCGTTCATGATCGCCAGCGGGTTGTTGAGATCGTGGGCGATGCTGCACGACGCCTCGCCGAGCGACGCCAGCTTCGACAGCCGCGCGAATTCCTGGTAGAACGCATCACGCTGTCGAACCACCTCGCGCAATTGACGCGACAGGCGTACGGTCACCAGCGCGGCGGCCACCGCCGACGCGAGGCACCCCGCAACAGCGAGCGGCGCCAACCGGCTGCCGGGCGCGGTGCCCGCGAAGAAGGTCAGCAGGACGGCGAGCAGAAAGAGCGCCAACGGCGGAACCACCGAGGCCCAGATGACGCGCCGGACGTCTGGGTGAGCGGGTGACCGCCAGAGGTTGGAAGTTCGGATGTCCCCCACTGCCAACCCCGCTGTTCAGAGGGCAGAAACGCACGCGGCCACCGGTTCGGGCTTGACGCCGGGGCCGATTCACGCCTAGATTATCTCTGTTTTCGGCTGCGTGTCGATACCACCGGGATTTCGCCTCCGCTCCCGAGGGACTCCCAGAGGAACAACATATGACGGGCCGTACGATCGCGCGATGGATTGCTGCGTTTGTCGTCGTGGCGACAGGCCTGCTGGCGACGGGGACGTTTGCCGCAGGCGGCGAGAGCCAGGGAGCGCTGGTTCACGTGGCCGACACCCGGCACCTGACCGGCTTCAATTTGTATTTCGCCAACCTCTACAACGTCGACCGGATGCTCTTCACCGCGATGGCGGTTGGGCTGACGGGGCTGATGGGACTCAGCCTCGGCATGCTGATGGACGTCATTGTCGGAGCCATCGGCCTCGATCTCGGCAAACGCGAAGCCAGGGAGTAGGCGGCCATCATGTTCGAATGGTTCACCGTTGTGCTGCCGATCTCCGGCGTCTCCGTCAACGCGCTTCTGCTGATCCTGCTGGGTGTCGCGGTCGGCGTGCTTGGCGGGTTCTTCGGTATGGGCGGTGCCTGGATGGTCACGCCTGCGCTCAATATCTTTGGCTTCCCGATGCCATTCGCCGTCGGCACCGACCTGTGTCACATGGCCGGCAAGTCGATTATTTCGACCCGCCGCCACGCCAAGTTCGGCAACGTCGATGTCAAGCTGGGTCTGACCATGCTGGCGTTCGACGTGGTCGGCATCGAGATCGGCGCGAGGCTGGTGATGTGGCTGGAGCAGCTGGGCCTTGCCGGTCCCGTGATTCGCTGGGTCTATGTGGTCTTCCTGTTCCTGATCGCGTGGCTCGTCTTCTACGACTACTTCAAGGACCGGGCGAACCGGAAGCGCGCGGCGCTCGGCCTCGCGCCCACCGCCTCGGCTGTGCAGTGGCACGTCGCGCTGCACAAGATCACGATTCCGCCGATCGTCCGCTTCAACGTGGCGCAGGTCGAGTGTTCGATGTGGCTGCCCGCCGCCGTCGGGTTCTTCGTGGG
>Ga0315283_10000475_pt1 | contig 29646 bp, 27 predicted proteins | sample YL17G09_0_MG_FD_204541 | JGI IMG/M metagenome (GOLD analysis project Ga0315283, IMG submission 204541) | Sediment microbial communities from Yellowstone Lake, YNP, Wyoming, USA - YL17G09_0 | ecosystem: Environmental > Aquatic > Freshwater > Lake > Sediment | place: USA: Wyoming | collected...
CATCAATAGGAGCAGTGTAAATACGGTATTTCTTAAACAATGTGTCGCCAAGCTCCCCAGGTTTTATTCCCTTAACGCCCACATTTGCAATTGCACACGATCTGGCAGGATCGGCAGGGGTATTTAAAATAATATGAGGCATGTTTCTGACCTTATCTGTCCAGTAAAGTTGCAGGTACCTGAGTCGAGCCTCCTTGCTATCGGCCCCTATCATATTATGAAAATCTATCGCGTCTGCTATGGCAAGATCAGTATGAACAGGATGTGTCCCGATATGATTCAATCTTGAAATATCATCCGGTTTTCTTTCTCCTTCAGCAATCAGTGGCCACACCTTTTCGATATTTTCTTTTTTTACATATAATATTCCTGCTCCCAGCGGAACACTCAGCCATTTATGCAGGCTGCTGCCATAATAATCGCAATTCAGTTCGGAGATTGAAAATTTAATATGGGCAAATGTATGTGCCCCGTCGACCATAACCTGGACGCCCCTGCTATGAGCCATATCGCAGATCTTTCTGACAGGAAGTATATGACCTGTTATATTGATCATATGACAAACCATCAGAAGCTTTGTCTTTTCTGTTATGGCACCGGCATATAAATTAACGATCTCATCATCGGAGTGCGGGAGGTTTGGAACAGAAACTATCTTATTTACAACACCATACCTTTTTGCTACATGTTTAAACATATCAAGCATAGCGACATAATCCTGTTCGGCCATTACCGCCTCATCTCCCTCCTTCCAGTTCAACCCCCCGATAATCATATCGAGCGATTCAGTGGTGTTGCGTGTAATTATCAGCTCATCCGTTGAACAACCGGCCAGTGCTGCAAGCTTTGCAGCCATTGCCTTCTTATTTTCAAACTGAACGGTACGCATATAATATGATCCCTGATAATTTATATCTCTGATGTGTTGGATAAAATTTTCAAGGGTTACCTGCGGAAGAAAACAGTAATATCCGTTTTCAAGATTTATATAGTCTGGCTTCAGAAGATAACCTCCCCGTATTTTCTCCCAGAAATCCTCATCTTTCGCCAAAACTGATGAAGGAATAGCTGATACGTTGTCTATCAATTGTGTCAGGCCATCCGGACCAATAAAACCTCCAAGGCTCATCAGACCGGCATTTTTGAGGAATGTACGCTTATCCATAACTAAAATATGTTAATGGTAAATCTGTTATCAAATATAGAGCTTTTCAGAAGAAAGACTGGAATCTTAATTGTATTGTTATTCCGGAGATGTCAATGATTTTAAGATCCCTTAAGAAAACGATCGGACATATCTGATAATATGGTCATTATACGATTTTTGCCATTTAAATTCCCTGTCACCTGCCAGATGAATGCGTTTTGAAACCATTGTTTTGTATGCGCAATTAATTCGGGCAATGGTTTTATTTTGGGGATATGGTTATTTTGACAAATGCATGGATTTATTTTCAATTGTCCCAAATATATGATTGTGGTCTTTTACACAAATGGTAAAATAATAATGCCGGTTACTTCCTTAATCAAACCCTTTAACCTGATACGTTTCCGTTCACGCATTTCTACTTACACTACTATTCGATATTGTTAATGATCAGCGAGACCATAAACAATTAAAGTTAAATATATTAGCAATTTGATGCTATTTTGTTCTAATATATTTGGTGGATTAAATGAAATTTCATAATTTTGACCTTATGGTTAAACATAATGGTTAATCTGATTAGTTAAACCTAAAAGTTAAACACTATGAATGAAAGTGATAAACAAACCGAAGAGAAGATATTCGAAGCAGCAACAGATGTATTCATCGAAAAAGGCATGGATGGCACACGTATGCAGGATATCGCCAATTATGCAGGAATAAACAAAGCATTATTACATTATTATTTCCGGACGAAAGATCAGCTTTTCAATGCCGTTTTTGAGATGATTGCAAGAAAAGTACTCAAAAAATTTGCTCCGGTATTAGATGACAACCTGACTCTGGAAGAAAAAATAAGGTTTTTCTTCAAAGAACACATTACTTTTCTACAGGCAAACCCCAGGCTCCCTGGATTTCTTCTTAACGAAGTCAACAGGAATCCGGCCAGGATAAAAAAACTTTTAAATAACGTTGATTTTGATAACCTGTGGTTAAAACTTTATGAACAACATAAAGATGAACTGCAAAAGTATAATATATCCCAGGCCACAATGCCTCAATTAATGATTTCAATGGCTGCAATAAGCGTCTTCCCATTTGCTGCCAGGGGTATACTCGAAGGGATACTTGGCAAACTTGGCATTGACTTCAATGACTATATGGAAGAGAGGAAAGAATTCGCAGCAGAGTTTGTGATTAAAGCGATAACAAAGTGAGAAGTGCCTAAAGTTTGGAGTGCCTAAAGTGACTAGAGTTGTAAATGTTAAAAAATAAAATAAATGAAAAGGAAAATTCTGATTCTCTTCATTCTCATGATTCTCGGATCGTCGACATTGCATGCCCAGAAGATTCTGACTCTAAAAGGATGTTATGACCTTGCAATGACAGCTAATGCTCTTGCAAGTGAAAAAGAGGCCTGGTCCAACATCTGGAAACTGAAAGACGGCAACCTTTCAAAAGGGCACCTTCCTACGCTCGATGCAAATGCCAGTGTTTCTTATAACTCTGATGTTGTAGATTTTCAGAGCACATTTTCATCCATCCCCGGCTTGTCTTCGGTTATTACCCCGATGCCTCACGATATGTACAAAATTACACTGGACATAAACCAGGTGATTTATGATGGTGGTGCAATCAAGGGAGCAAAAGCTCTTGAGAAAGCCGACCTCAATTTAAATGAAAAACAGACAGATGTCGATCTTTACAAATTAAGAGCACAGATTAACCTTTCCTATTTCAATGTGCTCCTGCTTTCCCGGCAAAAAGAACTCCTGAATAACTATCTGAATATAATAAATAAACGGTTAAGATCAATGCAATCAGCTCTTAGTAATGGAGTAATAATCAGAGCGGACATTGATGTCCTGACTTCAGAAAGGATTCGTATCGAACAACAGCTAAGCGAATCTGATATTAGAAAAACTGCTCTCCTCAGCATATTATCTGATCTTACCGGTTCGGAAATTGATACCTCTTCAACCTTTGTTCTTCCCCTACCAGGAGTGGAAACAACAAATGAGATTCTGAGACCGGAACTCCTTGTTTTTGATTTAAGAAAAGAACAGCTCGCAGCAGGACTGCAGATGGTTGAAAGTAAAAGAATGCCTAAAGCATTTGGATTCGCTACCCTGGGCTATGGGAACCCTCCGGGAAGTAACTTTTTCAAAGATTCTTTTGAAACATATTACATAGTAGGCGGAGGAATCAAGTGGAATATTTTCGATTGGAACAAGACAAAAAATGAAAAACAGGTAATTACACTTCAGCTGGGAATAATTGATAACAGGAAAACCGATTTGACCGATAATCTGAAAAGGCTGCTTAAAGCCAAGAATGCAGAGATTTCGAGTCTTCAATCGTTGATTGCTACAGATAATGAATTGATTACCCTCAGAAAGAGGATTACTGCAGCAGCCGAATCACAGTATGAAAACGGAACTATTACTGCAACCGAATATCTTAATGAAATGAATTCAGAGCGTCAGGCTGTTGTCAATTACGAAATTCATAAAATTAATCTTGCTATCGCTAGGATTGAATATCTAAATATAAGCGGAAAAGAAATCGAATAGTTTTACCCTCCCCCCATCCCCCAAAATGGAAACATTTAACCCCCTATCCTCCATAAAGGGGGGTTAAAAAAAGAGAACTAAAAGCCCCCCATTTCGGGGGTTGGGGGGTGAAATTCGCAGGGAGTTGGGGGGTGAAACAAGGAAGATTGAAAAGCATTATTATTAAGTCCAATAAATTGATAAACAACAAATTATAAGAATATGAAAACCAGAATATTAATAATTATTGCGTCCCTTCTTCTGGCGGGCTGCAAAAGTCAAACCGATCAGGCTGATGCTTATGGAAACTTTGAAGCTACGGAGGTCATACTATCCGCTGAGACAAACGGACGTATAGTCAGATTTTATCCTATTGAAGGAATGGAGATCTTAAAAGGGGCGGAGATAGCCCTGATCGATACAACACTGTCACATCTTCAGAAAGCAGAGATCGATGCGGGCATGAAGAGCGTCAGGACACGCATCAATTCGATTAATGCTCAGGTTGATATTCTGAACCAGCAGATCGAGAACCTGAAAGTCAATATCTCAAGGATCGAAAAGATGCTGAAGGATGATGCTGCAACACAAAAGCAATTTGATGATCTTACAGGTCAGGTTGCTGTTCTCCAAAAGCAGATATCAGCAAACAACACTCAGAAAGCATCTGTAGCTGCAGAACTCTCAGTCTTTGAATCAAAAAAAGAAACACTGAATGAGCAGGTCAGAAGGAGCTCTGTCAGGAGCCCGCTTAAGGGGACAATCCTTGAAAAGTATTCCGAGGCAGGGGAGATAACTGTTGCCGGGAAACCACTGGTCAAAATAGCTGATCTGTCGGTTATTAAACTAAAGGTATATGTCAGCGGAGCGCAACTGGGTTCTATAAAAAACGGACAGCAATGTACTGTCAGAATTGATAACGGAGATAAAAGATTCAGTTCATTTATAGGAAATATCAGTTATATTTCCGGAAAGGCCGAATTTACTCCCAAAATCATTCAGACAAAAGAGGAACGTGTAACTCTGGTTTATGCCGTGAATATTAATGTTATAAATGATGGCACTCTCAAATCCGGGATGCCCGGCGAAGCAATATTCTGATCAGAAAAAGCAAATGCAAAAAGTTATCGAATCGTCAGGTATTTTCAAGAAGTTCGGAGCAACTCTAGCACTAAAGGATATTTCATTTTCTGTAAATGAATCTGAGATATTCGGTTTCATTGGTCCCGACGGAGCAGGAAAAACAACTCTGTTCAGGATCATCACAACACTACTCCTACCCGACGAAGGTGAAATGAAAGTCCTGGGAATGGATTGTATAACCGGGTTTAAAGAGCTTCGTAAAAACATCGGGTATATGCCAGGAAGATTCAGCCTTTACCAGGATCTTTCGGTAGAGGAGAACCTGAATTTCTATGCTACTGTCTTTGGAACTACTGTAAAGGAGAATTATGACCTTATCTCAGACATCTATTCACATATCGAGCCATTCAAAAAACGGTTAGCAGGAAAATTATCGGGTGGCATGAAACAGAAACTGGCTCTTTCATGTGCTCTTATTCATAAACCAAAGCTGCTTGTACTGGATGAACCGACGACAGGAGTAGATGCAGTATCCAGGTCTGAATTCTGGACAATGCTTGCAAAACTCCGTCAACATAACATTACCATAATCGTATCTACCCCCTATATGGATGAAGCTATGAGGTGCGACAGGGTGGCATTGATACAGGATGGAAGTATCCTTACAATTGATGCTCCTCAAAAGATAAGGGATGGTTTCAGCAGAAAGCTCTTTACAGTAAAGTCTGTTGAAAAATACAAGCTAATAAATACACTTAGAAAATATCCAGGAACAATAACAGCATATCCCTTCGGCGACTCTGTCCATGTAACATTTATGAATGGCACAGTCGATGACTCCCTCTACGACTACCTTATTATGGGAGGTATCAGCGATGTTGTAATTCAGGAGGCTGAAGCCGGTATTGAAGACAGATTTCTGGAACTGATGGAGGGAGGCGTAAAGGCATAATGACGCAATGGCACAAAGGTGAAGAAAGTGATGGATCATGTTAATAGCAATTTACTCCAGAAAATAAAAATGAGCGAGAAGGTAATATCTGTTCATAATCTGGTAAAGAAATTTGGCAGCTTTACAGCTAATGATAAACTAAATTTTGAAGTAACCGGAGGGGAGATATTCGGTTTCCTCGGGGCTAACGGAGCTGGCAAAACGACAACTATCCGTATACTCTCAGCCCTTTCAAAACCAACATCAGGTGAGGTTAAAGTTGCCGGATTTGATGCTTACAGACAAACTGAACAGATAAAAAAGAATATCGGGTACATGTGCCAGAAATTCTCACTTTATGAGGACCTTACCGTAAAAGAAAATATTATTCTGTATGGGGGGATTTACGGCATGAGGAAATCACTTATCAAAGAGAGACTTACCGAGTTGCTGACAAAACTCCGGTTTCAGGAATATGAAAATAGAATAATTGCAGATCTGCCGCTAGGCCTGAGACAAAAACTTGCTTTCTCGGTCGCTATTTTACATGAACCGAAGATCGTGTTTCTCGATGAACCGACAGGCGGTGTTGATCCCATTACCAGGAGACAGTTCTGGGAGATGATATATGAGACAGCAGAAAGAGGCATTACAGTATTTGTCACAACACACTACATGGATGAGGCTGAATATTGCGACCGGATTTCAATAATGAGCGAAGGGAAAATTGTTGCTCTGGATACTCCGGAAAAACTTAAGAAGCAATATAATTCTGCTACGGTAGAAGATGTTTTTATAAAGATAGCGCGACCAGTTCCTCATGAACTCATCCTCCCGTCCCCCACGCTATAGCGGGGCAGGCTCTCTCTGCTTCGCAGAGGGGGAGTAAGAGAATGATAATCTGAAAGATAGCCCCTCTCCCCTGGGAGAGGGGTTGGGGTGAGGTTAACAAATAAGGGGGGGGTTGGGCGGGTAAAAAGATGGGGGAGAAAAAAAGAAGCAGTAAGTTGAGCTTGAAGTTTATTAAATTGATTATTAGACATTTATATGAATCGATTCCTGGGGTTTGTTAAAAAAGAGTTCCTGCATATTTTCAGGGATTACAGGACACTTTTTATCTTATTCGGTATTCCGGCTGCCCAGATCCTGATATTCGGTTATGCAGTCAGTAGCGATATTAAAAATGCCGGCATTGCCATCCTCGATTTATCTCATGATGAAATAACTCAGAAATTAACCGACAAAATTATCTCATCCGGATTTTTCAAGAGAACAGAGAACCTTCTGAATTATAACGATATCGACAGGGTTTTTAAAAAAGGAAATACCAAAGCAGTAACCATTTTTGAAAAGGATTTCGGTAAAAAGCTGGTTAGTGAAGGGAAAGCCTCCCTCAGCATAATTGCAGATGGTTCAGAACCTAATACTGCCACTCTTGTCACAAATTATACAATTGCAATTGTTAATGATTTCAATATGGAGTTTGCCGGGCCGGCTATTAATAATTCAATCCGCATAAAACCTGAAGTTAAAATGTTCTATAACCCGAATCTGAAAAGCCATTTTATGTTTGTTCCCGGGGTTATAACACTTATCCTGATACTCATTTGTGCATTGATGACCTCTGTTACAATTACCCGGGAAAAAGAATTCGGGACGATGGAAGTTTTACTGGTCTCTCCGCTCCGACCCATCCAGATAATACTTGGAAAGGTGATGCCCTATTTCATTCTTTCGTTTATCAATGTCCTTCTTATTCTTGCATTATCGTGGTTTGTATTCGGCCTGCCTGTAAAAGGAAGTATTATACTTCTGCTTGCTGAATGTATGCTTTATATTTTAATGAGTTTAACCCTTGGGATATTAATCTCAACTATATCGAAAAATATGCAGCAGGCGATCTTTATCTCGCTTATCGGACTGATGTTACCCACTATATTACTATCGGGGTTTATCTTCCCTATTGAGAACATGCCCAAAATTTATGATTATGTCAGTATGATACTACCACCCAGATATTTTATTATAATAATTAAAAATATCATGATAAAGGGGACAGGATTGATGTATATATGGAAAGAGACACTTATCCTGATAATTATGACAATGGTCTTTGTCGGAATAAGTGTACGAAAATTCAAGATAAGGTTGGAATAAGAATAAAGATAAAAGATAAAAGTAAAAAGACAAATATAAAAAATTATGTAATGAGCAGCTTTTAAGTCCCTCTCCCCTGGGAGAGGGATTTAGGGTGAGGTGGATTCTTAAGATGGGAGCCGGGGGTGAGTTCATGAAGGCAAAAGTAAAAAGTAAAAAGTAAAAAGATGAGGACAATATTATACCTGATAAGAAAAGAGTTTATTCAGATCTTCCGGAATAAATTTATTTCAAAAGCAATTTTTGCTGTTCCGATTGTTCAGATGCTGATCTTGGTCCCTGCCGTAACATTTGAGGTAAAGAATATAAAGCTCACTATTATTGATAAAGATATGACCCGCGAATCGCGGGGGTTGATAAGCAAGCTGGAAGGTTCTACATTTTTCAAAGTTTCATATTCGACATTTTCCGAAAGTGAGGCCAATAGACTGCTCCATCTCAACAAATGCAGCATGATACTTCAGATACCATCAGGCTTCGGGAGGGATATCGGAACCGGTAATCCTGGTAAACTCCTTGCAACAATTGATGCCATTAATGCTTCTACTGCTCAGCTTTCCTGGGCTTATCTCAATGGAGTTATCCGCGATTATAATATGGATTTAATCACAGAATATATCAGCACCAATCCTATGGTTCCTATACCACAGATACAGATTATCAACAGATACTGGTATAACGAAATGTTAAACTACAAATTTTACATGCTTCCGGGTATACTTGTAATCCTTGTTACTGCTATCGGATTTTTACTTGCAGGATTAAATATGGTGAGGGAAAAGGAGATAGGAACCATTGAACAAATAAACGTTACTCCTGTCAGAAAATATCATTTTATAATTGCCAAGATGGTACCCTTTCTGTTGATAGGGCTGGTAGATCTTGCCCTGGGTTTAGTGATCGGCAAACTGGCTTTTAACATCCCTTTTGAGGGGAGTATTCCTCTGATGTTTCTTGGAGGGTTTATTTTTCTGATAGCCGTACTCGGATTGGCTCTTTTCATTTCAACCTTCTCAGGAACACAGCAGCAATACATGTTTATTGCATTCTTCTGTATGATCATCTTCATCCTTATGAGTGGAATTTTCACTCCCTATGAGAGTATGCCAATGTGGGCTCAGAAGTTCAACCTGATCAATCCTGTTGCCTACCTGATGCGGATAAACAGGATGGTAATGCTGAAAGGATCTACAATTCATGACATCAGCAGGGAGTTGTATTCTCTGGCAGTAATTGCAATATGTTTTTCATCACTCGCAGTAATACAGTACCGAAAGACGGCTTAGAAGTGCCAAAATTAAAAACCATTAAATGTATTCGTGGACCCTACGGGTCTTTTTTCAAAGATAATCACAATTGTCATCAGAGGGTTAAGCAGAATCTATTCAGAAAGGTCATGTACCAATTATTTATATATTTGTACAATTGTTTAAATATGGGATTCACAACTCTTTTTAATAACTTGTATCCCAGAGAAATGTTAATCACCTCTTACCAAAATATTTTGATTGATGCCTGATGTAATAAAGCTTTTACCCGACTCGGTAGCCAACCAGATTGCTGCAGGGGAAGTTATACAAAGGCCGGCCTCTGTTGTTAAGGAGCTGATGGAAAATTCGGTTGATGCCGGGGGGAGAAACATCAGAGTAATAATAAAAGACTCCGGTAAGACATTAATCCAGGTAATCGATGATGGAGCCGGAATGTCTGAGACAGATGCTAGGTTATCATTTGAGAGGCATGCTACATCGAAGATCACAACAGCCCAGGATCTTTTTGCAATCACAACAAAAGGCTTCCGCGGAGAGGCTCTGGCTTCTATTGCCGCCGTCGCGATGGTTGAGCTTAAAACTCGCAGGGAAGAGAGCGATACAGGAATAATGGTAGTTATTAATGGTTCTAAGGTGGAGACACAGGAGCCCTGCAATTGTCCGGTTGGATCAAGCTTTTTAGTTAAAAATCTTTATTTCAATATCCCGGCACGACGTAAATTCCTTAAATCGGATAACACTGAAATCAGACATATAGTAAATGAATTCCAGAAGATCGTAATAGCTCATCCCGATATAAGGTTTTCTCTTCATCACAACGATAGTGAGATCTACAACCTTGTGGCTGGCAACTTAAGACAACGGATAATCGGAGTATTCGGAAAACAGATTAACCAGGAGCTCATTACCCTCGAGACAGAAACGAGCATGATCAGCATAAAAGGATTTATCGGGAAACCCGAGAATGCACGACGAAAATATGGTGAACAGTTCTTTTTTGTGAATAACCGTTTTATGAAACACCCCTATTTCCATAAAGCAGTTGTTGAAGCTTACCACAATATCCTTCCTGTTGAAGCAATCCCCTCATATTTCATCCTCATGGAGGCTGATCCTGCCTCTATTGATATAAATATTCATCCTACCAAGACTGAGATCAAGTTTGAGGACGAAAGATCAATATGGCAGATACTTATGGCATCGGTGCGGGAAGCTCTTGGCCGGTTCAACATTGTCCCATCTCTTGATTTTGAAAATGAAGCCCTGGTAGATATCCCGGTAAGGAGTTCATCGGGCAACATACCCGAACAACCTAATATTGAGATTAATACACAGTATAATCCGTTTGAAGGCGAGGAGCGGACACATGAAAGACCCGGATTCGTTGAGCGGTTTGAGAGAGAAAACACTGCAAACTGGGATAAGCTCTATTCAGCTCTTGAAAGGGAAAATGATAATCCGGAACAGTTTGAAAAGATCAGGGAGTCACAGAGGAAGTTCTTCCAGATAAAAAATAAATATATTATATGCCCTGTCAAATCTGGACTCATGTTAATTGACCAGAAGAGGGCACATGAAAGTGTTCTGTACGAAAGGTTTCTGGAATGTCTCAGTAATAACCGTACTGTAAGCCAGGTCGATATGTTCCCAGTGACTGCAGAACTAAATCCTTCCGATTATTATATTCTAAAAGAGATTGAAGGGGAGCTTAAATTGCTTGGATTCAATATTCAGTATTCCGGTAAAAATAAAATTACAATCAACGGACGGCCTTCAGGTAGTCGGTCTTCCGACCCCCTTGAGATGCTGGAGATTTTACTTGAGAATTATAAAAATACCCAAGCCGATCCTTCAACCGGGGCTAAAGAAAAGATTGCCTCTGCCATGGCAGGAGCTTCAGCCATTCCTTATGGAAAGGTGTTGAATCAGAGTGAAATGGAGGATCTATTCGATACTCTGTTCGCTTGCTCGGCACCAAACTATTCTCCAAAAGGGAAACCTGTGATAAGGATAATAACACTTGAAGAAATTGATAAAAGATTTAAATAGAAGATGGTGACAAATTGTCGGATGGCAAAATAAAAATTGCTTTGGCCCAACAATTGAAGTTAATAAAAGATTTTAAATACTGATAGATGAACGGATTCGGAAGAGGATTTTTCGGGTTACCCCCGGTGGTGAAGAATATAATTATGATCAATGCATTAATGCTTTTAGCTTCTTATGCAGCAACCAGCGTTTTTGGAATTGATCTCAACAGTTTATTTGGACTCTATTTCCCTAAATCAGAACGGTTCATGCCTGTGCAGATAATCACCCACATGTTTATGCATGGTGGCATAGGGCATCTGTTCTTCAATATGTATGCTCTTTATATATTCGGGCAGGTACTGGAAAATGTATGGGGCCCAAAACGTTTTTTTATTTATTACATGGTTTGCGGAATTGGCGCTGCTTTCGTTCACGAGTCAGTCATTTTGTTTCAGTATAATAAACTGATGAATATCATAAGTCCTGAACAGCTTCGGCTGGTTCTCGATGAAGGCACTGCATATTTCAGCCAGGGAAAAGTCTTTACCGACGAGACAATGAAGAGCCTTCAGATGCTGCTTAATGTGCCTACAGTTGGAGCTTCAGGAGCTGTGTTTGGCATTCTGCTTGCATTCGGAGTTCTTTTCCCGAACACACAGCTAATGCTTCTTATCCCGCCTATACCTATCAGAGCCAAATACTTCGTTCTTATCTATGGAGCCATTGAGCTTTATCTTGCATTTACACAACCCGGAAGCAATATTGCACATGCCGCCCACCTGGGAGGTATGTTATTCGGTTATCTGCTCATCAGGTACTGGAGAAAAACCACAAACACTCTTTATTGATGGGAATCTGGGAGGACATAAAGAAAACTTTCAGGAATGGTAGTAATCTTACCAGGCTTATATATATCAACATTTCTGTATTCATTCTGATTAATATGGTCGCCGTTCTTGGCTTCCTGCTTAATAATCCGGAAATTTCCGGAACAGCTCTTAACCTGTTTTCTGTTCCGTCTTCATTTAAAGCTATAGCTGTAAGACCGTGGACAATAATTACTTACATGTTCGTACATAAGGATATCTGGCATATCCTGTTCAATATGTTATGGTTATACTCGTTTGGCAGGATCTTCCTGGAATATCTTGATCAGAAGAAGCTTGTTGCAGTCTATCTTTTGGGGGGAATTAGCGGTGCTCTTGTCTATATTATGTCATTTAATATTTTCCCCGCATTTACAGGTGCTGTCGCCGAATCAGTTGCTATCGGAGCCTCGGCATCGGTTATTGCAATAGTTATAGCGATTGCTGCATATGTTCCGGATTATACCGTTCAGCTATTTTTATTTGGAAGGATAAAGATCAAGTACATGGCCCTGGCAATTTTTGTTCTTACTTCAATTATGGATTTTTCAGTCAATTCAGGCGGAAAACTTGCCCATATAGGAGGGGCTTTTTTCGGATATTTTTATACAATAAACTTAAGACAGGGCCGGGATATCGGTAAGGGATGCAACAGGGTAATTGATTTTTTTGTGACAATTTTTAAACCACGGAAAATACTCAAAATCACTCACAAAAAGGCAACTACCGAGTATGAGTATAACAAGACCAAAGCAGAGCAACAGACTCGGATAAACAACATCCTGGATAAAATATCCAAGGGGGGATACGACAGTCTCACGAAGGAAGAAAAAGAGATGCTCTTCAAAGAAAGCCAGAAGAAAAATTGACCTTTAGAATTTGTACATTAAGATAATCTTTGCCTAAGTATGTCAAAAATCAGAATTACATTACAGTTTTTCTCCCAATTACCGGTAATTTCGTAATTACTTATTATTGCATTTGAGAAAAGTCCTTTATAAGATTCTTTTAGCAGCAAATGCATTATTTGCTTTTACACTTCTGATGTCTTATCTGGCGGTACATATCAGTCCGGAGGATTTTGTACTTCCTGCCTTTTTTGGCCTTGCCTATCCCTATCTTCTCTTAATCAATATAATACTGGCTATTATCTGGGCCATGTTATTAAGATATGAGGCTCTGATATCGGTAGTTGTTATTGCCATTGGCTTTAACCATTTTTCAAACTATTTAAAGCTCAGCAAGCCTGCCGGAGATAAGACAAACACATTTAAAGTCTTAAGCTACAACGTGCGCTTATTCAATTACTTTGAGAATAAGAACAATGCCAATTCCGAAAAAAGAGTGCTGGAATTCCTTAAAGCTCAAAAAACCGATATACTATGTATGCAGGAGTTTTTTGTTTTGGGAAATCCTGCTCAGAAAGAGACGGCAGTCAAAACAGCACTTGGAGGGAAATATTATTCCCATATGAAGGTTTTAGGAAGCGGAAAAAACAGGTTCTATGGGATTGCTACTTTCAGCAAGTATCAGATTATCAGGAAGGGAGAAATAATTCATCCCGGCTCTTCAAGTCTTTCAATATATACTGATGTCCTGATCCAAAAAGACACTTTCAGAATTTATAATAACCATCTTCAATCCTTCAGACTTAAGAGGATGGAACGTTCATTTATTGAAGAGATGTCAGCATCGGGCGACAAAGAGACCATGGATGAGGTTAAGAGTATATCAGCCAGTCTGAAAAAAGGATTTATCCGCAGAGCCCTGCAGGCACAGGTAGTAAAGGATCATATTAACAGATCGCCATTCCCGGTGATTGTTGCAGGGGACTTCAACGACACACCTGTATCTTATTCTTACAGAAAAATCCGTAAAGGGCTTATTGATTCTTTCGTCAATTCAGGATATGGTGCCGGATTTACGTATAAAGGGAACTACCCTCCTAACAGGATAGATTATATACTGTATGATAATGCTCTTATTAACAGCTATTTTGAAATAATAAGGGTCAAGTATTCCGATCACTATCCGATCATTGCATATTTCAGGAAGAAGGATTAAAACGGAAGTTTTCTGAAATCCACATTACCCCCTGAGATTATCAATCCTATCTTTTTACCCCTGAATACATCGGGGTTTTCTTTTAGAATGGCAAGTACTGTTGCTGAAGAGGGCTCAATAATTATTTTCATCCTTTCCCATACCAGAAGCATGCAATCAATTATTGAGTCTTCCTTTGCTGTAAAAATCTTATCAACGTTCCTCCTGATAATCGAAAAAGTGAGTTCACTGAGTGATGTGAGCAGTCCGTCGGCTACTGTTAAAGGATTAACAGATGGGGTCAGTTTCCCTGTCGCAAATGATATATATGCATCATTTGCATTAAGCGGTTCCGCACCAATAACCTGAATATCTTTATTAATGTCTTTTACGCAGGTTGATGTCCCACTCATCAGTCCTCCACCTCCGATAGGTGCGATAACCATCTCAAGATCATTTTTTTCTATAAGCAGTTCCAGTGCTGCCGTTCCCTGACCGCATATAACGTTAAAATTATCATAGGGATGAACAAGCGTTGCACCCGTTTTTTCCATTATCATCATGGTAGTTTCCTCACGGGCCTGCAAAGTGGGTTTGCAGAAAGTGATCTCAGCTCCATACCCGGCAACTGCATTCTTCTTTACAACAGGTGCATTATCGGGCATCACGATATTTGCTTTCACACCGTTCATCCTTGCTGCCAGAGCAAGTGCAGCCGCATGATTACCTGATGAATGGGTAACAACACCTCTGCTTTTTTCTTCAGAAGTCATTGATAGAACTGCGTTGGTTGCACCCCTGAATTTAAATGCTCCTGTTTTCTGAAAGTTCTCGCATTTAAAAAACAATTCACAGTCAAAAAGCTCATTTAACTGTTGAGAGCTCATTACAGGAGTCTGGTGGATGAAAGGCTTTATTCTGTAGTGGGCGGCCTGTATATCGGCAAGTTCAGGTATTCTCATGTTAAATGTTTTCTCAAAAATAGCAAATTATGGAAATTAAACAGGGACATGCTATTAGGTTGTTTAATCGTTTTGTATCTTGTAATGGGGACTTTGCAAATAGTGCGCCAGGCACTGACCGTTTTAGTGGTTGTGCTATTTTATTTATCATCAAATTTGTCTAATACTATCCCTTTCGGCTTGATTTTATAATTACACTTATTCTCCTCGACCCTGAATTCTACGATCATTCTAATCAGGTCATAAGGTATTGGTTTGTCAATTGGGAACTGTACTGATCCCTTACCATGTTTGTATCTTGCAAGCTCACTTGCGAACTCTGTATGTCCAGACGGTGTAGCATAAAGTCCGATGTGTTTCTTAAATCCGGCGAAATAGATCAATGTTTTCCCAAAAGTTTTATAAGATGGCATTTTATATGTTATACTTTCCTCGGCATCAGGGGCTTGATTGAGAATTATCTTTCTGATCAGGGTAAGTATTTTCTGAACATCATTGGGAAAGCAAGCTATGTACTCGTTAACGTTTTTCATTTATTTTTTTCTTTGACAATCTTGTTATTTTTAAAAGTTTCCTGGTATTCAATTTTATCATTTTTATCATAGCGAATACATCTTCCTTGTTTTTTACTGTTTATAAGTGCTGAAGACGATTTGATAGAGGATTTGTGTGTATGCGCTCATTATCATATATTTATTGAACCCTTTCAGGGTTCTGGATATCAATCTTTCTGATCCACCGGTTACACCGGCGGTTATTCACATTAAACCGGTTACACCGGTTTTAATTCATATTCAACCCCTGTCGGGCTGGTCAAAATCCCGAAGAGCCTGCCCCGCCATAGCGGGGGATTGAATATGAATAGCTGTGGACATAACAATGTTAGTACAACCACAGAGTGGTTGAATAGTCTTTTCAACCCCCCTCCACAATCCGAATCTCTTCCTCAGTCAAACCATACAACTCATATACAAGTCGATCAATATCCATTATTTGGTGCGTTGATCTTCATGTGAATAATCCCGAAGGGATTGAATATGAATAGAATAAACAATTAAACCATATTTACAACCACAAAGTGGTTGAATATTTTCAAACAAAATATTTCTCATCGAATTCAATTCCCTGCTCATCCAGTAATTCAATAAATTCTGCCCTGGAAGTTTTAACCTGATGATGTATCTCCTGATTTTTCACATATTCTATCAATTTATCTTTATCCCTGAAAGAATAAGTAAATGCACCATAACCGTCCTGCCACCCGTTGAAAAGGGGGAAAAGTTTATTCTTTTTAATATGGTCACTGCTTGCCAGCTTGATATCTTTAATTAATGATGACAGGGAGATGGACGGGTGCAAGTGAGTTACGATATGTAAATGATCGGAAACACCACAGATCCGGTATAAATGACATTTTTTATTTTGCAGAATACCTGCCATGTATCTGAAAAGTTCCTGCCGGTTTGATGAAGCAAGTGTTTCTTCTCGTTTGTAAGTGCTGAAGACGATTTGATAGAGTATTTGTGTGTATGTGCTCATTATCATATATTTATTGAACCCTTTCAGGGTTCTGGTTCTCTGTATTTGTTATACTCCACCGGTTGCAACGGTGGTTATTCATATTAAATCCCTGTCGGGATTACTCAACTCCATACTTTCAACCCATCAACCTTTCAACTCCCTTCTACAACCCGAATCTCCTCCTCAGTCAAACCATACAACTCATATACAAGTCGATCAATCTCCATTATTTGGTGCGTTGATCTTCATGTGAATAATCCCGAAGGGATTGAATATGAATAGAATAAACAATTAAACCATATTTACAACCACAAAGTGGTTGAATAGTCTTTTCAACCCCCCTCCACAATCCGAATCTCCTCCTCAGTCAAACCATACAATTCGTATACCAGCCGGTCAATCTCTGCTTCAAGAGCACTGGTGTCGGCGGCTGGATCGGATTTTTTAAAAGCGATGATTTTATCTACTTTATCGATTAAAACTGTCTTAATCTTATCAGTAATTTCAGGTATTGGTATCTGTTCAAAATACTGTGGTTTAACTTCAATGAAACCACCGCTTCTTACTACACAAATACTATTAAGAAAATACCAGACAATCTTAGAATTTAGAATGCCTAATAAAGACTTGTCATTTGTTGGGAGAAAAACTGCAGGTGCATTAATATATGTGCCAGATTCATCAAAAGCAAATTTGTTTGTGCTCTGGAGATTTGGAAAAATTATTTTAGGTATTGAAAATAAATTGTAATATGCACAATTCCTAAGTTCCCACCAGTATTCACCTTTGTCGAATCTCTTTTTGCCATTTTCTTCAAATTGATTAAGGTGGTCAAATATTTCAGGATGATGAATTATCATTTTGGTTTTTGCAACATTATATTCCAAATTTTCGAATTTTTGTCTGGTTGATTTATTCTCAAAAACTATAATCCATTTAGTAGGTGGTGGCGTTTCCCATTTCTTGATGTCTTTTCCTTCATAAACAGGTTTCAACTCAGCAATGTTAGCAACATTCTTATCTACAATAAAAGCTTCATTCAAACCTGTAATAATTCCCCTATAAGATTTACCAAAAAGATCAAATAATGATTTGAATCTTTTTAGTTTTAACAATAGATTATTTTCACTTTTATTTTTGAAGTTCCAAACATCCGTTTCTAAATCAGTTTGACTCATTTGGGAAAAACTTGAATCTTTAAATAGTTGTTCTTTGTAATGAAATTGGGCTTCTGCAATTTTAAGGAATTTGAAAGTGTTGCCTATATTAGAACATTTATGTGCAAAGAGTATGATTGGATAAGTAGTAGCTTCTTCAAAGACTTTTACTTCTGTGAAATCGATATATTGTTCTAAACTGAAATTTTTAAACACATATTGACGGAGTGCTTTCCCAGCAGATGTTTTGTCAAAAGTATTATTGATAAAGCAAAAAGTACCATAATTACGTAATATTGTGAAAGATAGTTCGTAGAAATAGGAAAAAATATCACCTGCTGGCATATAAATTTTAAAGTTCTGTTTTAAATACTTTATTAAAAACCCCAAAGCTTCTGCTCTGATGTATGGCGGATTCCCAATCACAACATCAAATCCTACAAAATCGCCATCATTATTCAGCGCCTCCGGAAACTCAAATCGCCATTCAAAAGCATTCTCATAAATCTTGTTGCTCTTAATCTCCTCTATCTCTGTTTCATACTTCTTTATCTCCTCGGAAAGTTTTTTAACTTTCCTGTTCCACTCATCCTTTTGTGTTTTTGTCAACTCAAAAAGACTCGACTGGCCGGTGAGACTTAAAAGTTCCCCGTTGAGCTTATTTAGTTTGAGGAACCGTTTATCGCTCTTTGATACTTCGGTTTCAAAATCACTTTTGATCTTGCTGATAAGCTGTTCCATGCTTCGCTTCTCATCTTTCGACTGAGCATTGCGATAGGTCATTACAGCTTCGCGGTAATTATCAACATTCCATTTGCTTGATTTCAGGGCCGTTTTAATGTCGGCATCGAGCGGATATCTGCTTATGAGTGAATTACCCCATTTTATGTTTATGTCAATGTTCGGGAGGGTTTCGAGTTCGGTGTGCGTTATGCGGCTTGCGGCAAGGGGTATTCCGGTATTTTGTGTTTCGGGTTTGTAATAGGCATTTTTAAGCAGCTCGATCCAGAGCCTGAGCCGGCATATCTTTACTGAATTCGGGTTTATATCAACTCCGAACAGACAGTTTTCAATGATCTTCTGTTTTTCCTGAAATAATGCTTCCTGTACTCTCTGGCTCTCCTTACTTTTGGGATTGTATTCGAACAGTTTGGATTGTTCGTCGGTTATAATAAGCTCATCATTAATTACCTCAATTATGTACTCCTTAAGTTTTTTCCCATCTCTGTCGGTAAGTATCCTGAGTTCTGATTTTATTGCAATAATCTCATTCAATGCAGAAACAAGAAAGTGACCGGAACCAACTGCAGGATCGCAAATTCTGATACTATTCACTATCCTGTTAGCTTCCTTTATATCCTCAATTTTATTATAGACATCGCTTATTGTCACACATTGCCAACCTTTTACCTCATTAAACTTTTGTACAACTGCTTTTCTGATTGTCTCATGACACATGTACATTGTAATGAATCCCGGAGTAAAGAATGAGCCATCTTTATATCCGTTGATCTTCTCAAAAATTAATCCTAATACTGAGGCATTTATGAGCGCTTTGTTTTCTTCCTGAATATCTTCTGAACCCTCGCTTGAAAAATCATAAGAATCGAGAAATTCAAAAAGGTACTGAAGCGGATCAATATCACCGGTTAACTTTTTACCGGTTTTGTCTTTTAAAACTGTACCGGTAAGCACAGGATGTTTAGAATGATTTTCAAGACTATTTATTCTTATTGTCTTGTGCTCCAGATCGCTTGGTTCAAACAGAGAACTGTTTAGATAAGGAACGTTTTCAAATTTTTGTTTTATTAATTCGCTGCGGTCACTTTCTTTTACGGCAAGAACCTGAAAAAACAACTTGTTTAACTCATCAAAATCGTGAATTCTTTCAATATTGAGAAACCGGAATGTCTTATCCCTGTTGTTATATTTGATAAGTTGTCCTTCAAGCAATTTCAGAAAGAGGATTCTGTTTATCCAGGTAATTACCAGTTCCAATGCAATATTGAATAGCTGTTCCTCTTTACTATTTCCAAAATCCAATAGTTTCGGCAGTTGAGAAAGACAATCTTCAGATTTTAGAATTGTTATTGAATTCTCAATTAATGAACCGGGATTCCTTTTCTTTTCAATCTTCCTTCCAATAATTTTTTTACTCCCTTCTTTTGTTTCTTCCAGTCCTATGATATGTAGCAGCTCAATGTAAAAAGTTTTATCAAGGTTATTGCTGTCATTCGCAAAAGGAAGTTTCAGCAGATTTTCGGGAGAAAATATTTTGTAGAGGGCGATCAGCTTGTTGTCATCTTCCCTGGAGCCGTTTTTAATAATTGTCTCGAATTCTCTTATGTCAAAGTGTGTTACCGAAATCGATGATTCTAAATTGTTACAATATGGCTCAGCTATATTCTTATAAAAGAAATCAGTATTTGAGCCTGAAAGCCTGCCTTCTTCAAAGTCTGTGAATTGTTTAACAATACTTTTGTCATTTGCAAAGAGTTTTTCAAAATCACTCGCGTTAAAAATAAACCATTCAAAAATGTTGGTTATTACCAAATGTTTAACCTCGATGTTTTTATTTGTAATTCTCTCGCGGAGATAGTAAAGAATCAGCTCATGAAATGCCTTAGTGTTAATGTTCTCACACGTCGGCATTTCCGATTTATTACCTGGTTTTTTTGCCTCGAATAGTACGCCAACGGTTGATTTTGAATCTTTTCCATTATGTATAACCAGATCAGACCGACCCTTCGTATTTATGTAGTTGTTAGGTGAATAATATGTGTTCTTAAGGAATTCAGAAATAATATTTTATGAAACTCTTCTGATTCAGATTCTTTTATCTGATCAAAGAGGTTGGTAATGTTCTTCTTGAAAGTCTCAATCAGTGTCCGGTTTGGTTTGACTTTCAGATAAGCTTTATTAATTGAATTTCTTAAGTTTAACAGGTTGACCTCCATTTATCTGTCAGGGTTAAAATCTTAAAGTTACAGAATCGTTGTCACATAGTAGTCCGGATTGGCAAAAAAGCATCCCGATGTTCCGGTAGCTCCCGATAGATATCTGGACGGAACGGGACAAGTTGTGCTTGGCAGCCGGATGATGGCTGAAACTAAATTTTCTTGATTTTCTCCGGGTTCTGTCTACAATCAAAGACAGATGCTATTGTGATAAGGTTTTCCCTTTTCCAGTAAATTATCTTATAGTTGCTTTCAACAAGGTATTTATAATCTTCAGGGTAATCGTTCAAAAGTTCTTCTTTCGGGCCAGCTAATGGGTTACTTTCCAGAATGGATACTCTATCAATTATCCTATTGATTATTTTTCTGGCGACTCCTGAACTTACTTCAAATGAGTAGTAATCAAATATATCTTTAAGTTGTTTTTCCGACAGTTCAGACCATTCAATCCTTATTTCCATGTTTTCACCTTCTTCTTGAGTTCCTGGTGAGAGATAATCCGACCGGCATCGCTATCTCGTTTTGCCTGGTCTATCATTTCATGAAATTCGTTCAACAACATGGGTTTTAAGTTCCTTTCGTGAGATATTTTCTTCTCTTGCTTGATAAATGATTCCAGTTTAGTGATAAGGCTTTCGTCACTAATCCGAAGGAATTCTTCAATTAAAACTAGTTTTCTTGCTTGAATGTTCATGTCTTTAATTCTTTCTACAAATATAAAGATTTTCGAAGGGAAAAATATCGTTTTGTCAATTTTTAGCTTGGCACTAAAATCTCAATAAAAGCAACCAGTTGCGTTTATTTGTGCCTTAGGTGAAATCCGGCATAAATTAGTCCCGGATTGGCAAAAAAGCATCCCAACGTTCCGATAGCTATCGGAACTGAACGGGACAAGTTGTGTTTGGCAGTGACGGGCGAGTACCTGGTTCAGGTAAAAACGTATTCATTCTTAAATATGAAACAGTGGTGTGATTAAATCTGATTGAATAATTATAGTTTTGTGACCTTAATCCTGAAAGATCCGAAAGAACTATTTCTGACGAATGTTGTTTAATCAATAGATGTAGATTAAAAAATTAAATCTGGAGGTCATAGAATGAGTTATATAGATACCGTATCAACGGATGTGTTAATAATCGGAGGCGGTCCATCCGGTTTAGCCACTTCAATTCATCTGGCTGATATATTAAAGCAAAGAGGCCAAAGTGCAAGAATATTACTTATAGAAAAAGGTCGCTCCATCGGTAGTCATATATTATCCGGTGCTGTTATTAAAGCTTCTGTTTTTAAAGAATTATTGCCCGAAGTGGATTTTTCAGAGATTCCTTTCAATGCTAAGGTAACTAAAGACAGAACGATATTGCTCACGGAAAAAAGAGCCATCGCCCTGCCATTTCACCTGCCATACATGAGTAATAATGGCAATTTCACCGCCTCATTGGGTCAAATATGCAGGTATTTTGCTGTAAAAGCAGAGGAAAAAGGGGTAGAGATATATACCGGTTTTGCAGTAGATGAGATTTTGTACAAAGACGGGAAAATAATTAGGTGCCAAAACCAAAGATACTGGCTTGGATCATCACGGACATCAGTTGGAAAATTTTCAGGCAGGTACTTCCATTGAAGCCAAACTCACCATTTTTGCTGAAGGAACACGGGGCAGTCTGACTAAAATGCTTATTAAAAAGTTTAACCTTAACAAGGACAGAAATGATCAGGTTTACTCTTTAGGCTGCAAGGAATTATGGACAGTTCCGGAAGGTAACATAGAGGCGGGCCAGATTTACCACACCATGGGCTATCCACTCAACAATGATGAGTTTGGAGGAGGTTTCATATATGGTTTAAATGATAATAAAGTAGCTGTTGGCCTTGTTGTCGGACTTGATTACAAAGATCCATCTTTCGATGTTCATGATGTATTTCAGATATGGAAAACCAGTGCCTTTGTTTCTAAGATTTTAAAAGGCGGCAAATTATTGGAATATGGCGCCAAGACCCTTCCTGAAGGAGGCCATTATGCTATCCCCAAATTGTATGTCGACAATGCTTTAATCGTTGGTGATAGCGCAGGTTTGGTAGCTATGCCTGCATTAAAAGGCATACATTTAGGAATAAGATCAGGGATGCTGGCTGCAAAAACCACAGCTGATGCATTATCAGACAACGACACTTCGGAAAAAAGCCTTCAACAATATGAGACCCTGGTAAACAACAGTGCTATTCACAAAGAAATGTATGCAGTTCGTAATTTCAGACAAGGATTCGCAAAAGGGCTCATCGTTGGAGGATTACATTTTGGGACTCAATTAATAACCGGTGGTGCTGGTTTCTTTGGCAGACTGAGATCACATGCCGACTATCAGACAACACTTAAATTAAGTGAACTTAAAAAGAAACCATTTAAAGAGCGGTTTAAAGGTAAACTGGAGTTCGACAAAGTTCTGACATTCGATAAAGCAACCAATGTTTTCCATTCAGGAGTTTACCATGATGAGCAACAGGTTGTGCATCTTCAGATTAACGACAAGGAGAAATTTAATACCATTAACATTGAACAATATGGGGCACCTGAGCAATTTTATTGTTCGTCTGAAGTATATGAACTTCATACCAATAAAGCCGGCCAGAAAGAGCTTAGAATTCATGCTGAAAATTGTATGCATTGCAAAACCTGCGACATAAAATCACCCGGAGAAGGAATTACCTGGGTAGTACCAAATGGTGGTAATGGTCCGGATTTTCAAAATATGTAACAACAATAAGATACTGAAATAATGGCTTTAACAATAATAAGTTTAATAAAACAAGTTCCGCTGCCAAGCGAGATGAGAATGGGGGAAGATGGGTTAATGGACCGGACAAAAGCAAAATCAATAATTAATATTGATTGTCAGTTTGGACTGGAAGCCGGGTTGCAACTCAGGAAACAAAATCCTGATGCAAGATTAATCGTATGCTCTATGGGGCCGAAATCGTTTGAGACCTCTCTAAGAACAGCAATTTCCATGGGTTATGACGAAGCTTATCTGTTATCCGACCGTAAGCTTGGCGGAAGCGATACTTATGCTACCGGCCTGGCTATTTCGACCATGCTTAAGCACTTAGGTTTTACTAAAGATTCTAAAGACCCTTTTATTATTTTAGCCGGACGACAAACCAGCGATGGCGATACCGCTCACGTTCCTTCGCAGGTAGCTGAAAATATCGGAATATCCCAGGCCACTTTTGTAGAGAGTTTAAAAGCTGACGGCACCGGCAATGTAATTGCTAAAAGGATTATAGAAGGGGGTTATCAAATGTTGAAATTACCTGTCCCCTGCGTTATATCATTGACTCCAACCGGAATTCCCCCCCGAAAACCTTCATTAAGCGGAGCCATCAAAGCCCGCACCTTGAAAATTACGACTTTTGGAATTGACGATATTGGTTTAGGAACCGAAAAAATAGGTATCAACGGTTCCCCGACTATTGTAGTAAAAGTAGTTAATATTGTAAGCGAACGTCCGCCTATAACAATGTCAGAAGGTCATAATGAAGTTTCATTAGTTGAGAGCTTAATTGCTAACTTAAAAAAAAGCGGAAATGTTTTGGAAAAGAAAGAGAAAGTAGCTAAAAAAGAATTCGAGCGCCCGGATTTTCCCGATAAAGACTTCAGAAATGGAGCAAAAGGAATTATTACCTGGGCGGAGGTAACTAACGGTAAAATATCCAGACCCTCACTCGAACTTTTAACTCCGGCCCGAAACCTGGCAACCCGGTTAGGTGACGACACCAAAGTACTTACATTAATTATAGGAAAGAATGTTCAACCTTTGGCTCAAACTCTGATTGAACATGGTTCAGATGAGGTTATTCTCGTTGAAAATGATAAGCTTGAGGAATATCTTGTTCTTCCATTTTCATCGATTTTTGCACAGGTCATTAAAGAAAGGAAACCGGAAATTGCTCTTTTTGCTGCAACCACCTCCGGACGTGAATTAGCTCCAAGAATAGGAATGAAAACCGATAGCGGAGTAACAGCAGATTGTACCGGACTTGAAATCGGAGAATACATAGATAAAAAAGAAAAAGTCATTTACACTCCAATTCTTGAATCAAGGCGACCTACCTATGGCGAGAGTAAACTTGCTACTATTCTTGGTTTTGTTTGTCCTCAAATTTCAACAGCACGTGCCGGAACATTTGAAGTTCCCCAAAGAGTTGAAGGGAAAGAAGGCATTATTTCGAGCTTTAACCCTGTGCTCGCAGACAAAGATTTCGTAGTTGAAATTATTAAAACAGTCCGGGGAGAGGGTGGTTTACAGAATCTTTTCGATGCTGATATTATTATTTCAGGCGGCCGAGGGACAACAGGTGATAATTTAGGACTGATAAAAGCACTTGCTGAAGAATTAAAAAATCAAGGTGTAAATGCTGAATGGGCCTGTAGCCGTCCTGTAGTTGACGAAGGTATTGTCGAGTATGCAAGACAAATAGGACAAACCGGAAAAACCATTCGTCCTAAAGTATATATTGCCGTTGGTGTCTCAGGGGCAATTCAACACCTTGCAGGTATGAAAGAATCTGAAAAAATTATTGCCATAGACCACAATCCTAAAGCACACATTTTTCATAATGCAGATTTTGGAATTGTAGGAGAATATACTGATATTATACCAGAATTAATAGAACGGGTTAAAGCTGGCTTTAAATTCGGGATTGAAGCAAAGAAAAATTAGCAGGTGTACTTTTTGAATCAGCTATATTTAAATACTAATTCTTCCCAAAAGCAATTCCTATGGATGGAATATTTGATTTCTTAGAGCAACCGGTAAATCCCGAAAGCATTATACACTATGGGGGTATCTATCTATTGCTTTTTGTCGTGTTTGCTGAAACAGGATTGTTCGTTGGATTTTTCCTTCCTGGTGATTCTCTGTTGTTTACAGCAGGCTTATTGTGTTCGACCAGGATTCTCGTAGTGCATCCTGTACTGCTGGTTTTTTTAATTATTATAGCAGCGGTTGCAGGCAATATGGTCGGTTATGCATTTGGAAAGAAGGTGGGAGTATTGTTGTTCAAGCGATAAGAGATCCTGTTTTTGGCTAATCAAGCCGGGTCCCGGGCTGGATTAAATTCACCTTCCCAACGGGCGATTACTGCAGTTGCAAGACAATTACCGAGTACATTCACGGAGGTTCGGGCCATATCCATTAATTCATCAATGCCAAGTATTATATATATTGGCCATGTCGGAAGCCCAAAACTTGTTGCCGTTCCCAGCAGGATTACCATTGACGCCCTTGGTACACCCGCAACTCCCTTGCTTGTCAGCATTAGCGTAAATACGATTAAGAGTTGTTTTTCCATGGGCAGTTGAATACCGCTTATCTGTGCAACAAAAATAGTAGCAAGTGAAAGGTATAGAGTTGTGCCATCCAGGTTAAAGCTATAACCTGTAGGCATTACAAAAGCAACTATTTTACGTGGAACGCCGAACTCCTCCATACGCTCCATGGCAATTGGCAGTGCCGATTCGGAACTGGTTGTGGCGAATGCCAGCACAACAGGTTCAGAGACAGCTTTTATAAACCTTCGCAAAGGAATTTTGAATAACAGTGCGACCGGGAGTAATACACCCAGCAAGAAAACAACTAAAGAAACGTAAAGAGTGGCAAGAAGTTTAAAAAGATTGAAGAGTATATCGAGACCCATGTGCCCTATGCTGTATGCAATGGCTGCAAACACAGCAAAAGGTGCAAAGTACATAATCAACTGAGTAAATTTAAACATTGTCTCTGCCAGTGATTCGGTAAACCTGAGCATCGGATTCTTATACTTGTCATTAATCATGGCAACAGCAATACCGAAAATAATGCTGAATACGACGATCTGTAAAACCTGACCTTCATAAATAGACTTTGCAATATTTTCAGGAAAAATATGAAGGATCATATCAGTCCCGGTTGCTACAGGTACAGAAGGAACATTCGCTTGATTTATAACTTCCGGAACTTTCACTCCAACACCGGCTTTGCTGATATTAATAGCCAGTAATCCGATGAACAGGGCAATAGTCGAAACGATTTCGAAATACACTAACGACTTCCACCCCATGCGTCCAACCTGTCTCAGGTTTGAATGTCCTGCTATCCCAACAACAAGTGTTGCAAATATGAGAGGAGCAATAATAGTCTTTATCAGGCGCAGGAATATCATACTTACCACCTGCATTTTAACAGCTACAAGGGGTAAGTCATGACCGAATTCAGCACCCAGGATCATGCTGATCAGGATCCACGTTGTGAGAGATCTTTTAAATATTGCATAACCAACGATAACCACAATGGCAACCAACCTGAAGAACATTAAAACAGTTTTGCTGATACTAAAGATATCATAGTGATTAACTATGGTTATAGATGAGACAACGAATAAGGTCAGAAATAAAAAGAGTATATAGCGTCGGGGAACCTTTCTGACTTTTATCTTGTTTTTACCGGCACCAAGAGTAGTCGGGGGCGTTTTGGGCATAATATGATATTATTAATACCAGAACTGCAAACATAATTAAATAAATTGAATGGTCAGAAGTAGGATTAATTCTTAATAAAAATTTTATTAAAATTCAAAATCATAAAAAATCGGACTATATTCGCACCCGTAAAAGTCTGACAGGATCCATCCTTATATTCTATGATCCTTTATCAGATCATTGCCGGGAAGTGCTGTTCTGAAGAATCAAAAAACCAAAGTAGTTTTTAAATAAGCAGAAAAATCAATTCTATGAAAAAAAGTTTTCCGCAATCCACTTATTATATTTTGAAAAGGACATTTCTTTTAATCCTTTTATTTATGATACCTCTTGTGGTCTCTGCATCCGCAGGTAAGGTACCATCAGTTGGTCCTGTCAGGGTTGAATTCATAATTTTCGGGTTAATTCTTTTAGGTGTTGCACTTCTTCATAAACAGACTTTCCGGGTTGCGGTAACAGGGTTGACAGTATTGCTGATTTTTAAATTCGTCTTTGATCCGGGATTTCATTTTATGGAGCATTTGTTCGGACAAGTCCCCTTGCATGAACAACTTATGAATAAAGATCTCCGACAGGGTGAATGGGGTATAATTCTGAACCTTCTGGGATTATTGCTCGGTTTCGCAATTCTGGCAAAGATATTTGAAGAATCAGGTGTGCCTGAAATTCTTCCTAAATTTCTTCCAAATGACTGGAGGGGACCGTTTATCCTTCTTGTGTTTGTCTGCGTAATTTCTTCTTTCCTCGACAATATTGCAGCTGCCCTGATTGGTGGTGCAATTGCCATTGTAGTATTTAAAAACAAAGTTCATATTGGTTTTATTGCTGCTATTGTAGCAGCCAGTAATGCAGGTGGGAGCGGAAGTGTTGTTGGTGATACTACTACCACAATGATGTGGATTGACGGGGTTAGTCCATTTAATGTTCTTCACGGTTTCATTGCTGCACTAACTGCACTTGTCTTTTTTGCCTGGTTTGCTTCTCATCAGCAGGATAGATACCAGAAAATCCATAATGATCCAAACGTTGTTGTAAAAATTGACTGGATGAAATTGCTGATCGTTTTACTAATGTTAGTCGGAGCAATTATTTCCAATTTTCTTTATGATATGCCTGCACTTGGTGTTTGGATAGCTATTCTGATAGGAGCAATTATCAGACCTGTTCCATGGAAGGAGGTTCCCGGTGCCATCAAAGGAACCGTTTTTCTTCTCTGCCTTGTTTTCTGTGCCTCTCTAATGCCCGTTGAGGATCTGCCTGATGCTTCATGGGTTACAGCTTTTGCTCTGGGATTTGTTTCAGCAGTTTTTGATAATATCCCCTTAACAAAATTATGTCTCGAACAGGGTCATTATGACTGGGGGATGCTTGCTTATTCAGTAGGTTTTGGAGGGTCGATGATATGGTTCGGTTCGTCTGCCGGTGTTGCAATTACAAATAAATTCCCTGAATCAAGGCATGTGGGTCGCTGGGTAAAGAGCGGCTGGCATGTTGCGGTGGCTTATGTAATTGGTTTTTTTGTATTATATCTTACAATGGGATGGGAACCTGCCGACAACAGGGAACATAAGATAGTCAATTGTCCCGTACAGGATTGTCCGATGGCAAATAAACCTGATACCCAAAAGGATTGACTACTGAGGTTGCATCAGCATTTCTTTCTTTGCCTGGTAAAGTCTCATGCTTTCCATAATTATCTCATAGGCTTTTTCTTTATTCATGAATTGCTCCACTATGACATTTTTATGTTCAAGCATTTTATAGTCTTCAAAAAACCTCTTCAGCTCCACAAGGGTATGAGGCGGAAGCTCTGAAAGTTCATTTATATAATTGACTGACATATCGTTTTCGGCAACCGCTATTATTTTGTCATCACGCTCATCCCCGTCAACCATCTCCATTGCACCAATCACTTTTGCCTCAACAATGCACATGGGATAAACGTCAATTGAACAGATAACAAGTATATCGAGGGGGTCATGATCGTCACAGTATGTTTGAGGTATGAAGCCATAGTTAGCCGGATAATGAACTGATGAAAATAATACTCTGTCGAGTCGTAGCAACCCTGTATCCTTATCCATTTCATATTTACCCTTAGAACCCTTTGGAATTTCGATTATGCTTTTCACAAAAGCCGGTGCATCTTTTCCTGTTTCTATGCAATGCCATGGATGAGTACCTGGTTTCATATTCTGAATTATTTAAATTGACTTTCGGCAATCATGAAAATAAGATTATAAAATGCTTGAAAATCAATGAAACCTTGTTAATGATTACCGATACTCCTATTATTTAATAATCAATCAAAGTTAAGAATAAACCGTATGCCAAATATAACTGTCTGTAATTTAATAAAAATAGGGACACACCATGGCATGTCCCTGTTATATCTACTCCTGTTTTCGTCACTTTTATTCTGTATATTTTTATATTGCTGGAATACAATAA
>Ga0315283_10000476_pt1 | contig 29642 bp, 20 predicted proteins | sample YL17G09_0_MG_FD_204541 | JGI IMG/M metagenome (GOLD analysis project Ga0315283, IMG submission 204541) | Sediment microbial communities from Yellowstone Lake, YNP, Wyoming, USA - YL17G09_0 | ecosystem: Environmental > Aquatic > Freshwater > Lake > Sediment | place: USA: Wyoming | collected...
CTCCCAGTTGTGGTTGTGCTTGAATATTCCCCAGACGGAAAGCCCATCATCCGGGAAATCGCTGACTTTAATACCCTCTACGATGTTTTCTGCATGCATGTGTTCTGGACAAATGCATGCATGGGCAAGGGTCATTATGACCTTTGCCCATTAGAAAATCGAAAGGGGTTCCTGATTTCCTATACTTTGTAAACTATAAAAAATTAAAGGCCCCCGTCCCGAAGGACGGGGGTATGTTGGGTGGTTCTTGCTTAGTCTTCCTTGCGCCTGTACATCGCGACGCCGAGGGCCGCCACTGCCATTGCGAGGCCCATGGCCGCCGTCTCGAAGCCAGGTATGAACCCGGTGCTCTTCGTCTGGGCCCTTACCTTGACGTAGATGTACATGCGGTTCACTCCGCCCTGCCCGTCGCTTACCTCGAGCACCACTATGTGCTGCTTGCCGGCGCCGAGCACCTTGCCGAACTGCGAGGTGGTCTTGCCGCTGTCGGTCTTGAGCGTGGTGCCGTCGGAGAGCCTCCAGGTGAAGGTCAGCGGGTCCCCGTCGGGGTCGTTTGCGGTGGCGCAGAAGTTCAGCTTCTTACCGGCGTCGACCTCGGTGTTGTTCTGGGGCCAGGGACCATCGGTGATCTGGGGTATCTGGTTGGTATTGTTCACCTTGAGGTTCCACTCGGCGTCCGTGAACGCAAGGCCGTCGCTGATGCGCACCTTCACCACATGGGTGCCGCTGTCGTTGAACGCGGCCCGCCATGTGAACGCCGGCGTGCCCAGCTTGGTCTTCTCGACATTGTCGACCATCCATGTGTACTTTAATTCGGATGTCTTGTTGTCGATATCGGCCGCCGAGACGCGGTACGTCATCTGCTCGCCCTCGTTCATGGCAAGCTCCTCGAGCGGGTCGGGGACCATGCCGCCCTGAAGCAGGTAGGGCGCGTCGTTGACGTTCTTTATGCGCACCATCAGCTCGCCGGACTTGTTGGCGCCCACCGGGTCGATGGCCCTGAAGCGGATTATCTCCTGGGCCACAAAGTAGTCCTTGGAGGGCATGAATATGGCGCTGCCGTTCAAGGAATTTATATCGACCGTCAGGTTGTCCGAGGCCCCACCCAGGAAGGAGAAGACCAGGTAATCCCCGTCCGGGTCCCAGAAGAGCTTGTTCAGGTCGAAGTAGGTCACCGCATCCTCGTTTATCTCGACCATGTTGCTGCCGCCGCTGTCGTTGTACTCCGGCGCGCGGTTGAGGTTTATGACGGTGACGTTTATCGTATGGGCGCAGGTCTGGCCGGCCTTGTCCTTCGCCGTGACCGTCACGACGACGACATGATTGTCCTTGCCGGGGTAGCTCGGCGCCTGGCCGAACGTCAGCTTGTAGTCGAGCACGAACGCCGGGTAGGTCGCGTTGTCCACCGTGAAGGTGAGGTTGTCGTCACCGAACGGCGGGAAGTCGGGGTCGCTGAAGACCTGGAAGAGGTCGATGTCCTTCATGGTGTTGTTGATGCCGCCCTCGGATACTATGAAGTCCGGTATCCTTGCCTTCACGAACGGCGGGTCGTTGGACGGAGTTACCCTGACCCTGACCGTTGTCGAGTTGGACTTGCCGTACAGGTCGGTCGCGGTGAAGGTTATGTTCGCCTCGCCGTTCCAGTTGGCGTTGGGCTTGATGGTCACGGGGGCCTCGGGGTCCGTGCTGTAGTTGGCGATGGATATCTGCAAGTTCGGGTTGCCGCTCGAGCTGAATGAGAGCGCGTCGCCCCACTCCTGCGTGAAGTCCGCATCGTCGAACACGCCGCTCGTGCCGTTGAGCTTGAGACTGGAGTCAGTCCCGTCCTCAGTTATGGTTATCTGGCCCGGCGGGTTCTTCACGGTCGGTGGCAAGGTCCTGTCCGGCAGGGTGATGTCGAGCTGGTACTTGGCCCATGCCGTGCACAATGTCCAGTCCGACAGGTTGGATACATTGTGGGGGACAAGGCCTATCTGGGCGATGACGCCTATGTAATACCAGCCTTCCTGCGTCACGTTCGTGGCGAGCGCGTTGACCCGGTTGAGAACGGTGTCGGCCGGCTTGTTGGTCCAAGAGGACATCAGGTCGAATCCCTTCTCGGGGGTCGTGGCGGTGAGGTTGTCGCGGTATATGGACAACCTGAATATCGCGGTGGACTTCTCGAGCAGCGTCAGGTTGGCGCTGACGCCTTCGCCCTTGTTAAGATAACACTTGTACCAGTCGAACTGGTCCGTGCCGCGGCTTACGCTCCCGAAGCGCTTGATGGTGGTCTTGCCCTGGTCGTAGGTCACCTTGGTGGCGCCAGTGATGTCGTTGTCGCCATCGGACTCGATCTGGGTCTTGGACAACCTGAGCTCGTAGTTCTCGCTCCTGCCGCCCGAGGTGTTGAACGCCTGGACATCGAGGTAGTAGGTCTTGGCACCGGGGTGGCAGGCTGCGGCGTGGATCTCCTCGTACTGCACGAAGCTGTCGAGCCACCAGGAGTGGTTGAGCCAATATGAGAATGTCTCGGCCTGGATGTCCCTGACATACAAATCGCCCCAGAGCCTCTGGTCGGGAGCGCCCGGCTCGGTCATGTTGACATACAGGTAGTCGTTCATGCCGCCCTGCTCACCGTTCATGGTGAACTTGTACCAATTGCCGGGGTACCACTTGATAGACGATACCTGGCCCTGGATGGTGGCGCCGAACGTTCCGCCGGACCCGATGTTGCTAGTTATGTCCTGGGGGTCGAAAGCCTGGATATGGACTGCATAGTTCATAGTGCCCGTGCCCGCGATGGGCTTGAGCTGGAGGAAGTAGTCGCCTGTCACGACACACAGGAACGATACCGCTTCCCACTGCCTGCGCTCGGGGTTGTCCTCCCTGTTGGACCAGGCGAGCGCGTCGATATGGAACTTGTTCCAGCCGGTCAGCTGGAGCGCCTGGTTGTTGAAGTTGGTTATCAGGAGCGAGGCGTTGATGACCTTTCCTGCGGGGACATTTCTCAATACATATGTGTCTATCCTGTGGCTGTCGCCCAGGCCGGTCGTGCCCGTTATGATGTCGCCGCTGCTTATCTGCTGCGCGGTCATGTAGTCATCATTGTTGCTGACATCGTTGTCGGTCCCTTCCACGGCCCGGCCACTTGCGCCAGCCGCTCCGAAGGAGATATTAGTCATTCCCAGCGATGACAGCACAAGTATCAATGCCAGCATCGCGCCTCCGTACGCTTTAATCGCTTTTGCCTTCATTCTGTTGCCTCCAGAACTTCCGCTGGAGACAAATATGGGTGCTTAGATTTAAATATTGTGTGGGACGGCGATGTAACCAACTTAAAAGCTTATCGGTCCGGGAAGCTCACGACGCCTCTTCTAATACGTAGCAGCGGACGCGCTTTCCGTCCCGCTCAATTCTAATAACCCTTGCATCCACCATTTGGGCGATGTGGTAGGATATCACCCGCTTGCTCAGACCGGTCTTTTCGCACAGCTCCTTCTGGGAGCTGCCGGGGCTTAGGCGGACCAGCTCGAGCAGCTCGGCCTGAACGCGGCTGAGCTCCAGGACCTCGCCGTTGTTGGTGCGGGGCATCTGGGCCGGGTAGAACCTCTTGTAGAGCCCGTCCCACTCGGAGCGTATGAAGCCCTCCCTCTCGAGTGTGGAAAGGTGATAGGTCAGCGTGCCGTTGCCGACGCCGGTCTTCTTCTTGATGAGAGTGTAGTGCACTCCTGGATTGCTTTCAACGATACCGTATATGCGACCGCGGACGAAGTGGTCCAGCACCTCCTCCTTCCGTATCTTGGTATAGAGAGGAATGATGAGCCACTTGAGGAAAACGTACTTGCCCTGCTCGGAAATTCCGATGAAGGCGAGGAGCCAGGAGCTCACCCCGACCGCCACGACCGCGCCTCCGGCGGTGTTGGCGCGCTCGGTCTCGGGCGATACCGCGGGAGCCGGTTTCTCGGTGACCGTGACGGCCCAGGTGGCCGTGACGCTCAGGCCCGCTGCATCCCTGACCGTGACGACGACAACATGGTTCCCCGCGCCGAGGCTCTTGAGCGTGAGCACGTTCCCGGACCTCGTGCTGGCGTTGACATTCTTGCCGTCGATATCCCACGAGTAAACGAGCTGGAGCGGCGTCTCGGGGTCCGTCGCAACGACCCTCAGCGTCCTGTCCGCACCCTGCTCCATCGCAAAATTCCCGGAAGGTGTGATACCGACCAAACGGGGCGCGTCCTCGACCGGCCTCACGGTCACGTGCAGGGTGCAGTTTGCCAGAAGACCGTGCTCGTTGCGAGCTTCGAGGAACACATCCTCCGTGCCGGACCAGTCCTGCGGGGCCTGCACGCTCACGCGCCCGTCCTGGAGGCTCACGGAAAGCTTGTCTTGGCCCCAGAAACGGAACTCAAGCGCACCTCCGTCCGAGTCCTGGAAGAGCTCCAATAGCTCCAAGCCCGCACCAGTGGAATCCTCGTCCATTTCAAGGGTTACCACGGGTGCGGCTGCGACGGGCGCCCGAGGGCTCCGAGTCACAGTTATATTTAAATAGGTCGATATTTCCAACCCCGCGCGGTCGCCCGCCGACAGCGTCACTATATATGTCCCAGGCTCCGCCGAGAGGGCTCCACTCGACAGGAAACCAGGGGGTTCCATATATAAGCCTAACTGAGAGACCGATATGCGGTACGAGAGCATATCTCCGAAGGCCGTATCGGGGTCCGAGAAGAGCGCGGAAAGGTTTATAAACGCCGGATAGGCCCTGCCCCATTCGAGGACCGTGCTCTCAGGGGCCGAGACAACATACGGAGCGTCGTTCACCGGGTTCACCGTGACGACCACTTTCAGGGTCGATGAGAGCCCCATCGAATCCGTGGCGACGAAGAAGAGGTCCTCGCGACCGGACCAGTTCTCCGCCGGCACGAGGCTGAGCTCCGCGGGGCCCGTCCTGATGACGGTCACGTGCGCCGAGCCCGTCGCGGAATAGGTGAGGCTGTCGCCGTCGGGCGTGTTCGGGTCCTCGAAGATGGTGTCGAGCCGGACCCCCGTCAGCGGCGTGTCCTCCTGAACTCCCAACACCGGGAGGGGATGCGCAACATAGGGGGGCTGGTTCTCCCTCTGCAATTTGAAATCGATGATATAATCTGCGGATGCCGGTGCGTCGGAAAGGTCCGCCGGATTGAATGGCGAAAGCCCCCACTTGGCCGCCACCACGATGTAGTGCACGCCAGCGGTCTGGAACTTCCAGGTCAGGTTGATGCTCTCCGTCACTCTTGCCGGATCGTACAAGTAATTCGTTCCGGACCACAGGAACCTCATGTTGGCATCGAGAAGGTCCATCTCGAATATGCCCGAGGAGGCGCCTCGCACCAGCGCAAGGTCCACGACGAGCGATTCGCCCTCGGAAGGGTTGAGCCTGAAGAAATCGTAATGGTCCATCCCCTGGTCAACGGAGCCGTTCACGGTCGCCCTTGCGAAGAGGGCCTTCGCCTCCGGCGGGAAATCGTCGCCCCCGGGCGTTCCCGAAGTATCGATGCTCATCGACAGTTCGTAGGTGCCGGAGCCGTTGAAGGCGCTGACAATGATGAAATAATAGCCCTCGTGGGGCGCTTTGGCGCGCACTATCTCCAGGGGGTCGGACCACCAGGACACATCCAGATATCCGTAGACATCGGCCGTCGGCCACAGGTCCATCAGGTAAAGGTCGATGTTGACAGCATCGAGGGACGGGAGCGGCGCCTCGGTCATGCGCGCCGTCACTATCTGTCCGGCATCCAGGAAGAGCTTGTAGATGTCCGCCGGATGGTTGGTGTCGTTGTGGAGCGTGCCCCGCTGGGGCGTTCCCTGCCAGATGGCGTGTGGCTCGCTGACGGTCACCGTCAATGTGTACTTCCCGCCGCCGTTGCCGGGCTCCACGAAGACCCGCATGAAATGGTCCCCGTTGGAGGCGGCCACTATCATCACGCACTCGTACCTGTTCTCGGAAAGCGAATAGCCCTGCCTCGTGCCATATCGGTCATAGACCTCGAGGCTCAGGTTGAGCGCCGGATAATCCAGTGTGAACACTGTGACATTGAGGACCTGCCCCTTGGACGCGGAGATGACGAACCAGTCCACCTCGTCCGTGGTGGTGTTGATGCCGTCGGTGACCTCGGTTCCGGATACGAGCCTCGTGGCGGTCTGAATGTCATTGTTCGGCTCCTCCGCCTGGACGCTGAGGTGAGAAAGCCCCAGGAGGAGAAGCCCGGTTAGGATTGCTGCCGCTGCAAGCGCTCGCATTGTGTTATTATGGGCCCCTGAGAGTATTAAAGCATGCTGGTACGCGGATGTAACCAATTCATAAGCGTTACGGCCCGCCCGGCTGCTTCTTCCTCGTGGCCAGGAAGACGATGACGCCCACGACCGCCACCAGCACCACGGCTATCAGTATCCATGGCATTGCATCCGTCTTGACGTTCGTCTGTTCGTTGTTGACCACGAATGTCCGCTCGACCTCTGTGGAATATTTCTGGCCGTCGAAAGCCCTGACCTTGAGGACATGCTTGCCGTTGCTCATCTTGGTGCTGTCGAGTTTGAGGTCCCAGTTCAGCGTGCCCGTGGCGACCTGCCAGTTCCCGCCGTCGATGCTGACCTGCACCTGTATCACGCTCTTGTTCGGCTGGGGATGGTACGATGTCCCGGAGAAGGCGAGCTTGCCCTTCACGGTCCCGTTCGCCAGCGGAGCCACGATGCTCACGACAGGCGGAAGGTCGACAACCTCGACCGTAACAGCAGGAGCGTCGGGATATGCCTCCTGATTGCCGGCTCGGTCCGTTGCCCTGCCCCGGAACTGGTAGGTGTGCCCGCCAAGGCCCGTGAAAAGCGCCGATGTCTTGTTGGTGGCATTGAGCCAGTCCGTCCATGGCCCCTGCCCGTCGCGATACTGGATGTCCATGGCCTGGACGCCGCTGAACGCATCGGTGGCCGCCCAGCTGATGTTGAACGACAGGGCATAGGACAGGTTCGATACGGGAGTGAAGGTCGTCGTCGGCGGGGTTGTGTCAAGGATGATGGCCCCGTTGCTTATGGGGCCCTCGTTGCCGGCCGCATCCCTGAGCCGTGCGTAGATGTTCTTGGGCCCGTCACCGGAGGAGAAGGTAATGGTAGTGGGGTTGGTGAACGCCACCCATTCGGCGCCTGATAGTGCGCTGTCCTCTCCGAGCTGCATCAGGATGGGGCCGTTCTTCTCGGCCGTCTTCAGGTCGACGCGCTCTGTCCGGAACCGTGTGAACTGCGTTCCATTGGCGACCGTGATGCCCACGGAAGGTGCGGTCCCGTCAAGGATTATTGAATCCGATAAGGTCGCAGAAACCCGCTGGAAATTGTCCCTCAGCTTTGCATATACTATCTTGTCGCCGTCTCCCGCGGGCAATGACCAAAGGAGCGAGGATGCGAATGACATCCACTGGGCGCCTGCGAAATCGGGCGTGTTGGCGACGAGCATCCAGACGAGCGCCGCATCATGGTCAGTGGTGAGGTTGAGCTTGACGGATGTGGTCCGGGTGAAGTTCTCCCCTCCCGCAATGACAAGTGTCCCGTCCGGCGGCGTGGTGTCGAGCAGTATGGTCGCATAGTAGGGCTCCGAGACCCAGCCGTTCGCATCACGATATTTCACATAGACCGTCTTGAGGCCGTCGCCGAACGTTAGCGTCCATTTCCACGAAGAGATGAAAGGCTGCCAGAGGGCGCCCGTGAAATTCACGTCCTCGCTGAGCATCATGCTCGGGACGCCGTACATGTCGTCCGCGGAGAGCGTGAGGTTCACGGTCCGCGTTCCAGTCAGGTCATCCCCGTCATTTATCACGATGGTTCCCGTCGGAGGGGTCGTGTCGACGCCCACCTGAAGGCTTTTTGTCACATTGGCCCCGGATGCGTCGGTGACCCTGACCAGTATAGTGGCAGGCCCGTCCGGAAGCGTCAGGGTCGCGTTCCACACGGTCCCGCCGGTCGCCTGCTGCCAGGTGGTCCCGTTGTCGGGGCTGACATCGACCTTGACTAGCGGAATGCTGTAAGTGATGTTGATTTCGTTGAGCGCGGGAACGGAATCGTTGATTCCGCCCAATGTGACCTTGTACTGGATATAGCGCTTCGTCATTGTGAAGCCGGTGGTCTGATTGTTCTGCATCAGGTGCCATCCGTCGGTTCCGGTCATGTCCGGCAAATCTCCTGAGCGAATGCTCACTGACAGGTTGGCGCCCGCCGGAACGGTCTCGGTCCAGTTGACTCGGGAAAGCTCTGGTACGGCCACACCCGTGTCGTGCACGGAGGATGTGTAATTGCCGGCTGCGAGCCCACTGCCGGTCGTGAAATTCCAGCCTGTGCAGATGTTGTCCCAGGCCACGTTGATAGAATCTCCAGATGCCCGGACATTCATGCTAAACTCGATGGTTGTGTTCTTCAGGGTTATGGTGACAACTGAAAGAACAATGCCATCGATGTAGACCTTCGCCGCCTGGCCCGTGTTGATGATGCCGTACCTGTGGACGCCGGTGCCAGCATTGCCCAGGACAGATTGGGTCACCGTGCCCGCGACGTTCTTGGCCTGCACAATCATGTTCTGACCGCCATAAAGTCCGGTGTCGTGCATGCTGGAAATCGCTATGAAGTTGTTGGCGTCCTGCCGCATCTCAAGGAAGGCGGAATACCCGGTTCCGGTTCCACCATAGGTCTTGAGGTCGGCGAACATCACGCCCGTTTCCGCCGTCGAATAGACCCAGCTGTGGGCATTCCATAATGTCCCGGAGTTGCTCGTACCGGTCACCCTGAGCTCGCCGCCCGTCTCGGTGGACGAGATGCCGGAGCCTTCGTCCTTCGTCCACCTGCTCGCGTCGAAGCTGTTGTCGTCGAAGTTGTCGTAGATGCTGCGGTCGCGCTCTATGGTGACATTCTCCCATTGGAATGTCCCGGTGTCCCCGTTGGCCCTAACATTTCCGCCCAAGTGGATGGATGCATTGTTGAGGAACATCGTGTAGGTCGCAAGCAATGCGCCATCGGAAAATAGCTTGACGTTGCCGCAGCCGTACACGACGCCGAGGCTGTGAATGCCCGTCCCCGCAGTTCCAAGTGAATATGTATTGCCGACCCCGGCCGTCATCTTGTCGACCCTGTAGACGTTGCCGGGCCCGAATGCTCCCGGGTCGTAGCACACCCCGAAGCAGATGTAATTGTTTAGGTCCTGCATCAGCCCGATTCCGGTCGTGTAGCCGGTCCCCGAGCCGCCGAACACCGTGATGCTCCCGAACACCATTTCCGAGGATGAATAGGAATCGAGCCAGCCCTGCGCGCCCCAGAACCCGCCGACATTGCAGGTGCCCGAGACCTTGAGCTCGCCGCCGGTCTCTGAAACGGTCAGGCCTCCGAGCTCAGACTTCTTCCATTTCGTCAGGTCCACGCTGTTGTCGTTGAAGTTGTCATAGGTCCTCAGAATGGGGTCGATGGTGGCGTTGTCCCAGCGGGCGTCGAATGAGTCCCCGCTGGCCCGCGCCACCCCGCGCACTGACAGCAGCGGTTTCGAAAGCGTGATGGCTCTGGACCCGAGGAGGCTGCCGTCCTGGAAGAAGTACATGGTGCCCGAGGAATATTCAAATGTGAAGGTGTGGGCGTTCCCATCAAGGTCGCCGAACACCGCCTGGTAGTAAGTACCGCCGATTGTTGTGCTGTAGAATATCTTGTTGCTGTTCCCAAATTGCCCGGTATCCCTGAACACACCCAGCTGGACATTGTTGCTGTTATCCACGAAAAGCCCGATGCATGTCTGAACGCCGGACCCGCTGAGCGAGCAATGCACAAGCGTGAGTGAGACGTTGAAGCACACGGTCATCGTGGAATAGGACCGGCAATCTGCCGCCCAGAACCCGCCGCTTGCCGATGTGCCGCTTATCTTGTGATTGCCCCCTGTCTCGGATATGGCCACGCCGGACCCGTAAGTTTCGCTGGACCATCTTGTCGCGTCCACCGAGTTGTCGTTGTAATCGTCGTAGAGGAGGCCCGCACCAGCGGAAGAGGCGTTGAGCCTTACCTCGCCGGTCGAGGTGACGGTGACATTGTCCTTCACGCCGGGGTCGAAGTCCGCCTTGGAGGTCTGGACCCACGAGGTGTTCGTGGGCTGGGCGGTGCCCGTGATATTCACAGTATGGTTGGTCAGGACCTGCCCGGCCGAGGGGGTGGCGATGTTCAGCGAGAGCGTGCTCGCGCCCGCCGGCACGACCGAGGTCGATATCAAGAACACCGTCGACAGCAGCACGAACCATTTCCTGTCCATGGGCATCGATGCAGAAACGATTTGCGGCTTATTTAACGATATGGGCGCTTTGGCGGGATAGGCAAGCTTAATACGGTTGGCGGACGTCCAGAATCAGCAGGCTCCGCCCCTTATGGGGGCGACGGACAACACGGACACGGTGATTGCATGGAAACGGTATATGTTCTGGTGAAGACGGAGCCCGGACTGCTCGAGGGCATCCTGGCTGAACTCAAGGAGAAGGCTCAGGTGACCGAGATATCCGCCGTTACCGGCGCCTACGACATCATCATCAAGGTATCGGGCGACTACATCACGGATGCGCTCGGCGTCGTTGTGAGGGACATCCGGAAGATCAAGGGCGTCGTGAGCACCGAGACCCTCATCGCGGTCCGGATGTGAGAGAGGGGGGATATGAAATGGCGAACCGCGAGGATACCTACGTTTTCGTGGGCAAGAAAGACACGATGGCATATGTTCTGGCCGCAATCATGCAGATAAACACCGACTCGCACGAGGTCATCATCAAGGCGCGCGGGATGGCAATCAGCCGCGCTGTGGATGTGGCCGAGATATTGCGCAATAAATTCTGCCCGAATGCCAGGATCAAGGACATCAAGATCTCCACGGAGGTCCTGACCTCCGAGAGCCGCGGCACATCCAACGTCTCGTCCATCGAGATAGTGATGATACGCGAGGACAAGCCGAGCACTGCCCCGCCGGAAAAGAAGCCGGCCGCAGCGCCGGCGCCGCTCAAACCGATGTGAAACGAAGGCTGCAAGTCAACATGGCAGTTCAGGAGGACATCGGCCGCTGCCGTTTTGACCCCGTGATGGTTGAACTCACCAGGGCTCATCCGGATGAGTAGTGCTTCTGCATGTGCCCGAGCGAGTGCCCGCTGACCTCGTCCGCAATGCCGGCGGAGCCGAACGCCTTGCACAGGTAGGCAACGTGGGCCGCTACCCGCTCCTTGACGAGCTCCATGACCTCTTCAAGCTCCGTTCCCTTCGGGTCCGTGCGCAGTTTCTCCTTCTCGATGTGGCCGAAATAATCGCGCGGGTCCATCACGGCGGGGTTCTTGTCGAGCGCATCCTTGATGCCCTTCATGACAGGGGATTTGTTCTCGATGCCGGGATGCTCCGCGAAATATTTCCTGAACGTGCCCGTAATCCCGAGCCTCAGGTCGGTATCGATGTTGACCTTCCTCATGCCCGCCTTGATGGCCGCCTGGATCCTGTCCATCGGGATGCCCCTTGCGTCCGCTATCTTGCCGCCGAAGGAATTTATCTCCTTCACGAGCTCCGGCGGGACCGTGGACGAGCCATGGCTCACGAGGAAGTGGCTCATGTTCTGGTTGTAGGCGGTCATGCCTCTGTAACAGGCGTCGACAATGTGCACGGCGAGCTTCTCGAGGCCCGCGCCCTTGTTGGGGCCGTGCGATGTGCCGTAGGCTATGGCTAGGGCGTCGCAGCCTGATTTGGCAAAGAAGTTGGGGACGAGCAGCGGGTCCGCGTACGTTCCCTTGGCGGCCACGATGTCCTCCTCGACGCCGGCGAGATGACCCAGCTCCGCTTCAACGGTGAGTCCCTTCGCATGGGCCAACCCCACGATGGTTCTTGTCGCAGCGAGATTTTCGTCGTATTCGAGCTTGGACACATCCAGCATCACGGAGCCGAAGCCGCTGTCGATGCATGCCTTGGCGGAGGCCTCGTCGCCATGGTCGAGGTGCAATGATATGGGCAGGGTGTGTTTAGAGTTCTTCACGGCCAAGTGGACCATCTGCGCTATCTTGTCCGGGCCGCCCTGGAACTTGTTGGCGCCCTTGCTCGCCTGCAGTATGCCGGGCGCGTGAGCGCGCTTGAGGCCCTCGAGGATTCCCTCGGCCTGGCTGTAGAAGTTCACATTGAATGCGCCTATTGCGGCCGGCCTGCCGTCCAGCGACGATATCTCGGCAGCCCTCAGCAGCGAAAGCATCGGTCCCATTGCATCTTCGGCCATCATTCCCATCTCCGGAGTTCGGGATAGGGCCCCGGCGATAGTAAATGTTTTGGCCGGCATGGGCCGGAGAATACCAGGCCGCAGGCGGGAACGGGGCTGTCGGTGGCCCGATTGCAAGCCTTGGGGGGGCCACAAACATTTATTACGGCAAACTATTCCAGTGGCAGTGATTTCCATGAGGAAGCTAAATTCGATACTGATAATGGGATTGATGATAGGAACGCTCTTCGTCCTTTCGTCCGCGGCGGGCGAGGGAAGGGCAACGACCGCACATGCGCCCATCGTGATTACGAGCGATGCGGGCTTCACGTCGGCGAACGGCGTAACGACCGGTGACGGGTCCGCGGCCAGCCCGTTCATCATCGAGAACTACGAGATAACCGCGTCCGGCGCCGGGACATCCGGCATCAACATCAGCTCCGCCACCAAGTCATTCATAATACGCGGATGCACCGTGAGCGCCAGCGACAGCGCCATGGGCATCAGCCTCTGGAGCTGCAACCCGGGCAAGATAGAGACGAATACCGTCACGGGAGGTCTTATCGGAATAACGGTCCAGAATTCAAACGGCTGCACCGTGAGCGCAAATACTGTGGGCACGTGCCCGTGGGGCATCGCCGCCCAGAACTCGGATTCGACCACCATCAGGGACAACAAGGTCTCGGATGTCACCACATTCGGCATAGTGGTCCAGAACAGCAACTCGTGCACGGTCACCGGCAATACAGTCGCCAGGGCTGGGGACGGAATAGTGGTCCAGAACTCCAACACCAACACGGTGGACGCCAACATAGTTCACAACAGCACCATAACCCAGGGCCAATCCAGCGGCAGCGGAATACTGGTCCAGAATGCAAATCAGAACACTGTTACCAATAATGAGGTAAGGGACTGCGCAGGCCTGGCAACCGCATGCCAGAACGCCGCAAGCAACACAATCCACCACAACAAGTTCAAGAGCAACACCGCCGGTGCCAAGCAGGCGTCGGAATCGAACGGCGTCAACACCTGGAACGCGGCCGCAGCCGGCAACTACTGGAGCGACCTGCAGGGCCCGGACGCCAACAGCGACGGAGTGGTTGATGTGCCCTATGTGCTCGTAAGCGCCACCAGTGGCAAGGACAACTTCCCGCTCGTCAATCCCGCATGGGCCACGGGCACCCCGCCAGGCGCTCCCCAGAACCTCGCCGCAAATTCCACGGACGGGAAGGTCACGCTGACCTGGGCCGCTCCGGCCGTGACGGGCAGCTCCGCAATCAGCGCCTACAAGGTCTACCGCGGAACGACATCGGGCTCGTTGAGCCTCCTTGCAACCCTGGGCAATGTCCTGACCTATTCCGACACGGCGGTCACGAACGGCGCCGTTTACTACTATCAGGTGTCTGCCGCCAACGGCGCCGGAGAAGGCGCCAGGGCATCCGAGGTGCAGGGAACCCCGAGGTCCACCCCGAGGCCTGACCTGTCGGTCGAGGACGTGAGCTGCAGCAAGCTCATCCCCATTGATGGGAATACCGTCACCCTGACGATAAAGGTCAAGAACGTCGGGACGGCGGACGTCGCCGCAGGGACCGTCACGAGGGTAACGGTGGACGGGACCATGCTCAAGGACATCACGATGGCAGCCATTCCGGCCGGAGCGACCGTGAACGTGACCGCGACCTGGAAGGCCGTGAAGAGCACGCACACCATCAAGGCGCAGGCGGACTCGCCCAACACGCTCACCGAGATATCCGAAACGAACAACGAGGGCTCGACCACCGTCGTCGTTTCCCCCAAGATCACGCCCCCGAAGGGATTCATACCCGGCTTCGAGGCCGTGCTGCTGGTCGCGGCACTGGCAGTGGGGCTCCTCGTCCTCGGGCGCAGGAAGTAATCGAACGAACGGATTGGCGGGGGTTTTCCCCCGCCAACTAATATTTTCATTGCACATTTCACCGGATATAACTTTAAGTCCACAAGCCGCAATGCCCTCGCGATGCCGATATCGTTCCAGTTCCTGGGCGGCGCCAGCGAGGTAGGGAGCGTCGCTCTCGAGCTTGCGGTGGACGGGACCCGATTCCTGTGCGACTACGGGTACGCCCCCGCGAAACCGCCCCGTTTCCCCCAGCGCATAACGACCCTGCCCGATGCCATCCTTCTGAGCCACGCTCACGTGGACCATTCCGGGATGCTGCCTTCCGTCTGCGGCCAGAACGAAATTGGCGTGCTCGCCACCCCTCCGACCCAGATGCTCTCCGAGCTTCTGGCCCACGACAGCCTGAAGGTTGCGGCCAACGAGGGCTTCGACCTTCCCTACGACAAGCAGGATGTGAAATTCACGCGAGATTGCTTCGATATCACAGGTTTCGGGGGCGTGCGCGAGGTATCCGGAGTCGAGGTCACGGTGCGCTCCGCGGGACACATCCCGGGTGCGGCCATGTTCGACATCGATGCCAGCCGGCGCATACTTTTCACTGGGGACATCAACACCGTGGACACCAACCTCGTGAAGGGCACCAAGCCCGTAAAGTGCGACATCCTGTTCATGGAGAGCACGTATGCGGGAAGGGACCATCCCGACCGGAAGGAGACGGCGAAGCGCTTCCTCGATGGAATCGCCGAGACCATCAAGAATGGCGGGAAGGCCGTGGTCCCTGTCTTCGCGGTGGGCCGCACGCAGGAAGTGCTCATGATGCTCTACAAGAGCGGCTACGATATCTGGCTCGACGGCATGGGCCAGAAGGTGGACCAGCTTCTCATGGAGGAGCCGCAGTTCCTCCGCGACCCCGGATTGCTGCGCAAGGCCGAGGGGCAGGCCACGTATGTCAAGGGCGATTTCATGAGAAACAAGGCCGCCAAGGGCCAGGTCATCGTCACCACCGGCGGAATGCTGGACGGCGGGCCGATACTGACGTACCTGAGGCTACTTCGGGAGGACAAGAAGAGCAAGGTCTTCCTCACCGGATACCAGGTCGAGGGCACGAACGGCCGCCTCCTCATGGAGAAGGGCCTCATCGACCTCGGGGACGGTCCCGAGAAGATAGCACCTAGCGTGGAATTCTTCGATTTCTCGGCCCACAGCGGCCACTCGGAGCTCGTGGAGTTCGCCAAGGGCTGCGGACCCGAGAAGGTGGTCCTGTTCCACGGGGACGACCGTCCAAAACTGGCAGCGGACCTGAAGGAGTTCGAGGTCCTGATGCCCAATAACATGGAGAAGGTCAAGCTGAGCTGAATATGAAGAAGGCATTTGGACCATCGGATTCTCCATTACTATTAGATGTGGATTAGAACATGTTTCCACAAACATTATATTGCCGGATAGCAAGATGCCCGTCGGGGTGAAATCTCCTGAGGACCGGAAATCGCCAGAAAGGCGGCTCGGGCCGCATCGTTCCATGCATGCTCCTGGCGTGCTTTTTGCTCGGAGGCATCCTGCCAGCCCCCGCATCGGCCGCAGGCACCGGCGCAGGCCACATCGATGTCATGTTCTACTTCAGCGAGGAGGAGTACATCTGGGGCTCGGCCTCGACGAACGTTTCAATATCCGTGAGCTCGGCGTCCGAGAAGGCGGCCGCGGATGCGAACATAGGTTTCGAGTACAACGGCGGGATGTCCCGCATCAAGGGGCACGCGCCCTCGCAATCGGATGCATGGCGCTGGGCATTGCACGTGTGGGATTCGGACGATGGGATATGGTTGCGATTCAATGTGGACTTCAGTTCGGCAATGACACATTCCGGCGAAAAGTATGCGTGGTGCCCCAGCGACCAGCCCATACCGGCACCAAATCCGCTCACGAAGAACCCCTGGCCCATGTTCAAGTGCTCGGCGACGAGGCAGAGCGTGTCGCCGTCCCCGCCGGCCCTCTACAACCTCGCTTACTGGACCGCACAGACCGGCGCACGCATCAGCGCGTCGCCCTGCGTGGTGGATGGGAAGATGTTCGTGACCCTCGCCGGCACTCCGGAGAAAATGCTGTGCCTGCGCACCTCGGACGGTTCGACCGTCTGGACCGCTGAGCTTGCATCCTCGGGCAATGGTGAATCCAGCCCCGCATACTGCAACGGGAGCATCATCGTGGGCTGCGGGGACGGCAAGGTAAGGTCGCTGGATGCCCGCTCGGGAAAGGTCCGGTGGACGTATGCCACAAGCGCCGCTGCAGGCCTCACGTCCTCGCCGGCGGTGTTCCGGGGCAAGGTACTGGTCGGCGGCGAGGACCACGCACTCCATTGCCTCGACGAGAATGGCGCACTCCTCTGGAAGGCGAACCTTTCCGGCCCGGTCCATTATTCCTCGCCGGCCCTCTGGACGGACAAGGTGGTCGTGGGGACGAAGAGCGGGGTGCTCCAGTGCTTCAACATCTCGGACGGGGCGAGCGTCTGGAACGTGACGCTGGGCGGCGAGATACTGGCCACACCCGCAATATCGTCCGACGGTTACGCGTATGTCACCTCGGTCGGCACATCCAGCATGAACTTCTATTCCATCTACGTCAAGGATTCGGTGATGCAGTGGAACGCATCGTACCCTTCATCCCGCTCATCGCCGGCGTTCGCCGCCGACGGGCTCTACCTCGGTACGGGAACTGAATTTATAGGCCACCATCCCGACAGGGGCACCAGGATGTGGGGACTGCCCTACACCAGCGTGAACTGTGCGCCCTCCTCGTCACAGGGATACGTTTACTTCGCTACCGAGAGCATGCCGACCGCCGTCGTTTGCGTCAAGGTCGGCGGGGCGGCGGAATGGAGCTACCCGCTGGATGAGTCGTTCTCATCGTCGCCGGTCGTGGCGGACGGAAGGCTTTTCGCCTGCAGCGCGAAGGGGACCGTCCTGTGCCTGGGCAGGGAGCCGAAGGCGAATGTTACCGCCACCGTCCTCCCGATGAACTGGACCACGTACAAGGCCCGGAACGCCAGCGTCCGCATCAGCCTAAACAACACCGGTGAGAAGGCCATGGTCCTCACGCTTTACCTGACTGAAAACGGGAACCAGACAGGCACGTCCCTGGGCCCGCTCGAAGTGAAGCCGGGAGAGAGTAGGCAGTACAACCTCACCTGGAAGCCCGTCAAGATCGGGTATCGGAACGTCAGCCTCGATGTGGTCACCGGCGAGGCGACTGTCGTTCCGGCAACGGTGAGGGTCATCCAGTACGTGGGGGACGGCGACTGCGTCATCGTGGCGCCTGTGCTCTCGCTTTGTGCCATGGGGCTCGTCGTGCCGATGCTCGTCCGGTGGAGGATTGGAGGGAAGGCACGGTGAGGAGCCTCCCTGCGCCGGCACTGTTCCTGGTGCTCCTGATGTTCCTGCCGGCCTGCGCGCCCGTTCTGGCGGACCCGGTGCCTGTCACCATCGCGTTCTCCGAGAACTGGACCGGGGCGGAGCATTACCTCCGTGACCCCACGATGGTCGAATACAGGGGCAAGGTCTACTGCTTCTTCGAGTCCGACGACCCGAGCGGAGCATGGCCCGGATACCACGGCAACCTATACTACCGAACATACGAGGAGACCGCTGGAATCGTATCCTTGAGCGACGTGATATCGCTGACGCCGTCATCATCCCCATTTGCGGGCGAGCACAGGAACGAGAAGGCCACACCCATAGTCTACAAGGACAAGCTCTACCTGTTCTGGCACAGCTCGGACAAGACCCAGGTCCCCAACGGGGATGTGGGCTGGGTCGAGATACTGGTCAAGAGCTACGACGGCCGGAGCTGGGGCCCCAACACGATGCTCAATGCGCCAATCGAACCGTACAACATGCTGCAGCGCGGGTGCAACCAGTTCCCGTCCCCGTTCGTCTACAACGGCAGGCTCTATGTCATATGGGAAAGGAATGTGCAGCACACGGAGAACGGGGTAAATCTGTTCTACAGCGACATCTGGCTGCGCTCGTTCGACGGCGAGACTTGGGACAGGCCCGTGAAGGTCTCCGAGGAGACGCGCACGGACTACAACCAGGGCCCGGGGCTCGGCGTCCACGACGGAAAATTGTGCATGGTATGGGAGAACATCAGCGTTCGGGACCCGAACAACTGGAAATGGGAGCTCAAGTACCGGACGTTCGATGGCACCAGTTTCAGCCCCATCGGCATCATCACGACATCCAGCACGCCGGGCCTCAAGGATTCCTGGCCCCGTTTGCTGGACTACGACAATCCCGTGACGCACGACAGGGAGCTGTACGTCTTCTGGCGCGTGATGGCCGTGCCCGAAGGGGAATCCCTGATAAGGGCGGGCGTCTCGTACTGTGTCCTCGAGGACAAAATCTGGTCTGAGCCGCACAGCGCCGCCACGCTGATGAAGGCGGGCCGCGCCAGCACGCTCGGAAAGATGTCGCTCACGATATTCGATAGCAGGATATACCTGGCCTATGCGACGACGGACGACGCCCAGAAGACGGGCGAGGACTTCGATATCGCCTACCGCACATTCGACGGCGCATACTGGAGCCCCGTCGGGGAGGCCACGGATTCGGCGGACGAGACGGTTTCCACCAGGCCGGGCGAGACAAAGCCCAAGGAGATGGACCCCTCCGGTCTGCCAATCGGGTTCTCGCCGCTCGAGGACTGGCGGCCGGAGAGGATGCGCCTCGACAACGCTCCCCAGTTGCAGGAGTACAGGCACCGCCTCTACATGTCATGGCGCATGATACCGGACTTCAACTTCTACGGCAAGGATATAATCTATCTCAGGATAATTGTGGATGCGGACGCGGACGGGGACGGGGTTATGGACACGCAGGACTCGTTCCCTCAAATTCCCTCGGACTGGACGGACACGGACGGCGACGGCACCGGCGACAACACAGACCCTGCGCCCTACAATCCGGACATCTGGCTCGAGGGCCAGAAGAAGGGGACCCCCCAGCCGCCCAGCCCAGCCATGGGGGCGGCGGTTCTGCTCGTGGTGTGCGCCGGAGCGGCATTCGCCTTGAGGCCGTCGGGCAAGGGGGATGACAAATGACGCTCTGCAAGGGCGCCCGCCCCCCTTTCGGGATAAAATCCATTATACCGTACATCGGAATTGGCAGGTGCGGTCAGCCATGATGGAATTCGACGGCGTTGGCAAGCGATACGAGGGTTTCCGGGCGCTCCATGACTTCTCGCTCCATGTCGGGGACGGCGAGGTCGTTGTGCTGGTGGGCCCAAACGGAGCCGGAAAATCCACGCTGCTCAAGATAGCCGCCGGATTGCTCGCACCCTCGAAAGGAAAGGTCGCCATCTGCGACCGGGACATGACAACGTGCACCCTCGAGACCAAGAAGGACGTCGGTTACCTGCCTGAAAATGCGGCCTGCTACGAGGACCTCACGGCCCGCGAGAACTTGCTCTACTTCTGCGCCCTGAGGGGCCTGTCGGGCGAGAAGGCCCGGAAGCGCACGGAAAAATTGCTGAAGATGGTGGAGCTGGCGCACGAGAAGAAGGTCGTGAGGCAGTTCTCCAAGGGAATGACGCAGCGCCTCGGCATCGCGGTCTCGCTCATCGGAAAGCCGAAGGCTGTGCTCTGGGACGAACCGTCGAGCGGCCTGGACCCTTCGGGAAGGCTTCTCCTGCGCGATATCATCCAGTCGCTCAAGAATGACGGCGCATCGGTGCTCATCTCATCGCATGACCTGCGCGAGTCCGCACTGTTGGCGGACAAGGTCTGCCTCATCTACAAAGGAAAGATACGGTTCCTCGGAAAGGCCGACGGCCCCGAGCTCGAGAAGAAGTACCGCGAGGTCGTCGACACCCGCGAGAACGACGACGGCGAGGAAAAGAAAGAGGACCCGCGTGGCGAGAACGATGATGCAAAGGAAAAGAAGTCCGTAGACAAGAAGATCGAGGAAAAGAAAGGTGTCAGCGAAAAGAAAAATGGAAAGGAAAGTAGAAAACAAAAAAAGGAGGAAGAGGAATGAGCATGCTCGCGCTCAGCGCTTCATTGCGGAAGGAGCTGCTCATAAACGTCCGCAGCTGGCGCGTTCTCACGTATGCGCTGTTCCTTGCGGCGGTGGTGCTCCTCGGAGCGTCTCCCGAGCAGGACGGCTTCCCGTACGAGCTCTCCATTTCGCAGGGCCCGCTCGTGCTGCTGCTCGTGCTGGGCTGCAGCTTCATATTCGGCGTCGACACGGTCTCGCGGGAGCACGAGAGGGGCACCGCACCACTGTTGTTCGGCACGCCTGCAAGAAGGGGCGAGCTCCTGGGCGCAAAGGCCCTCGTGCCTGTGATCGCCTGGCTGTTGACGGTCATTGCCCTCGCCGCCTCCTATCTGACGCAGGGCCTCGGGGACCTCTTCGCATCATTGTGGCTCGTGAGGCTGGGCTGCGCAACGCTGCTGTTCTTCGTGGTGCTCTCGCTCCAGCTGATGCTCTCGGCGGCGATGAAGGGCCGCGGGGCGGCGTTCGCAGGCCTCGTCGTCGTGCTGTTCATATTCTTCACATCGGGCTACCTGCCCGTGGGTCTCGGAGAGGGCGTGCTCGCCATCAGCCCCGGCTATCACGAATATCTGGCCGTGACGGATGTCATGGACGGCACGCTCGACTCGCCCCTGCCGCTGGCAGCGCTCGTCATAGAGGCGCTGGTGTTCTATGCGCTTGCGAACTGGTTCTTCAAGCGCAGCGAGGTGGTCAGATGAACGACAGCCGTCACTCTCATTTCGGCGGCGCCCGGCGCCCGCTCATGTTGCTTGTGCTCGCTGCATTATTCATAGTGCCGGCGATGCCCGCATCAGCGGCGTCCACTGATTTCACGGTCGTGCTGGACCAGAGCGCCTTCTTCGAGCTTTCCGGAAGGACGCTGAACGCCGGTTACACGGTCTTCAACTACAAGCCCGTGGCATTGGAGCTTTCGTTCAGCGCCACCGGGACCGGCCTCACCATCACGCCCGCCCAGCAGACGCTCAACATCACCGCGGGCGGAAGATATGAGGGAAAGTTCTGCATAACGGCATCCACAGCCGGAGAATATTTCATAACGGCCATCGCAACGGCTGGGGACCAGGTATTCCGCGACACATCGTCGGTGAACTTCCTGCCGCCCATATCGTGCAAGTTCGTATCGCCCGTGACCAACGAGAGGAACGGGGTGGTTGGCGCCGGTCAGACGTACGTGGGCAAGGTCAATGTCACCAATTGGGGCTCGTCGACCGTGGCGCCGACCTTTGCGCTTCCGGGAAGGGACCTCGCATCCGGAACAGCAGGCACAGCGCCGACCGAGCTCGTGACCATGAACGTTGGCGATATCGCGCCTGGCGCCTCCAAGGTATTCTCCTACGACGGCCTTGCGTCAAAGGAAATGGGCTCGAGGACCATCGTCCCCGTCGTCAAATCCGGGGACAAAGACATTACATATGGTTTCGTGGTCGGGCCCGCAGGCATCTTCAATGTCACATTGCTCCAGTTCACGCTCCAATCCCGCGAGCTTCTTGGAATTGAGCTCTCCAGCGACCAGTTCGTGCTGGGTCAGAAGAGCAGCATCATCATGTATGTCGAGTGCCGGCGGGCCGGCGGGACATTGGGCGGCTCGCTCAATGTCTCGCTGAAGACGGATATCGAGGCAAGGGCGGAGCTCTCCGATTACGCGGCGGAGCCGCGCTTCGAGGAATTCATCGGCCATGTGAAGTCCATGGTGGACCACAACAAGCACTACGGCCTGCCCGTGATGGAAGCGGGAGTGCAGGAGCTCTACCAGTTCGAGTTCTACCCGAAGATATGCCGCGGGACCGCCGATTCGGGCGGCAGCTTCTTCCTCCAGCTCAGCGCGGATTTCGGGGGCGTCAGGAGCACGGTTTCCAAACCCATCTCGGTATCATCGCCGCTCGTGGTCGAGCTTGAATCCCACGAGAAGATGAACTACGCTTCCATGGGAGAGCTCGTCACGAGAAGGCTCACCGTGCGCAACACTTCCAACCAGACGGTACAGGGAGCGACAGCGTCGTTCTTCCTCGACTTCAAGGAGAAGGGCGCCGTCTCCAAGTCGGCGATAATGGACATGGAGCCGGTGAGCATCCCGACCCTTGGCCCCGGAGAAGAGGCCAGCGTCGCGCTATCCGTCAACCCCCGCTCCCCTGGAACATATGTCCTGTTCCCCGTCGTGAAGTGGGGAGGGCTCGAGATGTACGGTTCCGAGATAAGAATCGCGGCGTCAGGAAGCGGCGCCGTGCCCGTAGGCTCGTATGTGACGGTCATCCTGGTCATCGCCATCGCCGCGGGCCTGACGCGGAAGTTCACGCCTTGATACTATGACGGCAATTCATACCGAGCATACGCCCTATTCCTTCGGGTTCAACCGAATATTTCGAAAGGTATCTTTTACCAATCGGTCTATTTTGTATTTCCTTGCAAGCGTCCAGACCCGCTTCCATTCTGAAACCCTGAGCGCAAGGCTCAGGATGTCAAATTCATCCTTCCACAGCTTGCCACGCAGGTATGCGATGTCGATCGGGGACACGGCTTCATGGTCAAGTGACCAGTTCCTATCGCGATGAGCCTTTACTTTCATGAGTATCAAAAGCTCGGGCACAGGGATTCTCACACTTGCCGGCCCCACATCCCACTCTTGGTGATTTTCCGTCAATGCCGAGAAAGGCAGGTTCCGTGCAGGGTCTTCCTTGAAAGGCAAACCCTCGTCCATTGATGCCGCATCGATCTCGACAAAAACCGTTTTACTGCCGACACAGACACGTTTGCGGAATCGTTTGTTCAGCAAACCGACGACGCTTTCATATCCATTCTGCTTGTAGTAGATCTGGAGGAACGAATTGAGAATGCTCCTGTCCGGGAAGACCACATCGATGTCCCGGCTGCCCAATCCGCGATGGTAGTACCACGCAGCCCATCCGCCGATAAGATAGAACTCGGGCCCCATCTCGCTGGCCCAGAGAGCGAGTCTCTGGAGTTCCTTGTAACTCTCCCGTGTGAATTCCTCGCGGTATTCCGCCTTAATATCGGCATTCTTCTCTCTGCCCTTTCCGTGTCTATTCAATCCTTACGCCCCACAGAGTCTCGACCAGTTCCTTTGCAGTATATATCCTTCCATCGCAGGCCAGGTCCAGAACGGTTCTGAACCTGGTGGTCCTGCGCCTCTTTTCGACATCCCCGTCAAGGGGCAGGTCAGGAAGATAGATGCTCACCGGAACGATACCGCCTTCGTCCGCTTCGAGCTTTTTCATAAGCGCGCCCGGTTCCTGATGATAGATGCATATCCTGTCGGCCCGGAAGAACTCGCCATACTCCTCAAGCGCGCTCTCGAGGCACAGCACACCGCCGGCGCGCACCAGCGCCTCGATGATTTCCCTCCTGCTGCCTCTGAGATTGATGGATGCGTGAAGGGCGTGCTTCATGGCTCGCTGGTATGGAATGGCCGAGATGACCATGCCGGCGGCATTCCGGACGCGGTATTTTCCGTCGGGCTGACGCTGGGCGTGGCCGTGCTCCATCATCCATCGGAGGACGCGGCTTGCCTGGGAAGCGCTCGCCTTTGCGGTCTTCGATATGTCTATTTGGTAGAACGGGTCGCGGGACAGCAGCACCGCTCTCAGGATGCGATAGGTCGCCGCCGATTTCGGGGATAGGTCCAGATTGGGCATATTTCTCAACTGAGGCAGTATTGCATAGGTGTGGCATGTACTTAATGGTTGCTATTGCTAATGATGGACGGGCCATTGTGTTATTCGTGAGGATATTTCGAACCCAGTTCAAGTCATCCAATGCACGGAATCATCTCTTCGGTGCGGGATATGCATGGGTGTCGCCCTTGACGGGCTGTTCAACATTCCCCTCCCCGCCGGAAGGTGGCGGGGGAGCCCTGCCGAACTTGTAGACGAGGTAACCGAGCGGGAGCATCTGGACCAGCAGCAGCATTATCGCCGTCAGCATAAGATTCCACCCGGCGCCCGGATGCCACGCGATCGACCATTGCTGCTCCACGGTCGATGGCTCGTAATAATCGCTCATTTTGATTTGATCGGTGCCGTTGTATACGCCTGTAAGGCTGTAAGCGGGCCCGGGCTTTCCCTGATAACCCGAGAACCGGACATCATTTGCATCGAAGCTATCAGGATGCTTTATCGAGAAATTGAAAAAGAACAGCATCAGCACCATGACCGCAATGACGAAGAGGCTGAACGTCGCACGGGCCCGGAGCCGTCCCCGGCGACATAGGATGAGAGCGCCCATGCCGCCGCACATGAGGGCCATCCCGGCGGCGACACCTCCGGATGTCTGAGAATAAAGCGAGCTGAGCTTGTCTGCGCCATGGACATTTTTGTATTGCATCCAGCTCTGGTTCCATTCTGCGCGCTGCAAATCGGTATAAACATGGGTCGGACATGTGTATTGTCCATCTGTAATCGAAATGGAAACCCCCGTCAGGCCATATTCCACGATGGAAACGGAAGAAACATATCTAATGTCTTCAGGATAATAATGATAATAATAATCGTGATAACGATAATCCAGATTTTCCGAATGTTTCTCTACGCAAAACCAGGGTGTCAGTATGGAAGCGAGCATCAAAATGAAGGCGAGGACACCAAGGAACCCCGAGAGCATGAAGATGCGAGAACCCGGACTGCGCCGATTGATTCTTGGAACTGCCTCCGGCAGGGGCAGCCACGGGGAATTCGGGCATTCGCCGGAGCTCATGTCAGATACCCCTCAGCGCCCATTGCATCCCTTTTCGCTCGAATTTTCGCCATACCCAGAGCATCAGGCCCGCACAGAATCCAAGGATGCTGATGCAGCCCGCCATCAGATACCACCCCGTCCCGGGCCCCCATCGGAGATTCTGTTCCGATTGATAGTACCGGTTGGAATCTTCTTGGTAATATGACCCGAACAGGGAGTGCTTTGGAGAATTGTAATCCATCGACGCTTCATCATAGTGATTCACATTGTAGACTTGGGGATGCTCGTACGAAAAGGCCGCAAACGCGATTACGCATATCAGGAACGCTGTCAAAAAGCAGGCGGCTGAGCCGGCGGCGAACTTCCGCCCGAGCCTGCAGCCGGCCATCAGTAAAAGGCCGACCACCATGAAACCGAGAGCCACGATGACGGCCGCTTCGGTGGCCAGATACAGATTGCGCAGCGGTTCGTGTCGGTAGAGAATCATAAAAGACTGCCAGTCTAAATCCAATGTGCTTCCGGTTCTATCCGAGTATTGCCCGGTGTAGTCATCGTATTCCGCATTTGAGTTCACCATATTTATCCCAAAGAACCCGAACTCGAAATTGGCCTGGTCGTACCAATATCCAGAGGAAGAATAGTCGGTACCATCATGCTTCAACACAGAGTACCATGGTGTCAGCAATGACGCCACGGCGAGGATGATGAGCAGGATTGCCAACCCCGCAGCGAGCAGGAACCGGGTTGAACTCGCCCCTAACGAAACGAGCCCGCGCGGGCGGCCGGGACACACCGCCTTCGCCGGACAGGCACAGTAGGACGAGGTTCCGGGAAGCCTGGAGCCATGCGTGGCTGCAAGGGAACCGGGAACTGGCGGATGCTCATCGGCGGGCGGGGTGGGATAGGGGACCGCCTGGAGGATGGTTGAGATTCCAGAGGAGGGTAAAATGCGGGACTTCGCCATTCGGGATGCGTGCCTCGCTTCCTGCGCCCGTTCAATATGCGGCATCGTTCCCCTCCTCATCGATATCGTCCTTCCACTCATTCTCAAGTGCAGGCTCGGCTGGCTGATGCCGTGGTTTCTTGTTCCTCCGGAACAGGGCCGTCGCCGCTACTGCGGTCATCAGGATAGTGGGAAGGACCATCGTCCCGAAGGTGTAGAACAGAAAGTCCGGACCCGTCGGAAGGGAATCCTCCCCGTCGGCTATCCCGTCCATATCGGTATCCCTCCATTCCCTAGCATTATTGGGGAACATGTCGGAATTGTTTCCAAAGACATTGTCCCCGTGGCCATCCCAGTCAGTATCGTTCCACTGCGTCGGGTCATTTCTGAATTTGTCGATGGCATCCGTATAGCCATCACCATCGATATCCTTGCTAAGTATCAATAGAACATATTCATGATGATAATAATAATGATAGTAAAAGGGGTCCCGATAGCGTATCGCAAGCCGCTTCCCGTCCGGAGACCATTTCACGCTTCTGACGGGTCCATCGAACATAGTGATATTGGCAATGAGCGCACCCGTGCTCGCATCCCATATTTTAGTCGTATTGTCCCATGAGCCGGATGCAAGCCACCGGCTGTCGGGCGAGTATGCTATGGAATTGATGGAACTGGTGTGATTCGTCAAATTAAGATGCTGTATGCCTGTCTCAAGGTCATAGACCGAGATCAGTCTATCGTACCAGACAGTCAAGGCAAGATAACGGCCATCGGGGGAGAATGTGTACTGCCAGGGGTTGCCAAGGCAAGAGAACTGTCGCACGGGCAACCCACTGTGACCGTCATAGAGCTCGATGGTATCATTGTGCAAATTCTCAACGACCAGATATTTTGTATCAGGCGTCCAGCCTCGATTTAATAAGGAGATATTTGAATTTAATATAGTGAAACTCATATGACCATGAACGTCAAATGCTGTGATATTTTCATTATAATACAGGGCAATCATGCTCCTGTCCGGGGACCACTCTGGCCTTCCAGTGATGTTCGACCGTGTCCACATTAAAGTCCCGCTCGGGAGCTCATAAATGGATAGGTCCTCACCCAAGAGGGCAAAGTAGCTCTCATCGGGGGAAAAAACACCATAAACGCTCGCGGATTGGTTGGAGGTCCAGCCCATTTCAAGGATTGGACTGAAATCGGGAGAGGCCATGACGGTATAGCAATAATATTCGACCGTTTGATTATCTATATATTCATAGTCAATCGACCATTTAGCGATATAATGTCCGTTGGTGGACCACTGGTAACCCCCGCCATAATCATAGTGATAGCTCCCATGGTAATAATCTTCACGGGTCCAGTCGGAGGTATTGAGGATGTCAAAATCATCCTCAGTCTCGAATAACATGAGGCCCCCGTCACGGGACCAGGAAAATGAATCCGGCGCCGGTATGAACCGTTTTTCCACACCAAGCGGGAGTTCCGACGCCTCCAAGGCGGCTGTGCCGCAATACAGGAGAGGCAGCATGAGGAACAATATGGAAAATGCGATGGAGACCTGCACAAGTCCTACTTTCCGCAGAAATGACAATGCGAAACTAGGTAATTATCCGGCCTACTTGGAAATCGTGTATAATGCCTCATCTACGCTCATCAGCTGAAGCAACCGGTGTTGAAATGGGGTCAATTGAGGAAGGAACAACTGCACCTCAGTGCCCGAGGAGAGCAAATGATGGATCTGCACATCCTCGAAGACCTTCAATATCTTATCCGTCGTTGGAGCACGGCAGGCACGGTCCTCTGAATAAAGGGGCAGGCTCTTCAGGCCCTCACGAACCATCCCAAGCCGTACTTCGCGTTCGATCAATGCTTGCACGAGCATCGCCAGGAAGTAAAGGAACAACAGTCCCTCGATACGGGTAACCTTCTTTAACAGGACCTTTGCGGCATGATACACCGTCTTGAGCTGCTCGTGCCGCTTCTCCAACCGGGGTTGAAACTTGTATTTCTTGAAGACATCTCTGAGAGTCATATCCCTGCAGTTCGTGAGAAGTGGGAACATTCCGTCGGTCCGTGCATCGTATTTTATGTTATCCTTGGACGGCAGCCAGTTCACATGATATCGGGCCTTGGTTTCCCGTTTATATCGAGTTCCTGGGCCGGGCCTTCCCCGCGTCTCCTGATGGTAAAACGGTATTTCCTCTTCGGAAATCTCGTACTCGACCCATCGTTGCGCATTTGCCCCTCTGGCACGGTCCGCGACTTCCACGACGGCATCACGCGTCCTGAGCCTCGTCCGAGGTTTGCGCAACTTCGCTTCCAGCTGTTCGAGATTCACGATGGCATCGGCCATCAGGGATTCGCGGGTATCTCGGTCACGCTCGGCCATCAAGGAGCTCCACAGCCATACGACTCGGTACCCGTCGCTGGATGGGGCCGGCGCTTCAATGGCCTTCCATACGTTCGGCGGCCCGAAGATGCTTCTCGGGTTCTTCTCTCGGGCAATCACGGACCATGGGATTTTATGACATTGCACATACTCGCGGAACCAGGCATCTTCCTTCCTGATTCTCGGCAATACCGTGATGAACTTACCGCCCTGTGAATCTATGTAATTGAGCGTTTCCGTTGCACACAGTTTGCAATCCGCAACATAAAGGAAATCGGACCGTCCCGTCAATGTTCGGAGGGTATCCCATGTATCGCGGTGCGTCGGACTGTCATTGGTATTGCCGCTCCAGAGCTTGTAGTGGATTGGCACAGCCCCGTCATCGGTCACCGTGAGTGCCCAGAGGAGCTGTTTCAGATCTGGCCGGTGGTCCTTGTTGTGTCCAAAGGTGATCTTGACGGTATTCTTTCCGCGCTTCCTTCGACCATCGGCGTCTTTGAACAACCCTGAAAAAGACAAAGTAGTGGAATCGTTATGGAATTGATCAAGACCAAGGTTGAACTCTTTTATCACGCGCACCACTGTCTCGGTCATCATCGACGCACGGTCAGCATCGAAAAGAGCGTCCAGGGCGCGTCCCACACGGTCGTCGTTGAGCCGGCCCGTCTCCTCTGGCATGAGACCGATCAGGTCCGGCCTGAACGGGGCGCCCCAGCCATTGATGGAATAAATCGGTCCCCGGTCGATTATTATATTCCGGAGAAGAACTCCGAGACAGGTAGGGGCGTCCGGACCGGAAAGACCCTTGTCGTCGATGTGGCGCCGAAGGGTCGTTTCGATCTGTGACCGTGCGAGAAAGCTGTTCACGATGGGCATTGCGCCAAGGGTTTCGGCGGCGAGGTCGAATGGGGGCCCGGCATTCATCGATGTGTAATGGGCCGAAGGGTTAATAAATGTTGTGGGACATATCCCCCACAATGGCATCCGAGGACGGCATACTCATAGTCTTTCATCTGCCCGAGGGTTCCAGCACCGCACAACATCGAAAGTTCCGACGGCGGATCTACGGCGAAGAAACGTCGAGCTGGGAAGGGCGTTATCGATATCATAGAAAAGGCATCCTGGATACAATCCCTCACGTCCGACTGTATTGGGGGATAATCATTGTCGAAAAAGCCGATGCTCCCGGACTTATACGAGTCATAGAGGAAAACGGAGGTATCGTTGTTACGCGTGTGGTCAGGCTAGAATCTTTGGATAAAACTACATTGGACCGGTAACATTCCTCGTCGGAGATAATTCAAAGATACGCCCCTTCACTTTTGCGGAAAGTAGGGCAGGTGCCTGTTCATTCTCTCTTTCAGCGCATGGACCAGGTAGCTCTCCTCGTCGGTTCCGAGAATGGCTCCGAATTCGGTGAGCAGCTTCTGGCCGAAATGCCGCAGTGCGTCGTCGATGGTCTG
>Ga0315283_10000477_pt1 | contig 29600 bp, 31 predicted proteins | sample YL17G09_0_MG_FD_204541 | JGI IMG/M metagenome (GOLD analysis project Ga0315283, IMG submission 204541) | Sediment microbial communities from Yellowstone Lake, YNP, Wyoming, USA - YL17G09_0 | ecosystem: Environmental > Aquatic > Freshwater > Lake > Sediment | place: USA: Wyoming | collected...
AGATCCGGATACTGCAAAGACAAGAACTCGGTTAGAAACTCTTCCGCCTGCGCAACGTCGTCCGGCGGAACCTGCTCGATAGTCAACGACGACTCGGAAGTGGCCATGCCGTTTCTCCCAATCGACGACTAAAGAAAAGGGCGACGACCCTTTTCTTTCTCTTCACGGGCGATCATTTCGCCCCGATCCACCGCGACGCGCCCAACGCCCGACTGCATGCCGTCTTGCCCCCGGAGCAGGACCACAGAAGGATTACCAAGAAAGTGGCGAGAATCAAAAGTCCTCCCGATCCCTCGGCGCTCTCGTCCTTCTCCTTCTCCTTTTCCTCCTCTTTCTTCTCTTCGTCCATGGCCTTCTCCTCCTCCTAGGTAAAAAGCCCCATCCCATAATATATTAACGCGAACGGGCGTCCAATTTAACGTATGGCCACGGGCACCGGAAGATAAACGGTTCTGGAAATTCCGGCCGCCGACTCGATCCTGATCCTCAGAGTCAGCTTCGACCCCGTTCTGTCCAGCTCGAATCCCTCCAGCACGGCCGCCTTGAAGGTCTCGTCGTCCGGAAGGGAATACAGCTCCGCCTCCAAGGCCAAAACGCTCCTGACCCCCTCGACGGCCAGCGAAAACTCCCCGATGACGTCCCCGTCGTCGAGAATGCGCCCCTGCTGCATGGCCGTCACGAAGTCGGAACCGAGCGTCGGTCTGGACGGAACGGTTCCGATTCTCGTCAAAAACAGCGAAAGAAACGACTGCATCAATTTCTCTATGCCGGTGATCATCTCTCCGGCGGATCCGAATCCCGTGTCGATTTGCGCGTCGCCGGTCGGCGTCGCTCCCCGAAAAATGAACAAATCGACCTTCCTTCCGGAATAGTTCGTCGATGTCGCGCTCATGTCTTCGTCTCGTCCAGGCCCTGCAGCGAATTAAGAAAGTCGATCGTATTGCGGGTCAGCGGGCCGACCCCGGACCCGTGCGATTTCGTCCTTGCCGTTCCGTGCATGAACGAACGTATTCTCGATGTCCTCCTTAATCCGAAATCGCGGGAAACTCCCGCCATGAAATCGTTCGCCAACTTCAACACCTGATACTCCTTTACGGGCGCATCGCCGTTTTGGGCCAAGGACGCGTAAGCGTCGTTGATTCCCTTTCTGTCGATCAGTTCGGCGAACTTCGCGATCGCGAATTGCCCGACCGCCTCCATGTCGAGAAAATCGAACCACGGCCGCCCGTACCCGTTTTCCGCGGCCTCGGCGATTTTTTTCTCGCTTTCGACCATGAGGTTCACCAGTTTTTCGAATGCCGGATCCATTTTTTCTCCGTCAAAAATCGAGTGACGCTCCGGTGTTTCTTACGGCGTCCAGCTTTTCCGCGAGCTTCTTCGCCCGCTGGGAAACGGCGCCCGGAGACAGTTTAAGCATGGAAGCGATTTTTTCGTTGCTCAATACCGGTTTTCCGTAAATTCCCGAGCGATGCTCAAGAATCGTTTGGTCGATCGGGTCGAGATCGTGGTGCAAGTATTCCAATAAGATCAAGTCCGGATCCGGTTTGGACGTTCCGGGCAGAAAATCCGATTCCTCCGACGATACGGCCGATTCCGGAATTTCCCCTCTGGAGAATTTCTCTACGTGCGCCATTCTCCTGCGGCTTAATCCGACGGCGTCGGAGATCTCGCCGCTTGACGGACTTCTGCCGAACTTGTCCTCGAATTTCCTTCTCTCCTCTTGAATTCTGTATAAATCCAAAGTCACTCTCTCCGGAGTCTTGGTAACTTGACTTCTTTCCCTGCCGATACGGGAGAGAGGCTGCAATTGGCTCATCAGATAAGTGCGAAGCTTGGCTCCTTTTGTCGGATCGAACGCCTTGGCCGCCTTCGCGACCAGAAGCTTCGCCCGAGACCGCAAAAGTCGGTTTCCTCCTCCGTACGAACGAATAGCCGAATCGATAACGGGATCGGCTTTTTCCAAAAATGCCGCCATGTTCTCCGGCGTTTCGTCCGCTTTCCATGCTTCGTAAGATTTTTCCACGCGGCTTTCTCCTAGGCCAGTCGGACTCCGGGCCATTTGATCAGGTAAATCGGATGCAAATCGACGGCGTATTCGGCCCGTTCCTTTTCGGTACGAACGTGGGTCACGGAAAGCTCCGTGCACGATTGCCCTTCTCCCAGCCTGATCGTCACGGCGTTGACTAGCCCGTACAGAAAACCGCCGGAGGAATCGGCGTCGCCGAAAGCTTCTCCGACGGTTCTTATGTCCACTTGATTCCCCGGAGCGATATCGGTCCGCACCCGTCCCCGCAAGGTCAGCGTTCTGTTGCCGAACAGCTCCGAATACAAAACCGTCTTGGCGTACGCGTCTCCGACTCCGGTTCTCGCGTAGTTAAGCTCTATTTCCCCCTGGGGCGCCGCCGGAGGTTTTCCCTTGGCGACGATCGTTCCGTCGTAGAAATCGCTCATGTCCAAATTGAACGCGGCGCCCGGAGACAACAGCCACCTGGGAGCGCCCACCAACTTCAGTCTGCCCGCGTCCGGATTCGACGAAAGAACCGCTTCCCCCACGATCGCCGTCCGCGCTCCTCCGGATTGCCAGTTCGATATTTGGGCCCCGTGAGCGAACAGAACCACTCCGGTGACGTATCCGTATCCTCTCGGATCGTACGGACCCGTCGTCAGATGAAAATACTCGTCCGGGTCTATTTCGTGCCCTTTTCCGCTCTGGCCGGGAATCACCGGAGCCAGGTAAGTTCGACCGACCGTCGGAACGATCGTGAACGCGAAAACGCGGGCCAATTCCTTCAATATCGTCCAAAGATCGGCGTCCCTTTCCTGGAACGCCGAATCCGCCGCCCATGCGCCAAAAACGACTCCGGAAACGGCAAGCGCCAGGGCTCTGTCCAGATACGCTCCGGAGATTCTCGCTCCCGCCTCTCCGGAAAACACCCGCATGGCCAGGGATCCGTACGCGTAGTCCACCGTTTTCAAGGCGTTCGTCGCTCTCTCCGACTTCCTTCCTTCTTTCGTTTGAAACGCCCCCGAGGCCATCTGCGTCAGCATTAAATGTAAAGCGGCGCCCAAATTCCGCGAAAGACCTCGTCCCATCAGCACTTCCACGCTGGCCGCCTTGCCTTTGACGTTCTGAAGCTCGGTCGTCTTCCTGTAAATTCCGTCGTCTCCCACGGACGATTGAAGCGTGTCTATCATGGACGTCCCGGACGCCAATCCTCCCAATTCCCCGAATCCGATGATCCTGATGCCGGCGCTATTCGCTGATCTGACCAGCGACGGAGACAAAACGTAGCCTCTGAATACCTCGATTTCCGCTTTCGACAGCCCGTCAGACTTCGGCGCGTCCCTTCCTTCGGGGTACGACGACGCCGTCATGTATACGATCAAATTGGGGACGGCGTCCCCGGATACGCCCGTCTCGTCCAATATCTCCTTGGCGGAAATCGTCATTCCGGTCTTCTGATCGCGGCCGACGGGAACGATCAGCGACACGAACGGAATCTCGTTCAATCTGTAGCTCGCCTCGAACGAAACGACGGGAAAGATCTTCGTTCCGACGCGAACGCGGGCGGACCAAGAAACGGCGTAAAAATCGTATAGATTTCCCTTATCGGCCACTCAGCCTATCCTCCTCCGCGCGGTAGACGTAAGCGAGAAGAAAAGCCGAAAACGATTTTTGAAAGAAAGGGTAATCGTTCCATATTTTCCCGAACCCGTCGTACGGCGCGCCCCCGGAAAACAGGAAGCTCGTAAAACTTCCGCCCGACGCGGAGATTTTCGCCATTATCTCCGGAAGCCCGTCCGCCGGAGCGCTTAGGCAGGAAATCAGCCACTTGGATCCGGGGACCGGATTTCCGATTCGAACGAACAAGTCGGCCTGTCCGGCGAGCGGGATCGGGTCGGTCAATCCGCCCGACGTCGAAAATTCCGTTCTCGACGGATTCGACGTCCTCCAAAGATCCGTCGTTACGGCCGTCGTCGGACTTTCCGCTTCCAGCGTCCAGTCGAATTTCATCCGCGCGCTTCCGGGCGCGCTTGGAGAACCGAAGAAATAGAGGACACTCGGCGTTCCCTGCATCAGTTCTCCCCGCGGGCCGTAAAACGACGAAACGACGTCCTTCTCCCGCAAGTACGTGATTCTCGGATCCAGCGCGAACATGTACGATTCCAAATCCGTCGAATGAACGATTTTCATGTACTGCCGCAGGCGATAATTGGCGTAATAGGGATCCCTTCCGTCTCCCATAAGCGCTCTTCTTATTCCCTCCAATCGAGGAGAAAGGTTTATCGCTCGAAAGGCGGGATCCACATATTCCTCCAAAAAGAACGACGGAGACGGTCTCTCGTTCCCGTTCGCGTTCAAAAGAAGAGTTCGCCCGTGATTGATCATGCGCTACTTTCCTCGAGGAAGGGACGCTATCTGCAGCGAATATTGGCTGAAGGCCGCGGCTACGTCCGTAGCTAAAGTGACGGCCCTAATCGAAACGCCCGTCAAAAATCCGCTGATGGCCCTTTCCCCTATCCCCACCTTGATCGGTTCCTGCAGCATCGAAGATCTGTTCGCGTCGTAATAATCCAAAATTTCCTCGATGCCCGTTTTCTTGCCGCTCCCGCACGATCCCTGGAACGCTATTCCTTCGATTTTTACGACCCCCATGTTGTCTCCGAAAACGTAAGCGTATACTGCTCTGCCTAGCGTCGACTGAAACTGGACGTTCACGCTCTGATCGTAGTTTACTCCGGAAATCAGGGCTCCCGCCGGCGCGAAACCTGGAACGGAAATCCTTCCGGGAACCACGCTTCCGGCCCCGGAATTCGGAACGGCCAGCACGAGACCGGAGCCGTCGCTGAAAATGACGGAGGAAGTGACGGCCATCAGGTCAGACTCCCTTCGAGATCCGCCGTGCCGATCGTCATCCCGTCCCTGGTCGTCAGCGTCAATTGGCCGCTAATTCTTTGCTGCGACGGCTTGGCCGCTTCCGTCCTCGTCGAAGCGGCCGGCAAACCGACGGAAGAGGAAGGCGCCTTGGGCGCCGAGGTCCCTTCCGACGAGAAACCGGGAAGCTTCGGCTCCTTGACGTAACCGGCGCGATTTTTTCCCGTTCGCCGATCCGACGATAATGCGACTTCCGGTTTCGCCGCAAACTCCTTCTCCGCCGTTTCCGCCGCTTCCGTCAAATCCGCCGCGGCAAAAGGAAGATGCCCGAAGTCGTTGTTCATGAACATCGTCCGAACGAGCGATTCCCGTTCCGCGCCTTCGAGATTTCCTCGACGCCCGGCGGAAACGGAAGAGCCGGAAAACGACCTCGCCGCGAATCCCGAACCGGACGGCGGGCTCGACGAAACGGACGATCCGGAGCGAAATTCCGTGCCGCTTTTTGTCGCTTCGGATCGGAAAATTTTCGTTCTCCGCCCGCCTTTTCTCTCCCGAGCGAGCGCGATGCGGCGATCCGCGCTTTCCGCCCTCTCCTGCGTCATCCGCACCGCGTATCTGTGTCGCTCGACCATGGCGTGAACGGACGGAACGTAAAGAATCCGCTGCGCTTTGTCGAATCCCCCGAAGGCGTCGCCGAGAACTTTTTCCACTTCGTCCGAAGGTAAATCCGCGATTTCGCGCGCCCTGCCTTCCTTGACGGCGGCGGCCCACGCGGAAATCTTGGCGTTCGGGCGTCCGCCGGCCGAACTCAGCACGGAATCCGCCCGAAGAATTTGGGCGATTCGGGCCGCCGCGGGAAATTGTCGAAATTTTCCTCGATAAGGCTCCCTCACGTGCCTAATCGCTTCCCTGTCCGCTCCGGTCGCCGCGACGATTCTGGACGGCAGAACGAAGTCTCCTTTTCCGCTTTCGACGCCGATAATCGGAGAAACCGCCGATTCTTCAAACCGATCGCCTGCGGACGAAATGGAAACGCTCTTTCCGAACTCGACGGAACGAGGCGAAAAAATCGCCGACTTCTCCGAGCGTCCGGCGGAAGGCGAAACGAAATCCCTACCCCGAAAATGAACTCCGACCGAGGGCGACCGCCGGTCTTCGGTGCTGCGCCGAGGAAAAGGCGTACGCGGCCTCCAGGCCGCGACCGTCGGCGATCGCTTCTCGGTCGAAGAAATTCGCGCGTCGAACAAGCCGAGTAACGGAGGTTTTGCAAACGCGATTCCCGAAGGAAAATCGCGCAACGTTTGCGGCGCTCGAACGGAAGAGAATCTTTCGTTTGCGCTCTTCGCGCCGCCGAGCGTCGACGTCGGATAAAAGGACGAACGAGAGGACTTGGAACCGGCAAAGGAATCCGTCTTGGGCAGGGACCGAAGAAGATCTATTCCCGTCTTGAAATCGTCAAGCAGTCGACGAAACGATTTTAGGGGAGAAGACGCCTTGGCCGCCGTCCTTCCGGAACTCGGAGGAACGATGCGAACGCGGGAATGTCCGACTTTTCCGCGCGAACTACGATTTCTTTCTCCCGCGAAGTCCGGCACTTCTTTCCCGCTCCTCTCTCATCTTCTTCAGTCTCCGCGCGGCCATCGCCAAAGCGTCGAGCTCCAAACCGGCCGTTTTTCCGCGCTCGTTCAGCTTCCTTCTTTCGTCTCTCAGCCAGGCTCCGAACTCCGGATCCTTCTCTTCCTCCTTGAAATCTCTCCACAATCGCTCCAGGGACTTCTCCGCCGTCTCCCTAAATTCCTTACGCCATGGAAGCAGATATTTTCCTACCTCCTTCCACGCCTTGACCGCTTCCCTTTGATGCTCGAGAATTCCCGACGAATCCTCCTCCCAACCGGTCGGTTTCCCGAGCGTCATGTGCCACGCGTAAGTCATCTCCATCAATCTCGACGCGAATTCGTCTTCCAGATCGCCGAGAATCAGCGTTTCCCGCAACTCCCAGTAAGGATCTCCGGGCGCGTACCCGGTCCAATCTATTTGCCCGGTGCGACAAGCGTGGACGAAGAGCCGAGTCCACCGGGACGCCAAAAATCCGGTTCGTTCGCTTTCGTCGTCAAGTATTCCACGTGTTCCTCGAAATCGCGATTCGCCGCCATGAGCGCATGATACAAAGGCCTGGGCAAGGCAAGTATCTTGGCCAGATTTCTTTCGACGACGTCCATATCCGCGTCGGTCGTTTCGATCGAGTCGATCTTCGCGCCGTCGAGAGCCGTAAGCTGCGCCGCCAACATGTAACGGTCGACTCGAACCGCCTGTTCCTCGGCGGACAACCCTTCGGACGAAGCAAAAAATATTTTCTCGCTTATCGTCACCGTTCGATCGGAAAACGTCGCGATCATTGCCGTGCCGAATAACGGAATTTTCTTTACGTACCGTCCCCCGCTCATCAGGGCCCTGACGAATTCCTTTTTGTCGTCGTTGGTCGGTTTTAGCCGAATATCGTCCAAATCGGACTTTTTCGCCTCTTCGATCTCCGTTTCGCCCTCTTGTTCCCCGTCGAGTCCCGCTCCGTCCTCCGGCCCTCCATCCATTCCGCCCAATCGTCCGTACATTTTCTTTCTTTCCGGATCCGCGTCCTTCAATTCCACGGGGCTTGGAACCTTCAATCCCGCCGCCCCCGGAGGCGGTCTGGTAAATCCGTCGGCCATGTCCTTCCCTCCTTCTTATTCCTGAACGTTAATCAAGTACCCGTCCTTCAAAGTCGCGGCAACCGGAGGATTTCCCTTCTCGGACATTTCGGCGCGAGATTTGGCCGCTCCGGTTTTTCCGTCGTAATTCGCGGGATCGACCGAAACGTAATGCTCTTCTTCCTCCCATGCCGCCTGCCCCGGATGAGGCCTCGTGGGATTACCGCTCGGATCGATCACTTCGGGCTCGTCCCACGTCTCTCCGGAATCGCGGGACCTGAGAATCTGCTGCCATCTCGCCTCGGGGATAACGAAAGTTTCGTCGAGACCGAGGTCTTCGGTAGAGCGCATCGCGGCGCCGATCTTGCGCTGAAATCTCGGATTTCCCGGAGAGTTGTCCTCGCTCTCCGTTACTCTGGAATTAACGGCGTCGACGATCTCTCCCAAAAGATCCACCCGCTCTTCCAGTTCGGCGAACTTTGTTTCTGGAGGCGACCCCATGTCCGCCGCTTTAGCCAGTTTTCCGACAAAGTTTCCGCCCGTCGCCTGTCCGAAGCTTCCGTTCGTCGCCACCGATTTTCCGAACAACCCGCCTCCGTGCGCTTTTATGGAACCTCCCACTTCGAGTCCGCCGACGCCGTCCGGCGGAAAGACTCCGAGGTTCCCCCCGATTTCCAGACTCGAACCGACGATTCCCACGGTCTTGTTGAGGAAAAAAGCCGTCTTGTCCGGACCCGTCTCGGATACGATGAGCGAAACCCTGTTGGTCAAAATCCTTTCCACGATGTCCTTGCCGCGAAGGAACAACGTTCCTGATCCGGCATCGATCGTGACGATCGACTCCGGATAACCCGGCACGGAACCCATGTAGATCTCCTTCGCGAACGCGTGCACCGCCGACTCGGCGGCCTTAAGCGTAATTCCCGCCTCTTCGCCGGCGGCGCGATTCTCGATCAAACAGCGGCCCGTCCCTCCGTTTCCGGACAACAACTGCATGTCCTCTTCCGACTTGATCCTGACGGCTTTCTTGGCGGCGGTAATGTCCGCGCAATTTCCCGCCCTCATCACGACGTCGAACGGGGCCCATCCGATCAAGGATCGCCCCGGCTGAAGCCAGATGTCGTTTACGGCGGTAAGAAATATCGATCCTCCCGTCATCTTGATTTGCGAGCCGTATCCGTCCTCCAACGTAAACGATCCGTCGTCGTGCAGCCGGAATCCCGATCTGGTCCTGTAGTATCTGACGGAATTGCCGTAACGATGATCGATCACGATATCGGCGAACTCGCCCAAAGGAAGAAGGAAACGATGCCCGAGGTTCAGCGGCTTCGAGTAAAAAGTCCCATCCCCCGCGACGGAAGAAAGGTCCTCCTCTTCGGGAAGATACCAGTCCTTCTCGTGTCTGATCAGCCCGGCCGAAGCGTATCTTCCGTACGACCACAAAGTCTGATCGATCGCCTGAACGGCGCGAACGTTCGCTTCGTCCGAACCCCAAACGAACGGCGTTTTGGAGATCTCGTCGTCGTTCAGGCCGGCCGCGTCGTAATTCGTTCGGTTGTCTCCGGTCGGGTCCTCGGACGACTTGAGGCGCTTCGGCACCGGGATCTTGATCGTCTTCTCGATGATGATTTCGCGAGCCGACCTGATTCCGATCGTTCCGTCGATTCCCCTTAAAATCTCCGACAAGCCGACGTACGGCGGTTTGACTCGGGAGAATCTCTCCCGTTCGATGCCGTCGGGAGGAGCGCAAACCCACGAACGCTCGACGTCTCCCAAGTACCCTCCGAGCCTCACTGCTCGCGGAATGATGTGCTGATCGTCTTCGGCCGGTTCCACCGTGGCGAATCGATTTCCCGCCCGGACCGGATCGTCCGAATTTCTCGAAACGGCGATCCCCGGACGACGAACGCCTAAGCCTTCCCAGATAAACGGCGTGGAGAATTCGATTTCATTCCACTCCCCCTCGTCGTCGACCCTTTGCTTCTCGGCGGCCGCATGAAAGGCCTCGAAGTTGTATCCGGTTACGCGTAATAAGTCGTCTCCCCAAAACGCCTCCACCTTGGCCAGATCGGAGGCGCGTATGGAGGCGAGCGCTCTGCCGAGAATGAATGCCGCCCCGAAATCGTTTATCGCCCCCCAATCTCCGGGCAGACTGTCCATCGGTCTTCCGAGACTGAAGTTTCCCATGGCCGGACTCTGCAGCATGGTCGTGTAGTGCATCGGATCCTGAATCAATCCGACGCAGCTTCTCAACGCTATCGAATCGGGCAAAATCGTTTCGGCGTTGGCCAATTGCTTGGCCACCGAACCGATCACGATCGCCGTGTCGAACATGGGGCTGTGAAGAATCAGCACTCGGGAACGAGGAGAGTATCCGCCTATCGGACGAGCGCCCAACGGAAGTCCGGAACAGTGAACCAGATCCAGAGCCGGCACCATCGGCCCGGCGGGAAGACGAACCAGATAGCATCCGGTATGGGCGAACGCGTCTTCTATGGTGCCGATCGCAAAAGACAGTTTGTCCGGACGAAACCGGTTATCGTTTTCGAATCCATGACGCAGGCCCCGAACTGCGGCCTGCAAGTCGTTCGGTCCCACGTTACTTCCCCTGCTGCCTCAGACGATCCTGCGATCGTCAAATTCTCCGCATCCTAGAACTCGAGACGGGAGAACATCATTCCGAGATCCTCGGTAATCATCATGTCCTTCGCGTTGATCGCGTAGGCGATGGACGTGATGATCACGTTGGACGCGGAAATTTTGCCCTTATCGGAGACGGCCCCGCATCCGGCCTGCAAGACCATGGTGATCACGTTGGACGCCGATCGACAAACGTCGCCGTATTTTTGGATGAAGTCGCGGGAAATGCCCTTTCCCCCGACGACCCTGCCGATCGTCATGCTTCCCTCGGTCCGCCCGGCGATGAAGAACGTCTTGGAGGACCCTACCTCCCAAAGCCTGGAGACGTTCTGTCGGTACTCGATTCGCACATTTTGGGCAAGCATGTCCTCGTCCGTCAGACCGCTCACCAGGAGGCGGATAGACTCGGACGCCAAAGGCTGCCCAATGTCGATCTCGCGACTGAATACGTCTGACCCCATGTTTCTTCCTCCCGTTTAATCTCCGTCACGGAACGATCTACTTCCCCGCGCCGCTTACGCCGCAATCAAATGCAGTTCCAGGTTGTTCAGCGGGAACGGCAGGGTCAGCGTAATTCTCGCCACGATCCTGTCCCTGAGGACGGGGTCGGGGGCGAGCTGCGTGATGACCCCTTCGATGAGCTGCGCGCCAAGCCGATCCACGAGGATCGTGTTCTTGTACTGACCCAGAACCCCCAGAAGCTGCCCTCTCAGAATGTCGATCATCGTCGGAGTCACGTTTCCCATCCCGATATACGCCTTCATCGTACTGAGAAGCGTATAGCTGATCTGATCCAAATTGGTCGTGATGTTCTGCTCCCGCTGGAACGCGTCGCTTTGATCGCCCGTGGACAACTGATGACGAGTGAAGACCGTGCCGTCGGACTGATCCCGCGTCACGATCCAGTATCCGGAGGCGGCCATCGCGTTGAGCTGGTTGGCGTTGAAATATTCGACGGTCCTGGAAAGATCGTCGAATCCCTTAACCGCCACGTTGGTCAAGCCTTGATGCGGCAGGACTCCGGAGCGCAGACCGGCCAGCGCCGCGCACAGAAAGTATCCGGGGAACGTTTCGCCGGCGTTTCCGACTTGATCGGGCCACGTCAGATAGGCGCGCCGCGTAGCGAACAATCCCGGGTTGGCGGCCATTTCGGCCGCAAGCTCCGTCTTGGACAAAGTCCTCCAGATCTCGATTTTGCTGGGAATGTTCACCGGCGCCTCCGGACCGGATACCAAGCGAATCGTTTCTTCGTTAAGCACCGCATCGACCACGAATTCGCTGTAGGTTAGCGTCCCGAACCCGTCCGAGGAGTAGAGGGCGCGCACGACGTCTCCGGGACGGACCCCGTGCGTCACGAATTGCTCGCTCTCGGATTCCACCAAGACGTACGGCGTTCCGGGAACGTCCGGATCTTCCTTGATCGTGGCCAGCACGGGCGCGAACGGGTCGAGAACGCTGGCCGCGTAAACGGGAATCGTCTCTTCGGCCGCCAAGTTCAACCAAACGATACGCCAGCGTCCGTTTTCCGGAGTCGACTGAGCGAGCGCATGGGCGACGACCATGTCCAAAATGATCTTGTTTTGAGTCAGCGGAACCAGACTGTACACGTCGTCGCGTCCCACGAGCATGTCCAGCGCGGCCGCCCACGACGCCGTAGTTTCCGGCCTGTCGTACACGGCAAGGTATTTCACCTCTTCCCCGTTGCCGTTTTCCAGCGCCTTGTAGACGCCGAATCCCAGCGGATTGTCCGGGCACGGAGTCCCGAAGACGGCATCGACTTGAGAGATGTCCGAAATCGCGCCCACCGTGTAAGCGTAAGCCGACAGCAAAGCGCGATAGTGGACGTACATGTCTCCCGCAATGACTGGAAGCGGCTGTAAAATTCCTCCGGATTGCCATGCGGCATCGTAAGCGACGATCCCGCCCGCGACGCAAATCGCGACTGCCGTCTGGCTCCAATTGGTCAGAGGCGCGAAGCCGATTCGATTTTGGGAGACTTCGATGTCTTTTTCGATGTAAAGACTGACGTCGAGATCGGGAGCGTCGGCGCCGGAAGAGGACGAAGAAGAAGACGACCCGCACACGCCCCGAAGCGCGTCCGGCAGGTTTCGATCCAGAACGATAGTCCGGACGGGTCCATCGTGGACCGCCGTAACCGGCACCGAGTACCGGTCTCCGGCGTTAAGCCCGGCGCCGACCAGCGAAACGGTCGTTCCTCTGGTTCCGATCGGCACGGCCGCGCCGGAAGAAGGAACTTCGGTGGGCCCGGAAATGTCGATTCCGGTGGTCGTGGAGACGGTAATTTGGGGTTTCTCCGATCCGGCGAACAACCCGCCGCGACTGACGGTCACGAGATAGGAGGTATCGGAGCCGCCGCCGTAAACCCCTCCGGACGTCGGAACGGCCGGCGTGAAGGCCATGGCCGCCGAAATCGTCCATTTCTGACCGAGAAGGAAATCGTCGGGATCGACCGGAGTTCCGCCGCTGGAAGAGGATCCGGTCGAGTTGATGAACTTCGCGCGCAGCCCGCGCGTCCCGATATTCGTGTAGACGCCGAAGGCGGACGGCGTGACTTCCGCCACGTTGTCCTTTCCCGAAGCGCTCGTGACACGAAGAAGAGCGCTTGCGGCGTCGCCGCCGGTTGACCCGGCGATGACTTCCACGACATAAACGTCGTTCGGCTCTCCGTCGACGAGTCCATCATAAGACGCGCCGTCCAGGCTATCGATTCCGACGTTATTGACGGATCCTCCCGTCTGGGATCCGGAAACGGCGGCCGAAGTGGCCGGATGATTGTCGATGTCTTCGGCGGCGGCGCCGACTACGGCGGCCATGACGTCGGCGACTAGGCCGGTTACGTGCGCATTCAAACTTACGGGACTGCCGCAACCGCTCGCCAGGAGTTTTACCGCGTCTCCGAGCGCAACGTCGCGTAACAGCTCCGCCGAGCGGACGAATCCGTTGGCCGTCCGAAAAATCTTCGACTGGGCGCGAATCCGGTTTTTCCCCGGAGCCACCCAAGTAATGTCGGAGGCGTCTCCGGCCGGATCGTGGAAGTACTGCAGCAGGGCGTTCTCGAAGAACACCCTAGTGTAGGCCAAATCGACTACTCCCCCGGGACTTTTCCCGGGCCAGGAAAAGCAATGTTCCTCCGCGGGATCGTAAGATCCCAAAGCGGTCTTCTCTTCGGGATAGCGCTTCAACTGATAATGCGGACCCAAGATTGCAGCCTGCAGCGGTTGATTCAGGGCGGCCGGAGCGCTCGCGAACTCCTGAAAAACGAGCACTTGCGGAAGCACATATGACGGCATGGATTTACCTCCTTTATCTCGATCCGACGTCGACCCCCAAGGACTTCAGCCACGGAGACACCGTGTCCGTTCTCCAGGCTTTCACCGCCGCGTAAGCCACCGTCACCGGAACGACGAACTTATCGTCGAATTCCTCGAAGTGGCTTATCGCCTCCAACGATTCTACGTCAAAGGCATGAAGACGCAACTCCTCCCGAAGAACCTGGGCGAAACCCAGCAAGTGTCCGAAGACCTCCGCACCCAGCAACTCCGCTTCCGCTCCGGATCCGGCCACGCAGAAGAGCGTGTGGGATCCGCTGATCGAACGGGTCTGATATCTGCCGGGTACTCGGCCGTCCGCTCCTCCGGCTATCGTCATCCCGTCTCCGATGGCCACTTTGGCGGTAGCCGTTCGGTTTCTCTTGATCAAAATCGCCGGCCTTCTTTGAATATCTTCCCTGTTGTATTTCCAAACGGGATCGATCAAGATGCTCGAATTTGCGCGATCCGCAATCCATACGTACCTCTGCAATTCCTCGACGGGGACTTTTACCCCGTCAATCAGTCTGTGCTCGTTTTTCCCGCCGTACTCCAGATTTTCCGGACGGGAAAAGTGGTCCCGCATGACCGCCGTCAAAAATCCCGTCAGGATATTCGGCGTCGATCCACTCGAACAGAGACTGCTGACTTCGTCCATTCCGACGAGAGTCAGACGGTCGTTCAGTCGAGGAGACGGCGCAGGCTGACAGGTCATCGTTCTCCGATCTATCCGGCTCCCAGTCCGTGCCGATCATGTCTATCGCGCGGAGGGCGCCCGGCGATTTTCGCGTCATTCCGCGTCCGCGTGCGCGGCCTTTACGTCCTCGAACCACGACTTGAGCGCCGCCGGAAACTCTTTCTCGGTGACGCCGGCTTCCTTGGCAAACGCGCCCTTGTCGACGTGGTTCTTGTCGCACCAAGCGTCGATCCCGAAATCGAAAGCCGCCAAACGATCGGCAGCCTCTTTCACGTGTTCTCCCCGCTTTTCCGCACCCATCGCTTCCTCCTCTCTTTTCCGAATCTTGCGCTTCTTTTCCTCTTGCTCGATTTTCATCAATTCGAGCGTCCAAGGACTCGCCTTACTCTGTCCGAACAGACCTCCCGCCGCTCCGCCCAGAATGGATCCGGCTCTGGCAGCCGATCCGGGGGCGAAACGCTCGGCCAGAGATCTGGCGCCATACGCTCCCAGACCAGCGACTCCTCCGGTGACGGCGCCCAGAATGGCTCCGCGAAGGGCTCCCTTTGCGGACGCTCCTTCTTCGCTGAACACGCCGCCGGTCGTCCCTCCGGCCACCGCCCCCAAAAGAGGAGCCGCAAGATGCGGGTATTCCTCGATTATGGCGGCAAGTTGTTTTACGTTGAAAGGCATCACCACTCCCCCGCATCGTCAAGTCGAGCGGAAAATTCGCTCGGCGAAGGCGAAGAATCGGACGAGGACGGCTCCGAACCGCTCGAAGACGATCCTCCCGACAATGGTATTTTATAAACGATGGAAGTCGTCGGAGCAAGATTTAGATTCAATACGACCACCAAAGGTACCCCTCCCAACTCGGCGATGGACGCTACTTTGTCGACGACAAATCTTTCTCCGCTGTCCAATCTGACGTAAACGTCGCTTCTCTCGACGAACGGATAGGCCAGCGCCCGGCCTTTTCGGGTTATGCTCCTGGGGTTCTCGTCTCCGGCATGCACCGTTCCCGCTTGGTCGTCGGCCTTAAATTTTCGCGACCAAGGGGCTTCGAAAGTGACGGAAAACCCCACTCCGCGAAAATATCCTCCAAGTTTTCCCGTTCCGTAGTCGATTTCCGCTCCCGTGTGCAGGATTTCTTCGGTGTCCCACTCCGTCGTCGTAGGCGAATTCCGGCCCCACCTTCTACGCTTCAGCAGAACTCCCGCCGAAGTCTGGTTGACCTTCTTTTTTTGATACAGCAGCTCCTTACGCGTGATATCTCTGGCGATCAACCAGTCGGTCTTGTGCCATAAACCGTTGGCCTGCTGCGGAGTCGAAACGTAGGCCTTCGCGTAGCCGAATTGATTCTTGTCTTCCGGCGTAACCAGTCGAACCCGATAATAGTAGTCGGCCAACTGATCATAGCCTCTTTGGCAAGGATCGACGAAAAAGCACTCGTCCACCAATGGCGTCAAATTGAGCGGAACCCACTCGTTTGTCGCGCTTCTGCCGAAATCCACGTAAAAATGAAGAGGCCCGATCGGATCGAACCCGAGCTGAAGGCCCCAAGCCACTACGGTGCCTCCGAGCGGCTGCGTCGCCACCTGAATTCTCGAAAATACGCCGCAATCCACGCTCGTGGGATCGAACTGGGGCAGAATGGGCGGCGTGCGGCTCGTCACTTTCGTCATTCTCCGGAATGATCGTTCTTATCGCCGGGCAAATCCGTGCCGGCGAGGTAGGGGCCGGTTTCGACTCTCGCGTTCCTCTTTTTACTTTTTGCTCCCGCCAGTCTGTTTCCGAGATCGACGACCGGATCCTCTCCCAGCGCGGCCCCCACGTCGGCGGAAGCCTTCTCCAGCAGCTCGGGAGACGTCGGCGATCCGTAAGACGGATAGCCGAAAGCCGGCCGTTTTCGCGCGACGGATTCCGGAGATTTAGTCCGATTTCGCTTATCCAAAACGTAACCCAAAATCGGAGCGACGGCGGACGCCGCAAACAGCGGCATCACCCATTTGGACCTTTCGTTTCCGATTAAGACGTTCCAAACCTTGCTTGCGGTTCCCGCAAGCCCCTTGGCGGGAACGGAAGGCGGAGTTCCAAGCGAATCGGGCATGATTACCTCTGGATCGTGGTCCTGTAGCCGCCGAGCGACATGTAGCCTTCCTGTATGTTGATTTCCAATTTTTTCCGGCGAATGAATGCGCGCCACTCGGCCTTCAATTCCTTGTTCCAAGCATTATATTGCTCCCAGCGAGCTTGATCGTTGACGGTCAGTCCTCCGGCGCCGTAATCCAGCTTGTTTCGTCTCAAATTTCTGGCCGCGACGCCGAATAAGTCGCCCACCACCGAAAGCGCCCAGTTGTATCTGAAAGGGAAAGTGATGGGAGTGAACGTCGTCACTGGAGGCGGCGTTTCGTTCCACTCGTCCACCGCCCGCACGATCATGAACATGATTTCGTCCGACTGAAACTCGACTTCGTCCAGCAAAAAGTTGTCCTGCGGGCATCGGTCCCTCAAGTACATCCTCACTTCGGCCGGAGTGAGAGCGTAGTTGTAGCAGCAGTCCAGAAGATTTGGCATCACTTCGAGATAGAACGGAATCAATTTTACCGGACAGTTATTCGCCCATACGACCGCCATGGACGTAAAAATCCCCGACTTCCAGATCTCGTTGGGATTTAGCGACAAGTGAACGATTCCGTTACGCGCGTCCTCCTCGCTCCTCACCTCCGCCAGCTTGGCTACCACGCAGCGAGGATCTTGGGCGATCTCCTTCACGACGATCTCGACTCCGTGCTTGTACCCGGTCGGAATGAGAACGTAACTGGAAGAACTCAAAGACGAACTGGACGAGTCGGAAGGCGCGGAAGAAGACGAACTCGAAGGAATTCCGTATTTGGTCAAATCCACGGGAGTCGCCTGACAGCCTTCCCATAGGTGTATTTCCAGATCGACGCACGTGGATTGTCCGATCGAATACGTCGGTATCGTCCGTATCGGAGCGCCGGCCGCGTCGATGCATTCGTTCGCGAAGGACATTCGACGTCGTTCTCCTTAGCTCGAAACAAAAACCGCCCGGCGATTAGCCGGGCGGCCATACCGCCGTAATACTCGATTTTCGGCCGGCCTTACGGAGGTGACGCCGAAGAGCTGGAAGAAGAGGGATCGGCCACTTCCGCGACCGCTACCACTCCTTCCGCCAACGCGTTGTCCAAGGAGGCCAACTCCCGTCTCCGGTTGTATCGCCCCCGTCCGCCGGCGAGCACGGTCCTCAGATCCCCGTCGAGAACGACGCTTGCGCCGTCGCCAAGATTCGCGCCGTGAGGAGGGACGAATCCCAGATATCCGGCGGCTCCCGACGTATTCGTGACCCTGGTTCTCATGTTTGCGGCTCCTTATGCTGCGTGCCCTTCCCTGATCTGCAGGCTTCCGCTGCCCGTAACGGCGCCCACTCTCACTTTGTACTGCCCGGGAGGAGTGTCCTTCACGATCCACAGGACGGACCGGGTGACGACTTTTTCTCCGACGTAAACCCACTCTTCCGTGGTCGGAAGAGGGGACGACGACGAAGAGGAAGACGCTCCCGGATACTCCAGTTCTCTACGTTCGATCTCGGCCAACAACCACAACTCGAGCGTGACGGAGGAAAAGCCGGAAAGAATGACGGCAAGGTCGATCTGCCCGTTTTGTCCGTACTGAGCGCAGTCTCCTTGCCCCAACCCGACCGACACGTTCGGCGCCGCTCTCGTATCCAAGATCGGAATGCTCGGATCCTGCGCGCTCGGATCGACGCCGTCCACTTCGGCACGATACATCGCGCGCGGCGTGACGAAGGTTCCGCCCTCAATGGCTCGTTTTCCCGGCATAAGCGTCTCCGATTAGAAACCGGTTTCTAAACGCTCAAGGCCGCCGCGCGAACCTCGGGAATCGTCGAGAGAATAGACGATGCGTCGCTTGCCTTCTTCTCCGCGACGCGATTTGCGCGCGGAGGAAGGCCGAACGAAGACCGTAGAGCCTCGCTCGCCGTCTTCACCCGATTGCCTTCCTCGTTCACGGCCGCCGTCTTGAGACTGGCGGCCATTTCCAGTGCGCGATCAAGAGTATCTTCGTCCGGAAACGAAATGCCTCTCTCCGCGCATTTCTCGACGAAAGCCGGAACGTATACCTCGCGGTATAGAACGGCTTCGTTTTTCGTCATCTCCATCGCTCACTCCTCCGAGCATGAAACGGACTAAGGATCGAAAAGCCGCAACCGTCGACTGGACGGCTTAAGGCGTGAAATCCACCCGCCCGACCGCGCCCGAATTCGCGATGCACGAACCGATCGACTCGTAGGCGAAGAACTCCAGCATGAATGCCCGACGATCGATGTACATCGTGGTGTCTTCGAGCACGAAGAACTTCCCGAGAGTTTTTGGTACGGAAAACAGGAAAATGGTGCCGTCCGGAACCAAATCGCGCTTGATCGTGATGATGTAACGAACTCCCATGATTTCGCGCTCGGTAAACCCGGTCTTGAACATCTCCTGAGCTAGTTCTCCGCCGATCTCGTCACGACCAAACTTCACGATGTCCCAAATCGTGACGCTGTTGATCAGAACCGTGGACACGTTGAAACGCCGCGGAGTCCGAGGCAGCACCTTCATCGCTTCGGCCATCGTGTCCCTGGTCACCCCGCCGGCGATCGTGACCCACTGCGCCACTCCCGTCTCCGGAAGGATCACGTTGGGCCCGAGAAGAATGGTATTGACGGTCAGGATGGCCTTCCCGTCCTCTTCGGCCAGCAGATCCTTGATGGAGTTGTCCGACACGATCTGTCGGATGTCCATGTCATAGGTTCGAAGCTCGTCGACGTCCTTGGTGAACTTCGGCGTCATGATTCTGTCCATCATGACCCGAAACCTGCTGCCCCGGATATACCGATTCATGGGCAGCGTGGCGAACGGAACGCTCGTCGCCGCGGGAGAGTCGATTTCCTTATCGACCACCTTCACCGGCTTGTCGGTGTCGACCTGTCGATCCAGGTCGCTGTTATTCAACGTCACCGGAGGCAGAATTCTGCGCCAAAATCCGTCTTCGCGCATCTTCAACCTCACGTAATCGTTTACTGCGTCCTGAGCCTCTTTCACCATCTCGCCGTTGCTTGACGTCAACTTCTCCACGAACGCTTCGTTGATCATCCGCGGAGTAGGGTCGGCCAGCTTACCGCTCATCGTAGTTCTCCTTAATGGCTCCCGTCACCGAGCCGGCTCATGCCGTCTCCTCGATCCCAACCTCAACCAACCGCGTTAGCGTTTCGGCAAACAGACAGGCCAAAACCGAACCATGCTTTTTCCGAATTCGTTCGCGGTCGGGCCCCTGTTACAGATTCCGACGATCATGTCTGAACTGCCGATCGTCGTTGCCTTCACCTTGCCTTGGTTGGCGTCGGCGGTGTTGTGCGCCGTCAGCGGAATGTTCGGGGCGAATCCGAGGCCCATGTACTCCGTCGTTTCGAGCTCGTAGGCCCCGACGGCAACCAGACCGGTCAGTTTGCCGCCCGAGATATTTCCGACGTCGGAATTGACGTCGAAATCGGTCTGATTCTGAAACGCAAACGCCGGCATTTCCCCGTTTAGACAGCCTCTCTTCCACTTTCCCGACGCGGCATCCAACGAGATGCACATGCCGGCAAAGATTCCGGAAACGCCGGAGGCGATCTCGGCGGCCTTGTCGAGAGAATGCGGATCCGCCATCCAGCCTTTAACCGCGTTCAGCTCGTGATCGTACATCTGCGCTGGAACCATTGTCCCTGCCATTTTTCGCTCCTCCGTTACCTGTGTCTGAGATCGCGAAAGCGGTCTCGACCAAACCACCGACTACGAGCCGATCATCCCTTCAAGCCAAGCGACCGCACGAATCTTCGGTTAACTTCCTTCATTTCCGCCGACTCTCCGGACGTATTTCCGCCGGCGGCTTCCTTGATTTCGGCCGCCGAGCCCATAGACGGAATGGGCCGCTCTTCCTTGGCGCGCTCGACGAACTCCGCCGTCTTCTTCAGTGATTCCAGCACTTTTACCGGATCGGCGACCGCTCGAATCGCCGACTCCCTGTTTTTCGCGTCGACCAGACCGCGCTTGACCAGCGTGTCGACAACGCTCGGACCAACTTCGTTGACTTTTCTTTCCACCTCCGCCCGTTTCTCGAACATCTTTGTCGAGTCGTCAATGTACTCGACGAGTTTCTCGACGACCGCTGCGGGAATTTCCACGGCTTTCTCCTTATCTCTCGGCGTTATTTGCCGCCCACGATTCGCGCGATTTTTACCCGCAAGGCGGCGGTCTTCTCCTTCTCCTTCAATTCCTCGTTTTGCTCTGCGGGAATCTCCTCCGCCGAGGACGCGCCCTCCTCCGGAGCTTTGCCTTCGCCCGCGCCTGCGCCTGCGCCTTGTTCGGCAACGATCTGCGCCAACTCTTCGGGCGTCACGCCCGCTTCCGCCAACGCGTCGGCCAGGGCATCCAAGACTTTTTCCGGATCTTCTTCCGTCGGAGCGCCGCCTTCGGCCCCGGGAATCCCTTCCTGCGGAGCGCCTGCGGCTCCCGCGAGAAGTTCCTGAGGAATGCCGCCTGCGGCTCCCGCGAGAAGTTCCTGAGGAATGCCGCCTTCGGCTCCAATAGGCATCTCGGCCGCTTTGACGGTTCTGGAGATTGCGGCGCCTTTCTCGAACCCCTGAATAAAGTCCACTACGAGATCGGCGTCAGCCCCGGCCGCCTTGACGACGCCCGCGATCACCTTAGCGATCTTTTGGTCTTCCGCCGATTTTCCCATAACGGCTTCGGCTAGCAACTGGGCGGCAATGTATCCCTGCTCGGCGTCCTCGCGGTACTTGGCCGCCGCTTCTTTTTTCTCGTCTCCACCGACTTTCTTGTCCTCTTTCCCTTCGAGAAAAGGAACGGCTTTATTCTTGCCCTCTTCCTTCTTTTTCTCGGGAAGCTCGGAAGCGTCTTCCGCCCGCTTTAGCGTCACGACCAAGTCGGCGAGAATCTCGTGCCCGCGCTTCGCCATGCGGGCGCTCGAATATTTCTCCTGAAACGTCTCGTTGGTGGGATGCCCGGGACTGGCGTCTCCCGCGCCTCCTTTTGCCGGAGCGTCCTTCGTGGCTTTAGGAGTCGGCACATTCCCCTTGACTTCGTCGGCAAACATCGCCTGGGTCCCCACCGAGTTGGCCGGAACCTTGCCGTCTCCCGCCGCCGAAGAATCTTCCTGGCCGGAAACCCCGGCCTCCCCGAACGCCTCCGTGATGTCCTTTTTGTGCTCGGCCGCTCTCGCCCCCGTCTGGGCCTTCTGCGTCCCGTCCGTAATATCCATGACGGGATGAGTCGTCGGCTCCGTCGGATCCGCCGCCGCTTTATGCAGTCGGCACGCCTCGCGGGCGTTTTCCAGGACGGCCTCCATCACCCCCAGCGCACTAAGTCCCATCGGTGGATCTCCTAAAAAGCCCCGCCTAAACCGGCCAAACTACGACCCGACGCGATTACGCAGGACCATCAATCTCGGTATCATTTGGCCTTCTCCGGCCGCCCGGGCGAAGGACACCTGATACTTCGCGTATTCGGTCAACAGGTGGGATTTAGGAGCAGGTGCGGCGGCGGATTTGGTCTCCGGCATCCTTGGAACTTCCCCGCGAATGATGACGATCCGCATTCTGCTTCGAACCGGATCTTCATCCATCGAGAAGGCGTCCGAAACGGACCCTAAGACCTCCTTCAATCGCTGCGGCACTGCGGTGTTCGGCGGGTCGTACGAATCGTCCGCCGCGCACTCTTCGACTTCTCCTCCGTCGAGAAGCCCCCCGAACAACCGGGGCATTGACGATTTTAGCCCCGAAAGTTCCGGCGTCAAGATCGAAGAAGGATTTTTTCCTCCCTCGACCAGCTCGATGAAGTCCTCCAAAGACAAGCAAATCTTGGCGTCGGACAGTCCTTTGAGCGCCGAGCCGAGTTTCGCATCCTTCAGAGCCCTCATCGCGCCCGCCGGCAGGCGCCCAGTCGGGCATCCGGCCAGCAAACTTCTCATGCGCTCAGTATCGCACCCTTGAGCGATGCTGTCAACTTCTTTTTCTATTTCCGCCAATTTTTTTGCCGCGGCCAGCTTTGCCGCCATTTTCGGGTCGAACTCCTCGAAAAATTTAGGCGGAATTTTTACTCCCAGTCTCTCGGCCAGCTCCGCGCCCCCGAAACTATCGGAGGAAGCCACTTTCCGCAGAGACCAAGCAATCCGGTCGGCGGGCTTGAATACGCGAGAAATATCGAAAAAAATTGGCCGATCGTTGATCGCGAAGACCTGATGACCGCTCTTGACGACTTCGGTCATGTGATATTTCAGATGATCGCAGTACTCTCCCCGGTGTTTCGCCCAGTTTCCGCAGAGCGAGCAAGCGTCCGCCGGCACGCGGCAGCTCATGCTGAACGGGATCGACTCTCCTGCGGCCAGTTTCGTCAGATGAGGAATCCACTCGTCGTTTTCGGGGACTTTAATCACCAGTTCTCCCCGCTTCATCTCCTGGTTGTACGCCTCGGCGGCGACTTCTCCGATACTTAGCGCCGGATCGTCGTTTTTGTGGTGCTTGTAGACCTTCGCCTGCTTCGCGAAAGTCGGATGATACTCGATCAATCCGCCGGCCAGCTCCAAAACTCCGGGAGATCCTTTTTTGGGAAACGGAACGTCGATGCTGCCCCGCTTCTCGTTAAACCCGTCTCCGTTACGGTTCGCCCCATAGCTCTCCATCGACCCCAGGGAAATTAAGTGAAGAAACTGAAATCCCCTTTCCGGGCGAATATCGGAGATCTCCTTGGTCAAAACGACCGCTCTTTTCCTCATCCAGCCGGAATCAACCCCTCCCGACCACGAGTCGACCAGAGAGACCGCCGGAATCCCGAAATCGAAGCTGTCGCTGAGTATCGTTTTGATCATGGAGTAGGCGCCTCTTGCGGCAACGATGCCAACAATTTTGCCCGAAGTCCGCGCATTCCCTTCGCCTCGTCGATCAATCTTTCGGCTTCCGCGCGAGCGCGCACCGCCGATTCTCCGCCTTTACTTTTCTGAAGCAACGCCCTAATCGCCAACGGGATACCGGTCAGCGCGCTTGCCGCCCCCATCCCCGCCAAGGCTCCTCCCCACCGATAAGGACGAAAGCGCGAAGTCAAACCCTTATCGACCGTCTGATTGAGAATATTCTTGATTTCTTTTCTCACCACGTCGAGATCGGGCCCCAACCGCGAACGAATGGCCGCCACTTCCGGATTGGAAGATTTCGGCCAAATGGAAAGCGATTTTCCTCCCAACACGCGAGGAAGCGCGACGTCGGTATGCCGAAGGGCTTCGGACAACGCCTCGGGTTTCGCCGTCTGCAGATAATCGAACGTCAAACTGCCTTTGCCTGCGCCTCCCATATCCCTTCCCAGCGCCTCGCGCAGGTTCCTCAGAAGAGGAGAAATCTTATGCTCGTCCTCCATGACCGGACGAATTACCCGTTGAATGTCGGAAGAAGAGATAGGCTCGATCCGAGACCCCAGCCGACGACCTACGTATCCTCCAAGACCGACCGCCGGAAAACGGACGCCCGCCTCCAGAGCCGTATGAGGAACGGGCAAAAGCCTGGACGCGGCCGAACCGACGTATCCTCCGGGCGATAAATCCTCCTCCTCGGTTCTCGACCGCGCCGCATCTTCCCACCATTTCGCATGGCGACGGGCCATTATTTCCTTTTCCGCCGCGTCCTCGAACTCCCTGCGAAGAGCTTCGAGCTTCTCTCTCGACGGAGGCTCCGCCGCCGCCTTGATCCGCGGAGCGGCAAGAGTCGGCACGGTAGGAGTCGAAGAAACGGGAAGAGTTCTTTCCCGCCCGGAATGGGAATCCTTGGCGCGATCCGCCGCGGCCCTGAAATTCTCCGTGCGCCGCTTGGCTTGATTCGACGCCTGAAGCGCCGGGTTGGCGCTCACGCCGACTCCGGGAAATACGGCGCCGGGAACGGAAGGATTGACCAGCCCCTCCTTCACCAAAACCGCCTCCCTCGCCAATTCTTCCGCAAAACTCATCGCGTTCTCCTCTCGCCGCGCCGGTTCGTTTCAATTTGAGCCGAAAGCGCCGGCTGTCCCAGCTCTTTATTCAGCCTGGACAACTGCTCGGCGTCGAACGGCTGAATAACCGCGTCGGATTGAAGCATGTTCCTTAAGACGGCCCTGGCGACCGTCGGTTGCTGCGCCACGTTCGGAGACAGTTGGGAAAATTGATTATACGCCCCGATCACGTTATCCGGATCGTAACCGGAAATGATCGGATCATTCGCCAGAAAATCGTTCAGCATGGCCCGGACGCCGATGGCTCGAAGCCGCGATTCGTGAATCGGATCGGTAGCCTCGCTTAACGCCTGCGCCGTCGCCTTGTCCCCGCTTCCGGACAACCCGAGCGCGCTCATGACGGCCGTTTCCGCGTTTCCGGCCAGATCTCCCAAGAGCGCGCCTTTAGCGAAAGGGCGCGGAGTCTTCTCCTTTTCGTCTCCCCCTTCATTGTCGTCTTCTTCCTCTTCCTCTTCCTCTTCCTTTTCCTCCTCTTCGTCTTCGTCGTCTTTCTTGGCGGGAACGGAAAAAGAGATGGAAACGTCGGCTGCGAATTTCGGCGAAGGAAGCAGCGGATTGTCCCCGAAAGGAATATGCGCCGGATCGAACAAAACTTCGTCGAGACGCCCGGGACCGGTAGTCGGCGCAAAAGGAGAGGGAAAGCCGGCTTCTTTCGCGAAGTCTCCGTATTTCTCCTCCAGCTCGGCGACCTCGTCGGACAGCCGGGACACCTCTTCGGCCGTTTCGGCTATCTTGAAAATGACGGAAAACGGAAAGATTTCCGCGTCGAAAAGTCTAGGCTCCGACGCGCCCAAATGCCGAGCCTCCTTTAATCCGGCTTTCCGGTAAACCAGGTCCATGACGCCTTTTCCCGTCTTCCCCAGTTCTCCAACGACGTTTCGCTCCACTTCGGCAAACGGAAGGCGATCAAGCAGCGAAAAATACTCGGCGGCCTTATCGGCGTAATCGCTCATTTTCCACACCGACTGCCTAAATCGGCTTTTCGCTCCATCGATCTCCCTTAAAAGAGATCCTTTTTTGTCGAACAGCCGGTTGGAAGCGCCGAGAGAATCCGAAGGATACGGAACCAAAACCGCCGTTTTCGGGACGGCTGCGGCGCTTTTCGCGAAGAAGTTCCCCGTTTCCGGCCGTGAATAGCAGAACGGAATCTCCCGCGCGGCCGCCGCCTTTGCCGGATGAACCACGATCTCCGGATACAGCTCGCTTAGTACGGCTTGAGCGTCAACGAGAGGAAAAGACGCTCCCCTGTCCTTTTCTCCGGCCGTCTTGAAGTGAGCCAACGTTCGGGAAGTGTTGAACGCTTCGGCCATCCTGCGCACGACCTCGGGCGAAAACCCGCCGTCTTCGGCTTCTTTCCTTACGGCATCATTCGGCCGCACGCCGGCGTTGGTCGCCGCGATTACCCTTTCGAGCGCGTCGACGATCCTGCGTTCGTCTTGCTTACTGAGTTTTTCGGTCTCCATTTTTCGGTTCTCCGGGAGAAAAAAGTCCGCGATACGGCTGTACCAAATCGAGGGCCCGAGGTTCGTCGGGATCCGGCACTTTACCCGAAGGAGCGACCGAAAGACAGCCGGAACCGAAAAGACTCTTCATGATCTCCGTCGCCTTTTCGTCCAAGCGAGGTCCTAACGCCTCCCTCTCGGCCTTGACGAGTTCCAAGAATTTCCCTATTAAATCGACGGAATTTTCTTCAGTAGGCGAAATGCCTTGAAGAGCGGTCCATCCGACTTTTTTCAATCTGTCCATGGAAGTCCTGACGATCCACTTTTCGACGTCCGAATTGAGGGCGCCCGTTTCCATAAACGACGTAAACGCCGACCATCCGCCGTAGTAAGCCACGATCTTGTACATGAATTCGCAGTCGTTTCCGCTCGCTCCCTTCTGAACGGGGAAAAAAACGAGATTCTGAATGAATCCCCGCCGAAGCAGGAAAGGGCGAATGTTATAGAAAAACTTCTCGTACGTTTCCGTCGTTTCAGCGTCGGAACCGATATACTCGGCGATGACCGGATGCGACGCGTTCGCCAGTATTCCGGCTTCGATCAGCCATCTGCAGGAAGTGGTAACCTCTCTCATGGCGTAAGCCTTGTACATCGCCGGATAGTTTTTTCGAAGCTGCCTGTGATCCGTCTGGGACGGAGAATGGTGCAGTCTCCGCAAAAAATTGTACGCCTGCCGATAATCGGGTTTTTCCGAATCGAAGGCCGGATATTTTCCCGCCTCGACGTACGAAGCGATTATCCTCCACTCCCTGTCGGGAGCGTGGTCGTTTATAAAGTCGTCGGGTTCGATTTTCGGCGAGGTCACCTTAACATCCCCTTCAGCGACGGAGGAAGACGGTCGATCGTGCTCTTCACTTTTTCGAAAACGCCTCTCAAATCGGTCGATTCGAGGATTCCCCGTAAATGCCGTTCCCGCATCTCCGGAGTCAAGGAACGCAAAAACTGGGGATCCACGCTCTTTCCCGCCATGCTGCGCAAATAGTTTTGGGCTCCGGTTATCGCGCTCAATGCTTGCGGAACGGCCGGAAACGACTCCGGAGTCGGACTAGCCGGCCGTTTTTGGGTGATGCCGAAAATCGCCGCTTTAATCAGGAAAACGTGGTAGTTCATTTTTCGCGTCTCCTCTAGCCGAGAACGTCCGTCAAACGCGCTTCGGCCGTGTTCGCCTGATCCGGTTCGATCGTCTTTTGTTTTAAGAAGAGCGCCAGTTCGCCCAGATTGACGAAGACGTTTCGAAGATTGTCCTCCAGTTCCGGCATGTCTTGCGAGCCGTACCGCTCCTTGAACTTGTCGTAATGCCAGTAAAACATGAACAGAATCCGTCCGATCCTGTCCAATCCGAGCAACAAGTCCCCAATATAGCCGTCGACCGCGTCTCCGATGTCCATGGTCTTGATGAGACCGGAAATCACCGAAACGTCGAGAACCTCCTTCTGGCCTTTGGAGGCCGCGCGAAAAGCCAGATCCTTAGACGGCTCGTCTATGTAGCGAAAGTCCCTGTAGATCTGCCGGTTGGACGGATCGATCATCCCGATATTCTGAAGAACGGTTTGAGGATACATGATGGACGCGTCGATCCCCCTTTCGTTCCCCAGAATCGGATCCGGGAAATAGGCCTGTCGCGGCGCGTCCCCGTTCCCGAAGTTCTGGTAATCCGCGGCCAATTTCAAAAACAATCTTTCCGATTTTCTCGGCCTCGCTTCCGTTACCAGGAATTCGGCGTCCTCTCCGGAAAGACCCGCCATCTCCACCAGGTGCTTGATCATGGCCGTCTTGCGAAACGGAGCGCTCTGGATTCCGCTCACTTCGGCCCGATACTCCAGCCCGTCGGTAAGGATGCGCAGCATGCGGATTGGGCTTCCTTTGGCGTACGCGTCCTTGGTCAATTGCTGCCAAAACTCGGAAACGTTTCCCACGTCGGGGCCGGCTTGCGCGTAGACTTGAGGAGTCGCCATCGCGCCGCCGATCCGATCTTTTTTGGGAGAATCGCACAGGACCAGCGCCCGCGCCCCCTTGGAAACGAACAACGTCCGCCCGATCTGCTTTGCGCCCGGCGCCGAATCCTTATCGGTAAACGATAGGTATTCCACGGGATCGGAAAACGCCTCGCCTGCGTCCGTGCGAACCGTTCTCAGATTTGCCGCCGAAGAGGAAGCGGGAGCCGGACACGAACAAGTCCAAACGGCCATTTCGACGCGTCCGTCCGCATTTCCCGTCTTGGAGCTTACCTCGAAAGCGGGAGAAACGAGACCGTGCGGCGAAACGATAACGGCCTTACTGCGGGGCGTCAGCGTTTTGGGGTCGACGCAGTCTTCGGATAAAAACGACGCCCAATCCTTCGATCCGTACTGCTTCGACGTCAGAACGTCCATGCCGTGGAAATTTCCGAACGCCTTCGTTTCCGGATCGACGACCAAAGTGTAGTTTTCTCCGGAACGCGTCCCTTCCATTTGCAGCGGTTTGGGCGCCACGAGCATCTTTCGCTTTTTTCCGGACGCGCCGACGACGTCGTAAAGCCCGTTCTCCTGAGGAGACTGCAAGGAAGTCGAAATCTGGGTCGGATAGATCTTGGACTTTTCGTCTTCGTCCCTGGCGTCCTTGACGAGGAACCGCCGTCGAACCAGCTCTTCCCGCTCGCCGTCGGTCAATCGGGAGGCAAACCGATCCTTCTCGGTGCCGAGAATCACTCTAGCCCCTTTATACAAGGGGATGATCGGCTGCAACTCGTTCAGGAGCTGCTCTTCCCGATCCTTGGCGTCCTGCTCTTCGGAAGTCAGCAGCTTCTGATTTTTCTTAGGTTTCTTTCCCGTGCCGGGGACCGCCGTATCGTAATCTGAAACTTCGGAGACGGGTTTGGCCGCGGCTTCGGTCGAGGCGGCCGCAAGCTTGTCCAGAGGATAAACGGACATGAGCGCGTTGGCGAACCGCGCGTCCTTTTTCATCGTCTCCATCAAGTTGACGACGGCCTGCGGCCCAAGAACTTTCAGCGCCCCGACGACGGTCAGGCGATCCCCCAGCCCGGCATACTTCCTATGCTTGTCCGGCCAATTGTCGGGATCGAACGTCGGCATGAACGCGCAATAATCCGGATTGATGCGCTCGACGATTTCGTTGTAGGAAGGCCTAAACTGGCCTGCCCATTTGGATCCGATGTACGGAGACCGCGCAAAGACGTCGAAATCGGGCTGCCGCAACGGCAACTCGCTTCGCGGCCTGTCTTCCTTCTTTCCCAACAGAGACGGCCTTCTGTTGAGAATGTAGTTCACCCATTCCTCGACGAGAGGAACGAACGCGTCCTGGCTTTTCACGTACATGAGCTCGTAGCCCTTCAGTTCTCCGTTGATGAAGAACACGGGCGCGTAGACCCACTCTCCGCCCACCTTGAACGCGAAGACTCCCACCGCGTGGGTCTCTTCGTCGTTCTTGTCGATGAGCTGAAACCCGATAAGAAAATCCAGCAGGCTGGGAGCCTTGTCTCTCATTCGCGCGTAAGCCAGATCGGCGAAAGTGCGTTCGAAATCGCTATCCGAAGAATTAGGAGCCGGCATGCTCTCACTCCTTTTACCAAATTAAGGGCGCGTTTCTCCGCTAGGCCGAAGGCCCGGCAATGAACGGGGCGCCGCCTCCCATCGGATTCATGGCCCACCTGAGCTTCCGCTGACGTTCCTGCGACTGCGCGTTGAGGAGAGCCATTCGCTCGGCGATCCTCGAAAATTCGGTCGAGTCCTTAGGTCCGTATCCCCCGTAGGCGCTCAAGTCCGGGCCCTCGCCTGAAGAC